>ULXJ01054145.1_pt1 | contig 40496 bp, 40 predicted proteins | sample 1960981 | NCBI WGS metagenome assembly ULXJ01 (sample SAMEA4835830, study PRJEB28245) | human gut metagenome | biome: gut microbiome; material: fecal sample | place: Denmark | collected 2008 | reverse complement strand
CCGATCTCGCAGCCCATATCTGCCGCCCGCCGGACGGCCTCCGGGTCCTTGTGCAGATTGGCCGCCACCTCAAAAAACGTGGCCACAGCGTTGTTCTCCTCCAGGATATCCAAGATCTGGTCGGTGTATTCCGGATGTGGACCATCATCAAACGTAAGGGCCACCATGGGGCGGCAGGGATCCACCACCCGCTCTGTAGCAGGCGCCTCTTCTGTTTCCTGCACAGTCCCCGGGAGCAATTCCGTCTCAGGAACCGTTTCCAGGGGTGGTCTTGCCTCCGGATCGTGTTCCGCCTCCAGGGAGGGCTTTGTCTCCGGGCTGGTATGCTTTCTCGGTTGGAGTGGAGAAGAAAATGTTTCCTCAGTAGCCAAGGCTGTCTGGCCAATGGCCGTCTGCGGGCCCGCGGCGCAGGCAGCAAGGGACAGTACCAGGAGAAGAGAAAAAAGTTGTTTCATGATTGCAGACCCGCTTTCGTCAGATTTCGATTTTATCTTACCGAAGCCAATCAGGGAAATCAGGACAAAACGGATACAAATAGACGAGAAAGAGTGACAAAAGAAACGAAGGGTGACAAAAGAGGACCGCCCTGGTAAGGCGGTCCTGGATGGCGCGATTCATAGGATGCTCACAGCCGTTCGCCCTTTTCGCCGGCATACCAGAGGTTCCAGGTCTGGCGGTAGATCTCCGCGGCCCGAGAAGTGTGGCACACCATTCGCACCTGCCGGGGCAGGTCGTTTTCCGCCAGGAAATCCATGATGGTCCGCACTGCCACGGTGGCGGCCTGCGCCATGGGATAGCCGTAGACGCCGGTGGAGATGGACGGGAAATCCACCGTCTGGATACTGTGGTCCCGGGCCAGGGTCAGGCAGGAGCGATAGCAGGAAGCCAATGCCGCCGCCTCGCCATGGTCACCGCCCCGCCAGACAGGGCCGGGGGTATGCAGCACGTACCGGGCCGGCAGGCGATAGCCGGCGGTCAGCTTGGCCTTGCCTGTCTCGCAGCCGCCCAGCTTGCGGCACTCCTCCAGCAACTCCGGCCCCGCTGCCGCGTGGATGGCACCGTCTACCCCGGAGCCACCCAGCAAAGTGGTGTTTGCAGCGTTGACAATGGCCTCAGCGTCAGAGCGGGTGATGTCGCCCACCACAATATCGAACCGTCTCATAAAAAACCTCCGTCCTGCCGCGGTACGCGGCGCTTTTTTCTTCAGTATACCGAGCCTCGCGGGAAAAACAAGAGAAAATCTTGTGAGGCGGGGCGAAATGTGCTATGATAAGCAGGAAATGCAGACGAGCCCCACGGGAAGAAAGGAGTCTTCTATGGCGAAAATTGTGCCCTCTTATACTGGAACCCTCCGCAGCCACTCCCTGACACTGCCGGCCTGCATCAGTGAGTGCACCGGCATCCGTATCTTTGGTCGGCGGATTAAGTCCCTGGCCTTCTCCACCGATGTGGCCATTATCAAAAACATCAACGCCGACGCCATTATCGCCGTCTATCCCTTTACACCCCAGCCGGTCATCGCCCAGGCGATCATCAGCGTGTCCGATGTGCCGGTATTCGTAGGAGTGGGTGGTGGCATTACCACTGGTATGCGGTCTGTACGGCTGGCAGTCCAGGCGGAGCACCAGGGAGCCTACGGGGTAGTGTTGAACGCACCCACCTCCAACGAGGTGATCCGCCAGATCAAAGAGGATGTAGACATTCCGGTGGTGGTAACAGTAGTTTCCGCCCACACGGATATTCGCAGCCGTCTGGAAGCCGGAACGGATATTTTAAATGTCTCAGGCGCCGCCGCAACTCCTGAGATCGTGGCGGAGATCCGCCGGGACTTTCCGGAAGTACCCATCATCGCCACCGGCGGACCTACGGAGGAGAGCATCCTTCGCACCATCCGGGCCGGAGCCAATGCGGTGACATATACCCCGCCCAGCAACGGCACCCTGTTTGCCAAAATCATGGAAAAACACCGGGAGACCTTCTGAGGCAGTGAGGATGACAAGAATTCTATTCGTGTGCCACGGCAATATTTGCCGCAGCCCCATGGCAGAATTTGTAATGAAAGACCTCATTAAAAAGGCGGGACTGGAAAAACAATTTGAAATCGCTTCTGCCGCCACCAGTGCCGAAGAGATCGGCAATCCCGTCTACCCTCCCGCCCGGCGGGAACTGGCAAAGCACGGCATCGGCTGCGCCGGACATGCTGCCCGCCGTATCTGCCGGGAGGATTATGATCGCTACGACTATCTTATCGGCATGGATCGGACCAACCTCAGCTATATGCGCCGCCTGTGGGACGGTGACCCGACAGGGAAAATCCACGCCCTGCTGGACTTCGCCGGGCGTACGGGGCAGGATGTGGCAGACCCTTGGTACACTGGGGACTTCGCTGCCACCTGGCGGGATGTGTGTTCCGGCTGCCAGGGACTACTGACTCAGTTGAAGGGAGAACTGTAGTTCGAAAATATCTAGGCTTACTGCCAAAGCTCGTAAAAAGAGACAACAGCCATGAATGTTTGGACTGAAAAGACTTGTCGCCTGCATCACGCAGGTGGCAAGTCTTTTGCTCTCCTAATAGTTTTTCAGATATTTCTGCTTTCCATCAATCCTGTTGAGTCACATCATATACTGCTCAACAACCAGGAAGACAGCCAGACATCGTCCGCCATTACCGTCCATTTATCACGGTGATCTGGCAGGGCCCCATGGCGGCCAGGGCCATTCGGTGCGCTTCCGGCGTGACGCCGGCGCAGCGGTCGGTCTCCACCACGATCTCCGCCTCCGGTAAAAAGGCCTTGACCAGCAAGGCATTGGAGAGAACACAAATATCCGTACAGACGCCGATCAGCGTAACCTTTTCCACACCGGGTTTTCCCTGTTTGCGCAGATCCTCATCCCTGGCCTTCAGCAGTGCCCCCAGTTCCCGGCTGCCAAAGGTGGGCTTGTCGATGGGATGGGCAGCATACTCCTGGAGCTGCGGAATGATCTCCCAGCCCTCGGTGCCCCGGATGCAGTGGGGCACCGGCAGCTTTTTCCCCTCCTGGGTGGTGAGATAGTCCTCCCCGTGGGTATCCCGGGTAAAGAGGACGGTCTCTCCCCGGTTGAGGCCGTCTACCACCCGCCCCACCACATAGGGCACGATGTCAAACGCCTCCTGGGTCCCCAGAGCACCAGAGACGAAGTCGTTCTGCATATCCACGACTACCAATACGTCCATATGCGATCCCTCCCATGGCATTTTCCTCACTATAACAAATTCTCTCCCCAGACGCAAGGGCGTCCCTGCTATGGAAAAAAAAGTTGACTTTTCCACGGTAAACGACTAACATAGTCCTATTCCCGGCAAATTTTCCAAGTGTTTGCCGGAATTGTGTGAGAAATGAGGAGAGAGAACATTGAAGCGTGAAAACTTCCAATCCCGGCTGGGATTCCTGCTGGTGAGCGCCGGCTGCGCCATCGGCATCGGCAACGTGTGGAAATTCCCCTACGTCACGGGCGCCAACGGCGGCGGCGTGTTTGTGCTTTTCTACCTGCTGTTTTTGATCATCATGGGCGTGCCTGTGCTGACCATGGAGCTGGCGGTAGGCCGGGCCAGCCGCAAGAGCGCCGTGGAGGCCTACAAGGCGCTGGAACCCAAGGGCAGCAAATGGCACATCCACGGCTGGTTCTGCGTAATCGGCTGCTGCCTGCTGATGATGTATTACACCACAGTGGCCGGCTGGATGCTGGACTATTTCTATAAATTTACTGTGGGTGCCTTTGACGGCATGTCCAACGACGCTATCGACGGCGTGTTCTCTGCTATGTTGGCCAACCCCGCCGAAATGACCGTCTTTATGGTCATTATCGTGCTAGCAGGCTTCCTGGTCTGCTCCTTTGGCCTGCAGAAGGGCTTGGAGCGGATTAGCAAGTGGATGATGCTGGCCCTTCTGGCTTTGATCGTGGTGCTGGCCATCCACAGCCTGACGCTGGACGGTGCCGCGGAGGGCGTGAAGTTCTATCTGCTGCCGGACTTCCAGCGGGCTTCCCAGGTGGGTCTGGGCAAGGTCATCACCAGCGCCATGAACCAGTCCTTCTTTACCCTGAGCCTGGGCATCGCTGCCATGGAGATTTTCGGCAGCTACATGTCCCGGGAAAACTCCCTTACCGGCGAGGCTGTGCGGATCTGCTGCCTGGATACCTTTGTGGCCTTTATGTCCGGCCTGATCATCTTCCCCGCCTGCTTCAGCTTCGGGGTGGAGGCCAACAGCGGTCCCGCCTTGATCTTCATGACGTTGCCCCGGGTGTTCGTCAACATGGCCGGCGGCCGGGTCTGGGGTGCTCTGTTCTTCCTGTTTATGACCTTCGCCAGCTTCACCACTGTGCTGGCGGTGTTTGAAAACATCATGGCCAGCTGCATCGACAGCTTCGGCTGGTCCCGGAAAAAGGCCACCCTGGTGTGCTGCGTGTTCATCCTGATCGCCAGCATGCCCTGCATCCTGGGCTACAGCTCCTGGTACTTCTCCGTGGTGCTGCCCAACGCCCCCCGCGGCGGCCAGATCCTGGACGTGGAGGACTTCATCGTCAGCAACCTGCTGCTGCCTCTGGGCTCCCTGGTGTATCTGCTGTTTTGCGTCACCAAGTGGGGCTGGGGCTTCGACAAGTATCTGGCCGAGGCCAACACCGGCTCCGGGTTGAAGATGTCCCGGGCGTTCAAGCCCTATTTCCAGTTCATCCTACCGGTAATCATCCTGGTGATCCTGATCCAGGGCCTGATCATTGTCAAGCCGGCGGGCTGAGCGGCCATGGCGCTGCCGGTGTGCCCGGCAGCCCGCCGTTCCAGGGCCTGATCTGAAAACCGAACAAAAAGCGGACGCCGTCTGGCGTCCGCTTTTTTTGCTCATGACTCAGCCCTCTGTGGCCTGCACATCATTCGTATCCACTTTCAGCTCCGGCTGTTCCTTCAGCGACCGGATATAAGTCAGCAACGGGAAATGCCGGTCAATGATGTTGACAAACTTCCCCACCGTCAGAGCGGAGACCACCGTCCCCACGCCAATACCATTGAGCTCACCAAAGAACACCAGGGACAGTACCACGGCAATAACGATCAAAGTCACATCAAAATAGACCTTGATGGTACCGAACCGCTTTCGGCTCACCTGAGAAATCGCCCGCACGATTCCTTCGCCGGGCACCACCAGAGCATCCGGCGCTACCTCGATGCTGATGCCCACTGCCAAAATCACGCAGCCCACCACCAGGCTGATCAGCCGGACCAACAGTGTCTCCGGCTGGAAGAACCCCAGGGCCGCCATACTGACATCGATCAGGCTGCTGAACAGGACATTGACGGCGATCTGGAAAAACTGGATGGGCCGGAATTCCCGTTTCAACAACACTACCTGTCCCAGAATGAACAGCATATTAAAAAGGAAGGTACACATTCCAAAACTGAGACCGGAAAAACGCAGGCTCAGAACATAGGGAACACTGGAAATCTGTGAGGTTCCAAGTGCGCTTTTGGTGATAAAGGCCACGCCAAAAGAGTTGATAGCCACTCCCAAAATAAAAAACGCATACCGCAGCGTCAGACGCTTCATTCCGCTTCCTCCTCCAAATTTGAAATCACTGTTTGCAACAACCGTGTCAGCGTCTGTCGCTCCTCCGCCGGGATTCCTTGCAGCGTCCGTTCGTCAGCCGCCCGAAATATGACCTTCACCGCATCCGCCATAGCCCGGCCCTGCTCTGTCAGGCGAATATGGACCGCCCGCTTGTCCTGGCGGCTCTCCTCCTTGGCAATGAGTCCCTGGCTCTCCATCCGGGCCAGGAGACTGGTCATGGTGGACTTGTCCAGCACACAGCCCTCACAGATCTCCCGCGCAATACATCCGTCGTGCTCCAGCAGATACTCCAGGATTTTGGGTTGCCCTGGACACAGTCCCAACTCCTGTGTGCGCTTCGTAATGCACTTGTGGCTGTAATGAAAGGCCCGCAGCAGCAGAAAGTGCACCTCCTGGTCCAGCATGTCCTCATCTCCAATAGTTTTAATTCAAACTATATAAATCATACCGCGATCTTCCCCAGATTGCAATGCCAACAATCCCCAAAGCCAGAACCCTTCTCCCCCATCGGTTTGGCGGAATTGTCATACTGGCTTCCCACAGCCTCATGCCGCCCAGCCACAATCTGGCTCAACCAAACATCTTTGCAAGAGGAACCATTCCTTCCTGCAAAACGGCTCTTTTCAAAGGGGCGGCTTTGTGCTATATTGAAACGGAACAATCGCGGATTTTCCGCAGGATACAGGAGGTCTCCCCATGATCACTCTGCATGATAAGGGCGTGTTCCTGACAGGCGGCGCCCTTCAGGACAGTGTCGACGGCATCACCCCCGCCCAGGGGCGCCAGCGGACCATGGCTTGGTCCATCCTTCAGGGTCACAGCGTCTCCGGCGACCCGGAGCGGCTTCAGATCAAGTTCGACGCCCTGATTTCTCACGACATCACCTACGTTGGTATCATCCAGCAGGCCCGGGCCTCTGGCATGAAGGAATTCCCGGTGCCCTATGCTCTGACCAACTGCCACAACAGTCTTTGTGCCGTAGGCGGCACCATCAACGAGGACGACCATGTCTTCGGTCTCTCCGCCGCTAAGAAATACGGCGGCATCTACGTACCCGCAAACCAGAGCGTCATCCACTCCTATGCCCGGGAGCAGATGGCCGGCTGCGGCAAGATGATTCTGGGCTCCGACTCCCACACCCGGTACGGGGCTCTGGGCACCATGGCCGTGGGCGAGGGCGGACCGGAGCTTGCCAAACAGCTTCTGAAAAACACCTGGGATCTGCCCTATCCAGAGGTTGTGCTGGTGTGGCTGACCGGTGTGCCCCGGCGGGGCGTGGGTCCTCACGATGTGGCCATTGCCCTGGTGAAGGCCACCTTTGAAAGCGGCTTCGTCAATAACCGGGTGCTGGAGTTCGCCGGTCCCGGTGTGGCGGCCCTGCCCATCGACTTCCGCAATGGCATCGACGTCATGACCACCGAGACTACCTGCCTCTCTTCCATCTGGGTTACGGACCGGGAGACGGAGGAGTTCTACAAGGTCCACCGCCGCTCCAAGGACTTTAAGCCCCTGGCTCCCCAGGATGGTGCGTATTACGACCGGTACATCGAGATCGACCTCTCTACGGTGGAACCCATGATCGCCCTGCCCTTCCACCCCTCCAACGCCTTTACCATCCACGAGTTCCAGGACAACGCCGCCGACATTCTGGCAGCAGTGGAGGCCGATGCCCGCAAGCGCTATCCCAAGGCCAACCCCCAGCTTCTGAACAAGATCCACGACGGCGGCGTCTGGGCCGACCAGGGCGTCATCGCCGGCTGTGCCGGCGGCCTCTTCGACAACATCACTGAGGCGGCAGATATCCTCCGGGGCGGCTCCACCGGCAACGGCGCCTTTACCCTGGACGTGTATCCTACCAGCGTGCCCGTCAGCCTGGAGCTGACCAAGATCGGCGCCACGGCGGCCCTGCTGGAGACCGGCGCCGTTATCAAGCCCAGCTTCTGCGGCCCCTGCTTCGGTGCCGGAGACGTGCCCGCCAACAACGGCCTGAGTTTGCGGCATACCACCCGCAACTTCCCCAACCGGGAGGGCTCCAAGCCCGCCGAGGGCCAGTTCGCCGGCGTGTGCCTGATGGACGCTCGGTCCATCGCCGCCACGGCCCTCAACGGTGGCCGGATCACCGCCGCCACCGACATCGACTATCAGCCGGTCCACCGGCCCTATCACTTTGCCAAGGAAGTCTACGACAAGCGGCTGTACTATGGCTTCGGCAAGGCGGACCCCAGCGTGGAGCTGGTCATGGGCCCCAACATCACCGACTGGCCCAAGATGCAGCCTCTGACGGAGAACCTGCTGGTGGAGCTGGCCGCGGTGCTGCGGGACCCGGTGACCACCACCGACGAGCTGATCCCCTCCGGCGAGACCTCCTCCTATCGCTCCAATCCCCTGCGGCTGGCGGAGTTCACCCTCTCCCGCCGGGAGCCTACCTATGTGGGACGGGCCAAGGCGGTAGCAGCGCTGGAGGCAGAGCGCCTGGCCGGCAAGGCTCCGGAGAAGCTGAAGGCCATTCTGGACAAGGTCGGCGACGGCGCGTCCCTGTTGGGCAACACCCAGTTCGGCTCCTGTGTCTTTGCCAACAAGCCCGGAGACGGCTCCGCCCGGGAACAGGCCGCTTCCTGCCAGAAGGTGCTGGGCGGCTTCGCCAACATCTGCTACGCCTTTGCCACCAAGCGCTATCGCTCCAACTGCATCAACTGGGGCATCCTGCCCTTCACCCTGGACGAGAGCACGGACTTCCCCTATGAGGCGGGCGACTGCGTGTTCGTCCCCGGCATCCGGGCGGCCATTGCCGCCGGTCAGGAGGATATCCCCGCCAAGGTCATCCGGGTAAACGGCACCGTGGAGGACCTGACGCTCCACGTCCGGGGTCTCACCGAGGACGAAAAGGAGATCATCCTGGACGGCTGCCTGATGAACTACTACGCAAAGAGGGCTGATTGATATGGAAAAAATCCAAATGACGACCCCCATCGTGGAGATGGACGGGGACGAAATGACCCGCATCCTCTGGAGCTGGATCAAGGAAATTCTGATCGAGCCCTTCGTGGACCTGAAAACCGAATACTATGACCTGGGGCTGTTGCACCGGAATGAGACCCGTGACCAGGTGACCGTGGACGCGGCCAACGCCACCCGGAAGTACGGCGTGGCGGTGAAGTGCGCCACCATCACGCCCAACCGCCAGCGGATGGAGGAGTATCCCCAGCTCACGGAGATGTGGAAGAGCCCCAACGGCACCATCCGCTCCATTCTGGACGGCACCGTGTTCCGCACCCCCATCATCATCGACGCCATCAAGCCGGTGGTGAAGAACTGGAAAAAGCCCATCACTATTGCCCGTCACGCCTACGGCGACGTGTACAAGAGCGTGGACTTCCGCACCGACGAGCCTGGCGAGTGCATCATGACCTTCCGGGGCGTCTCCGGGGCAGAGCAGGCCGTGTCTGTTCAGAAGGTGGACGGCCCCGCCGTATGGCAGGGCGCCCACAACAAGGACAAGTCCATCCGCTCCTTTGCGCAGGCTTGCTTCCAGTATGCCATCGACACCAAACAGGACCTGTGGTTCTCCACCAAGGACACCATCGCCAAGATCTACGACGGGGAATTCAAGAAGATCTTTGAGGAGGAGTACGAATCCCGCTACAAGGCGGAGTTTGAGAAGTTGGGCCTGACCTACTTCTACACCCTCATCGACGACGCCGTGGCCCGGGTCATCCGCAGCGAGGGCGGCTACATCTGGGCCTGCAAAAACTATGACGGCGACGTCATGAGCGACATGGTGTCCACCGCCTTCGGGTCTCTCGCCATGATGACCTCCGTTCTGGTAGCCCCCGACGGCACCATGGAATTTGAGGCGGCCCACGGCACCGTCACTCGCCACTACTACAAGTACTTAAAGGGCGAGGAGACCTCCACCAACCCCATGGCCACCATTTTCGCCTGGTCCGGCGCCCTGAAGCGCCGGGGAGATCTGGACGGCCTGCCGGCGCTGGTGAACTTCGGTGAGAAGCTGGAGGAGGCCTGCTACGACACCCTGAACGCCGGGATCATGACCAAGGACCTGGTAGGGCTGGTGGAGCCGGGCTTTACCGCTACCGCTGTGACCAGCCGGGAATTCTTGGACGCCATCGCCGGGAGACTGGCGGAAAAGCTGGCGTAACCCCCATATAGGAAAAAAGACCGCGCATCCTGTGGATGCGCGGTCTTTTATCTAAAACTGATTGGAGAAGGTCGTTCGGACAGAGTAATAGTATCCGGACAGCAGCAGGGGCACATAGGCCGGGTCGGTGGCGATGATGGTGCCGTTCTCCAGCTTCAAGCCGAAGGACTGCATGTTCTCCGTGATATACAGCATCCGATCCAGGCCCAGCGTGAGGAACTCTCCCGACCGGCAATACAGGATGTCCTGCCAACCCTCGACGCCCATGGCGTCCCAGCGAATCCGAGCCTCCACCCCCTCCCGGCAGGTGGGCTCCACGGCGTCAATGGCGAACCGGCCCACGAAGGACCTGTCCCCCAAGATTGTTCGGGTGCCATCGATGGTAACGGTGGTCTCCCCCACCGGTTCCCCCTCTGCGGTATACACCGTAGCAGTCACCTCCAGAGAAACCGGACGCAGAAAGGCTCCAGCCCGGTCCAAAATGCCAAAGAGCACAAAGCCCGCCATTCCCAGGGCCAATAAGGAACCCAGAATCTGCCCCCACCGCCTTCGGGTCTGCTGCCGGGCCTGTCGGACCAGAAGGGCAATGGCCCGGCGGACAGTGATCTCCGGCTCCGCCTGCTCCTGCTCTTCCCCTCGCAGCAAATCCATCACCTGGAGGTCTAACGCCTCGGCCAGGGGCTCCAGCAAACTCACGTCGGGAAAACCGGCACCCCGCTCCCATTTACTGACCGCCCGGTCCGATACATGGAGGGCCTTTGCCAGCTCCTTTTGGGTCATGTTCTTCTCTTTTCGGGCCGCCGCGATCAGCGCCCCGGTCTTGGTCTTGTCCATTTCCATCACCTGCCGCCAGAATAACACATCCGGCCCATTCTCGCAACAAACGCTGCGTGGAGCAGGCTGGATGTGCTGCGTCCCAAGGGTTTCCTCTCACAGGGTGCTCAGGTCCGCCGCTTGGCTGTTCCCGGCGGTGGTGTTGGCGTCCAGCGCCTGGAGGGCCGCGATGGTGGAGAGGGTGGTCCCTAACTGGGTGAACATCAGCGCCAGCCGCACCAGCTCCTCCCGGCTCTGGGCGTTTTTTGCGATGGTCGCGGCGGCGGCATATACACTGGCACTCCACTCGATGGCATCCACGGCGCTCCCCCCCTCTCCACCTCTATCCTATGAGGTGGGCGGGCAGTTCTTTCGTCCTTTTTCCATCAGGTCAGCAGAGAGGCCAGATAGGATTCCTCTGTCCGCAGGTCGGTGTCACCCTCGTACTGGACGAACAGCACCTGCCGCCCCAGCCGGGCCACGGCAAACTGATAATACCGGTCCTCTCCCCACCAGAGGCCGTCTAGGTCATCGGTCTCCACCGCCGTCAGAGCAGGATACCCGTAGACTCCCAGAGAGGCGATCCGGCCCTGGATCAGCTCCTTTGTCAGTTGCCGGGCAAGGCCCTCCGTCAGCATCCGGTAGTAGGTGGTCTCCACCGAAGCTATGATCGGCTGGATTGCTTCCTCTTCCGGTCCCAGGGACAACTGTCTGGTCCAATACATTCTGGGACACAGCTCGTGGATCTTGGTACGGCAGTTCCAGAACTCCGTGTCCGCCGTGCCCTCCAGTTCTGTTAAGTCTGCATATACCACACCATCCTTGGGCACATGGTAGCTGTCTCCAGCGTCCCATCCTCCGGCGAGGCTGCCACCGTCCATGGTGGAAAGGCTGCCCAGCAGGCGGGCTATTACCAAAACATAGGCGAAGCAGACCACCAGTCCCCGGGCCAGCCACTTCTGCCTCCGGTAGGGCCGGGGCCGCTCCAGCGGGATCCCGGCGTTCAGTGACCGCAGCAGGCGGCGCATACTGCGCACTTCGCAGAGGAGCAAGACCACGATCAGGCACGCACCGATCTCTCCCATTAAGAAACGGCCCGGCGCAGTATCCAGTAAGTCCAGCAGGGGTGTGTCGGTGGCAAAGGGAAACAGGGTGCACAGCATCACCAGCCCCACCAGCAGCAATACACTTACCACACCATCCCGCAGCATCTTCCGCTTCAGATACCGGTACCCCATCCCCTGCACTACCGGGTCCGTGTCCAGCTCCGGGGCGTCCGGGTCCTCGCACCGCCAGACGTGGAAGGTGCCCGGGATGGTCCCGGCATACTCCCAGCCCAGCTCCCGGTACGCCTCCGCCATCTCCGGCGGCGGAGCCGTCTCCTTTTTCGCCAGAGGCTGCATCCGATAGCGGCAGGTGAAGGGCTCCGTCTTCTCAAAGACGCCGCTCCAGCCGGTCATGCGAATCAGGCGGTAGCCCTGCCGGGCCATATCCTCCAGCCAGGTCTCATTGGCGGCCACGTCATAGGCGTTGGCCGGCCGCAGTTCCTTGTATTCCTCTTTCCGGTCAGGCTGTTGCTCCGTCGTCATCGCTTTCTCCTTTTTCGGCGCCCAGCAGGGCGGCAAAATCCTCTCCCATAGTCCGCAGGTCCGTGTGTCCGGTATAGGAAAACATCAGGACACAATTTCTCCGCCGGGCCACCACGCACTGGCATGGGTCGTCCCGCTGGGAAGGCGGGTCATCCCCGGCCCACCAGAAGCTGTCCAGTCCGGGGACCTCCAGCCGCTCCGGCTCCCCGCCGCCGTACCACGCCTGCCAGGTCCGTAGCTCCGCCTCCACCCGGAGGGCCAGGTCCTCGGTCCGCATGCGATAGTAGGACGTGTTGCCGAAAATCGTTTGAAACTGGCCGCCGGCACCTTCTGTGGACTGACGGGTCCAGTACATCTGCGGCGCCAGCAGCAGGGACTTGCGTTCGGCGGAAAATCCGCTCAATTTCTCTGTGCCCTCCAGCTCCCGCAGGTCTAGATACACCACCTCCGCCAGCGGCTCGCCGTCCCCGACCATGGCCGATCGGGTGAAATGGGGATCGCCGCCGTCGGGAAGCAGCCAAGATACGATAAAGCCCGCCCAGATCAGTATCATCACCACCTGGGTGACCCGCTTCTGAACCCGCCAGGACCGGGGCCGCTCCACAGGGATGCCGGTCCCCAGAGCGTGCAGCAGCCGGCGCATCTGAAATGCGTCCAGCAGCTCCATGCAGAGTACGCCCACCGCCATCAGCAGCCAGAACAGCGTCTCTCCCGGCAGGGCCTGTTCCAACTGGTCCACCAGAGGCATGTCTCCGGCCCCCCAGACCCAGGGAAACGCAGAGAACACCAGGCACAGCAGCAGGATCGCCGGCAGACGCAGCAGATACCGCCGCATTTTCCGTTTGAGGTACTCATATCCCATTCCCTGGACCACCGGGTCCGTGTCCAGCTCCGGGGCTGCCGGGTCGCCGCAGCGCCAGACGTGGAAGGTCCCCGCCAGGGTACAGACATACTCCCAGCCCAGCTCCCGGTATGCCTCCGCCATCTCCGTCTCCGGTGCCTTTTCCTTCCGCAGCAGGGGCTGGAGCCGGTAGCGGCTGGGGGCGACAGAGCGATCCTGATAAAAAATCCCGCGAAGTCCCTTGAACCGCAGCAGGTGGTAACCCTCCCGGTCCCGCTCCTCCAGCCAGGATTCCATGACAGCCACGTCATAGAGCTCCACAGGCCGAAACTCCTGATATTCCTGCCGCTTTCTCATGAGGCACCTCCCTTGTCAAACTGTGCCAAGGCGGCGGCGAACACGTCCAGCTTTCCGCCCAGGTCCAGTTTCCCGTCATACTGGTACTCCATCATCTGCGCACCCTGACAGGCCAACAGGAGCTGTCCGCCGTTGTCGAAGCGGAACAGCCAGGCCCCGTCCAGAGCCGGGTGGGAAAGCGCCTCCAGCTCGCCTTTCCACTCCGCTGACTCCTCCACCCAGGCCTCCGCCATCCGCCGGGCCTGGAAGGGAAGCCACATGCGGTAGTATTTGGCCAGGACAAAGACGGGATCATTTTCTATGCTCCCCCCTTCGCTGACCCACCAGGATTCCCGGGCGGTGAAGTTCTGGATCCGCAGGGCCTCCGGCGTCCGGTTGGCCGGCGCGTCTCCCAGTTCCGCCAGGGTCACATAAGGCACCGGCTGGTCGAACTCCTCCACTGGATCAAAGGAATGGGAGGAGGGCTGCAGAATGGAGGCCACCCGTGTCAGGAGGAACACTGCCCAGAACACCACCAGCACCATGGTCATGGCCCGCCCCCGGCGGTAGGGCCCCCGGTGGGGCTGGGGCAGTCCCTGCTTCAGCGCCCGGATGTACCGGTGGAACACCTGATAGGCATAGACGCCCACCGGAGCCAGAGCAGCAACGTTCAGCCACTCTACAACGGTGATCCACCAAGTGGACCAGTGGTCCGCAGCTTTCAGCAGGTGCGGACCGGAACAGAAGTCCCAGACCAGCAGAGCCAGAATGGCCGCCGCGGCGGCCCACAGCCATAGCGTGGTCCTGCGGCCCCGCCGCAGCATGTAGACGTAAGCGTCGCCCTCGGTCTCCGGGTCTGTGAACAGCTCCGGGGCCGAAGGATCGTCACAGCGCCAGATGTGCCAGCTCTCCTTGACCGTGCAGACGTACTGCCAGCCCAGCTCTTCGAACAGCTCCCGCCGGTGCTGGTCCGGGGCCTTCTCCCGCTGGGCCAGGGGCTCCAGCCGGTAGCGGACCGTCCTGGGCTCCCCCGGTATGAAATCGCACAGCCACCGGTACCGGTCCAGGAATTGCCCCTGGGCCGCCCGGTCCTCCAGCCACGCCTGAACGGCGGGGGTGTCGAAGCCCATGGCGGGGGCCAGCCGGTCCCAGAAGGTCTCCTTCCAGGTTTTTAAAAAGGGCAGCCAGTCCCAGATTTTCCGCTTCATGCCAGTTCCTCCTTATCATTGAAACTCCGCCAGCACTTCCGCAAAGTCGTCCAGGTGGGCCGACAGATCCGTGTTTAAAATGGTGTATTCCCACAGTACCGCCGTCCCCCGGCGACCAAGGAAGATCTGGTTGCGGCCGCCGGTGAGGAGCATTGCTTCGTCAAATCGGGAGTCCTCCACTGCTGTCCACTCCAAGCCAGGAGTCTCCCGCTCCGTCACCTTTAGCCGCTCATCGTACAGCAACTCCGCCAGGAGTGGAACACGCAAACGGTCAAACCGGGCCTCCAGCCGGGGGCCGAAGTCCCAGCAGAACTGCTCGATCTCACAGTGATAGGGCGCCAGAATGTCATAGTCCTCCTCGTAATGCTGCCAGTCCATCTCCTGGGCGGTACTCTCCGGGTCCAGGGTCTCCATGGTCACATAGGGCAGGGGCGACCGGGCCTCCGACAATTCCCCGCTGTCTCCGGTCACCGCCAGGGAAATGCAGAACAGGGCCAACAGGACAATGCCAGTCCAATCCGCAATCTCCCGACGCCGCCTCCGCCCCAGAGCTTTTGCCACGTCGCCGGTGTGGTCCGGAGCAATACCCGCCGAAAGCTTTCGCCGGAGCCTTCGAACCCCCCGGAGCTGCCGAATGGTATCATAGAGCCCCCGGCCGCCCCACCACAGCACAAACAGCCAGATGGCCCACATGCCGTACACGAACTGCTCCACCGGACGCCCGCCCCAGATCTGCCGGAGCTGCCAAGCCATCCAAGCCAGAATCAGCAGCACGCAGATCAGACCGTTCCGCCAGAGCCTGCGCAATTGCTTTTCCCAGGCCCAGCTCAGGGTGGTCGGGTCCGTGTAGAGCTCCTGAGCCGCGGGGTCGCCGCAGCACCAGACCCGGTAATCGCCCAGGTTTGCCACGTACTGCCAACCCAGCTCTCCATAGACGGATTCCCGCTCCTGCCGGTGTTCGGTGGACTCCGGCTTGTCCGGTTCCAGCCGGAACCGAATCGTCCGGGGCTCGCACGCTTCAAATTTCCCCCGAAGGCCGCCGAAGGACACCGGAAACCACCCCTGGACCGCCTTCTCCTCCAGCCATTGCTCCAGAAGCCCTGTGTCCCACAGATCCTCCGGTATGATAAACCGCTTCTGTTCCTTCAACGGGCTCCCCCCTCTTTACTGAAAATCCGCCAGCACTGCGGCATAGTCGTCCAGATGGTCCGTCAGACGGGCCACGCCCTCCGTCTCCACCAGCAGCACCGCCGTTCCATCCCGGAGCAGCAGGGCTTCGCCCTGCTCCGTCTCCGCTGTTATGGCCTGGTCCAGTCCGGAACGCGCCACCTGTTGGGCTGTCCCGCCACTCTCCTCCAGCAAAGCCTCCAGACGCTCGCTGTACAGCAGCTCCGCCAGCAATTCCAGTCGGGGACAATCGCAGATGGTATGGATCTGCCAATCTTCACTCCACTCCCAAATCTCATATCCGCTCTTCAGCAACGGGTTGGATTCCACCGTGTACCAGCCACTGCCACCGGTCAGGGTCGGGTCCAGGTTCTCCGCCGCCACATAGGGCAGGAGCTCCCCATCCGGAGGCAAGTCCGCCCGTTGGAAATTGCTATACTGCCAGACAAGGGCTGCAATGGGCAGCCAGATCACCAACAGCAGCATGGCTCTGTCCGACTGGGCCCACCGCAGACTCTTCCTCCAATTTCCCCCGTGGCTCCGGGGCAGTCCCGCCTGGGCCTGACGTCGCAGGCAGTGAACACGCCGGGCCTGGGCAATGCCGCGGATCGTCCCGTATACCGCCACCAAAGGCAACAGCAGTGCCATATCCCAGAGATGACTGTCATGCAGCAAGTCCTCCACCGGTGTCGACCGCCCCAGCCACATCCACACCCACAGGGCCAGCCCGACTGCCGCAAACAGCACGCTGCCTGCCATGGCGATCTGCTCCATCCGCAGCAGCTTGGCCTGGATCCAGTTCTCCGTCTCCGGGTCCGTGAACAGCTCCGGCGCCGTCTGATCGAAACAAACATAGACTGCGTAATCCCCCAGGGAGCACCGCCGCTGCCAGCCCATCTCGGCGTAAAAGTTCTCCATCTCCCGCTGCCGCTCCGGGTCAGGCTGCCGCAGAGGGTCCAGCCGGAAGCGGCAAGGGCATGCCTTCGCTTTTTCAAATATCACGGTCCTGGCACTGCACTTTACCGGCAACCAGCCCCGGGCCCCCATGTCCTCCAGCCAGCTCTCCAGAAGATCGGTGTCCCACCGGTCCGCCGGCATCAAAAACCGTCTCTGCTCTTTCAAAGGGGTTCCTCCTTCCTCCTATTTACTGAAAGTCCGCCAGCAGCGCCGCGTAGTCATCCAAGTGCTCCTCCGCACCGGAGACGCCGAAGGCCCCTATGTACAGCACGATCTTGTCCTGCCACAACAGCAGATAGGTATTCTCTCCATTGCGCCCAAGGGTCACGCCGTCAAAGCCGGGGTGCTCCAGTTCCTTCAGCTCCACATCTGCAAACTTTACAATCCGTTCCTGCCACTCTCGGTACAGGGGTCCCGCCAAAAATTTAAACAGCAGAATATCGCATTGATTGATGACCTTCCGGTCTCCGGGGTAGTAATCCCAGACGTCGTAGTGTCCAGGATTCAAAAACGTGGGGTTCATGAGACAAGTGCCGGAAGTCCTGTCCGCCTCCGTCAGCGTATCGTCCAACTGCCAGCCCATGAGGCAGGGCACGGGGTGAGTCAGCTCATCCAGGCCCTCTCCCCAACTGGTACCCAGCCGGAGAAAGGGATAGCCGATAACCAGCAGTTCCATCAGGAGCAGCGCCGCCAGTAGCAAGGCTGCCCGACGGCGCTCCCGCCGCCAGTCGCCGGTGTGAGACTGAGGCAGCCCCGCGGCCATCTGGCGGCGGAGACGATGGACACGGCGGAGCGTGGTCACCGTCTCCCACACCGCCCAGAACAGCATCAGCACACCCAGAGGCATACTGATCCCCACACTGCGGATCAGCGTCTCCACAGGCGTCTCGGAGCTTAAAATCCGGTAAATGATGAAGGCAAGCAGCACCGCCAGGGCCAGCCAGGTCAAAATCAGGCTCCGCCGTCTCTTCCGCAGCAGCCGGTCCCGGGCCCAGGCGGCAGCCACCGGGTCGGTCTCCAGCTCCGGGGCGTGAGGGTCCCGGCAGATATAGATGCGGTATCGGTCCATTTGATTGGTCAGGTATTTCCAGCCCAGCTCCTCGTAGAGAGTCTCCCGCTCCTTTTGGTCCCCGAAGGTCTCATTCTGCATGGGCATCATCCGGCAGCGGACTTTGGCCGGCTCCGCCCGCCGGAATTTGGCGAACCGAAAACCGCACTCCTCCAGTTGCCACCCTTGGGCAAACATATCCTCCAGCCAGGCCTCCATAGTCCCGGTCTCCCAACTGCTGTCGGGCATCAGCATTCGTTTTTTGTCCTTCATACCAGTCCCTCCTCCCGGTCACCGTCCGCCACGCACAGCTTCAGCCGGCTCAATTCCTGGCGAAACAGGGCCCGGCCCCGCTCCGTGATGGCGTAGGTCCGCTTGCGGCCCTCCACCGCCGTCTCCACGATCAGGCCCTCCTCCTGGAACCGGGCCAGGATGGTATACAGCGTCCCCGGCCCCAGAGGAACCCGGCCGGCGGTGATGTCGTCCACGAACTGCACAATCTCCGCGCCGCACCGCTCCTGCCGCAGCAGAGACAGCAGCACATAAAACATGCTCTCTGTCAGCACCTTCAGCGGCTCTTTGGCCATGCCCTCACCTCCTAATATCGAAACACGATATTCTTTTCATTCTCAGTATAATATCGTGTAACGATATTGTCAACCGAGACTGCCATGGTTCCCCGATTTTCTTCCAGAGTTGACAGGATTTGAGGGTTGCCCCACCCCCCAATTCTCCTGTATGCTATTACACAAACCGCAAAAGCGAAAGGACGTAACCAATATGAAACGCGCAAAACTCTGCGGCCTGCTGGCCGCTTTCGCCCTGACCTGGGCCGCCCTGCCGGGCCGGGCTTCCGCTGCCCGCATGGTGCCGGTGCAGGTGGACGGGACGGTATTGCCCACCGTCAACTATCTCACCGACGGCGTCACCTATGTACCCCTGCGAAACCTGATGGACGCCTTCGGCGGCTGGGAAATTTACTGGGACAGTCAGGAGAAGGTGGCGGTGGCCCAGTCGGAGAACCTGCGGCTGACAGCGGACCCGGACACCGACACCATTACCGCCGGTGGCCGTACATACAGCGGCAACGTATTCGTGGAGCGGGGCCGGACCTATGTACCGGTGCGGCTGGTGTCCAACCTCTGTGGCGGCAGTGCCGCCTGGGACCGTTACCTGGGCGGGGCCGCCGTCACCTCCCCTGACGCTGAGCATGACGCCACAGACCTTTACTGGCTCAGCCGCATCATCAGCGCCGAGAGCCGAGGGGAGACCCTGGAGGGCCAGATTGCCGTAGGCAATGTGGTTCTGAACCGGGTAGCGGCAGAGGAGTTTCCCGACTCCATCCCCGCTGTGATTTTTGACCGCAAGCACGACATCCAGTTCACCCCCGTGGCCAACGGCACGGTATTTCTGTCGCCCACGGCTCTGTCCGTAGAGGCAGCCAAGCGGACTTTGAACGGCGAGAACACTGTGGGCGCGGCACTGTACTTCTATGCCCCGGCCCTATCTCAGGGTGTTTGGATCAACGCCAACCGCACCTATCTCATGACCATCGGCTGCCACCGTTTCTACCTGTAAAGAGAAAATTTCAGTGAAATGGCGGCGATTGACTTTTTCCGGCTGGGGGCATACAATACTGTCTGATAAATAAGCCGCAAAGCGGTCTATTTGCGTGGCATACGCTGCGCATGAATCTGCAAAGGAGCATGCCCTATGCTGTTTTCCGATCATCCCCGGACCCACTACCGTGCCGCCCCGGTCCACGAGGTCATCTGCCAGTTGCGTTTCCCCCCGATCCTCACCATCAACACCACAGAACCGGCAGATTTTCAGGAGGCTATCCGGACAGAGTTTCCCCAGTACGCCCGCCGTCAGGACGCGGCGCCGCCTCAAATCACCGGACTGGGCGGGCCCAATCCCAAGGTCGAACCCCGTCCCCCGGTCACCAACTACAACTTTCTCTCCGCCGACAACCGGTGGAAGTTGAACCTGACCCGGGATTTCATCGCCCTGTCCACCCTTACCTACCCCGGCTGGGAGGACTTTGCCCGCCAGTTGGATAAGCCCCTGGCGGCTTTCATCCGGCTGTACAAGCCCGCCTATTTTCAGCGAGTCGGGCTGCGGTACGTGAACCTGGTCTCCCGGGCACGTCTGGGACTGGAGGACCGGTCCTGGACGGAGCTGATCGCCCCGGCCTATACTGGTCCCATGCGGGAGGAAGACGTGGCGGAAGACCGATTTCTCTCCTGTGGCAGTGATCTGATCGTGAAGCTGGACTCCAGTTGTCAGGCCAAGGTCCACGCCGGCATCGGCAAGATCAAAAACAATACCCCCGGTGCCCCGCAGGACCCGGAGGTGAAGTTTATCTTTGACATGGACCTGTTCATGGCAGGCAACACCCCCTGCACCCTGGCCGCCGCCGCGCTGGAAACCCTCCATGGCCATGCGGGCCGTCTCTTCGAGGGCGCCGTCACCGACACACTGCGGACAGCCATGGATCCGGAATAAGGATATCACTCCCCGTGAAAAAGAAAGCGGAGGGGCCCAATCGGCCCCTCCGCTTTTCGCTGTCAAAATGGTATTTGTCAGTCCCGGAACATGGGCGTAGAGAGATACCGCTCTCCGCTGTCCGGCAGCAATGCCACAATTACCTTGCCCCGGTTTTCTGGCCGCCGGGCCAGCTCCGCCGCAACCCACAGCGCCGCGCCAGAGGTGATACCCGCCAGCACACCCTCTGTTCGTGCCAGTTCCCGCCCGGCGGCATAGGCGTCAGTCTCTGTGGCCGTCAGGATCTCGTCCACCACGGAACGGTCCAGGTTTTGCGGCACGAAGTTGGCGCCAATGCCCTGGAGGCCGTGGGGGCCCGCATGGCCCTGAGTCAGCAAGGGGGAAGATGCCGGTTCCACGCCCACAATCTGAACCGTGGATTTCTGTGCCTTCAGGTACCGGCCCACACCGCTGATAGTGCCGCCGGTGCCGATGCCCGCCACGAACACATCCACGGCACCGTCGGTATCGGTCCAGATCTCCGGCCCCGTGGTGTCGAAATGGGCCGCCGGATTGGCCGGATTATCGAACTGCCCGGCAATGATACTGCCGGGGATGGACTGCCGCAGTTCCTCCGCTTTTGCCACGGCGCCAGCCATACCTTCCGCGCCCGGCGTGAGTACGATCTCCGCGCCGTAGGCGGCAATGAGGCTGCGCCGTTCCACACTCATGGTATCTGGCATGGTCAAAATCACCCGGTAGCCTTTGGCGGCTCCCACAGCAGCCAGGCCAATACCGGTATTGCCGGAGGTGGGCTCGATGATGGTACCGCCGGGAGCCAGACGCCCCTCCGCCTCTGCCTGGGCGACCATCCGGGCCGCCACCCGATCCTTGGCGCTGCCGGCAGGATTCATGCACTCCAGTTTGGCGAGGATCGTAGCGGGCAAATCATGGGCGGCGCTGTACCGGCGCAGCTCCAGCAACGGCGTACGGCCAATGAGGCCGGTGACGCTGGTGATAATATTCATAGGAGACCCTCCCTGTTCAAGATAGCCATATCATACACCCACCCGACCATCCACGTCAAACACCGCGGCAGATCAGGGCAAGCGCGCATGGAAGCATCCGCTTCGGTGGACACCGGGCAATGCCCGGCTTTTGTTTCCTCTTGAAACGTTCGTTAGATCTCCAAGGTCTCCCCTGGTTTCAGGACCCTGGCGGGGAAGCCAGCGGCCTCCGCCGCTGCGGCAAAGGCATCGCCATCCTGGACGATAGGTGGCATCGTGTTGAAGTGCATGGGAATGGTCAGGGCGGGACGGATCATCTCCACGGCCCGCAGGGCGTCCTCCGGCCCCATGGTGTAGAAATCTCCGATGGGCAGCAGGGCCACGTCCACCTTCTCCGCCGCCAGCAGGGACATATCGCAGGTCAGAGCCGTATCTCCGGCATGATAGATCTTCTTCCCGCCCATCTCAAAAAGGAAGCCACAGGCCAGGCCGCCGGGCACTCCGCTGCCGTGGATGGCAGGAGTCAGCTTCACCCGGCCAAAGGGCATCTTGCTCCAGCCGCCCAGGTTCCCGGCTACAACAGGGATACCGGCAGGCTCGAAAACAGCATGGGCCAGTTCCACCGGACAGCAGACCTGAGCGCCGGTGCGGCGAGCAATGTCTACCGCGTCCCCCACATGGTCCCCATGGCCGTGGGTGACGAAGATCATATCCGTCTCCACCTGATCGGCGGAGACCGCCGCCAGAGGATTCCCGGTCAGATAGGGGTCTACCAGAGCCTTGTGTGCGCCGTCATCCAGCAGGAAGCAGGCGTGTCCCAAAAATTGAAGATTCATGGATTTCATCTCTCCTCTCGTTTTTATGCAGCCGGGTCAGGGCGTCACAGCCACTTTGATGACGCCGTCCCGGCGATTTTCAAACAGTTCGTAGGCCGCCTCGATGTCCTTCAGCGGATAGGTGTGGGTGATCAGAGCCGTGGTGTCCAGCCGTCCGGCAGCGATCAGGTCCAGAATTTCTCCGCAATGGCAGCCGTCCACGCCACCGGTCTTGAAAGTCAGGTTTTTGCCGTACATCTCCGGCAGGGGCAGTGTCTGGGCGTGGTCATACAGGGCCACGACCACCACCACGGCATTGGGCCGGGCGCACTGCCAGGCCAGACGGAAGGTTTCCTCCCCACCGGCCACCTCCAGCACCGCGTCGGCACCGCCGTGGGCGCTGAGGGCCCGGACAGTGGTCTCCACCTCCTTCGGTCCCACCGCCGTCACGCCGGGATAATGAGCCTCCACAAAGGCCCGGCGGGCAGGGTCCCGCTCGCAGACCACCACCTGCCCCGGCGCCTTCAGCAGCACGCACTGAAGTGTGCAGAGGCCCGTGGGACCGGCCCCCAGAATCAGCACCGTATCCCCCGGCGTGATCTCTGCGATGTCCGCCGCCCAATAGCCGGTGGCCAGGATGTCCCCCACAAACAGGGCCTGGGCGTCGGTGACACCGTCGGGAATTTTTGTCAATCCCTGGTCGGCATAGGGTACCCGTACGTACTCCGCCTGCCCGCCGTCGATGCGGCAGCCCAGCGCCCAGCCGCCGTTGGGATCTGTACAGTTATTGACCCAGCCGTGGCGGCAGAAGAAGCACGTTCCGCAGAAGGTCTCCACATTCACCGCCACCCGGTCTCCGGGCCGCAGATTTCTTACGGCAGAGCCGACCTCCTCCACCACGCCCACCATCTCGTGGCCCACGGTGATACCGGGCACCGCCCGGGGCACAGAGCCGTGCAGAATGTGCAGGTCGCTGGTACAGATACTAGCCAGGGTCACCCGCACCAGGGCGTCCCGGTCTTCCAGCAGAACCGGCTTGGGTTTTTCCAGCAGGGCGAAGCGCCCCTTCTCCACATACGTATACGCCAGCATGTCCGGCGCCTCCTGTCTCTTATGATTGATGGTTTTTCCGCCGGTCACAGCCCCGTCCCTAGCAGGGGAATCACGTTGATGACCGGTTCCTCATAGGGGTGTACCCGCTTCACCGCCGCCACAATTTCCGCCGCCCGGTCCAGGCGGCAGGTGACCTCCACCTTCAGCTCCGGCTCCCGGCTCAGCTCACCCTCCCGGCCAAGATAAGGCTCCGCCCCCGGCAATGGACGCCAGCAGCCCGTGACGGGGCTGTAGGAAAAGCACCCGTCGTATTTGCCGATGTGACCGGCATCCACCGCCCGCAGGGCCTCCGCCAAAATCTCCAGGTGGCTCTCCGGGATGAAGATTTCCAGCTTGCAGTAGGTCACATCCATTACGGCTCCCCCAACTCCTCCAGCCGGTCCATCAGATCGTCCGCCTGGTCCTCCAGTTCCTCATGGCGGTCACCCCAGGCCTCGTACGCCTCACTGGCCATATCCTCGGGCTCCTCCAGGTCCAGTGCGGCAATCTCCTGCCGCACCCGCTCCAGCTCCGCCAACAGCACCTGCCGTTCCTCCCCGTTGGGGGAGGGAAACTCCACAACTCGGCCCACAGCCACTCCCCTCCTCTTTCTTCATTCTGCGTCTATTGTACCAGATCCGTCTTCGTTTACAACAAGTCACCGCTTGCTCTCAGCGAAATCCCAGGCCTCCCGGAACCATCCCAGCAGTTCCTCGTCGATCTGGCTCTCCTCCGTCAGCAGCAGGTGGTGGGTCCAGCGGCCGGGGTACGGTTCCACTACTACGGCCACCCTGGGTGTATCTAGCCGCCGGCCCAAACCCAAGGTCACCACCAGGCAGTGCTCCGGCCAGTCCTTCCGCCGCCGGACCGGCAGAGATGCGGCGCCATAAAGGTGCCGGCCGTAAAAGCTGATCTGGCTCTTCTGGACCCGGACGGAACCCGCTGGGAAAAGGACCTCCAACCGGCGGAACAGCGCCTGATACAGCGCCAGCTCCAAAGGCTTTCCCTCAAAAAATATCAGTACATCAGAAAAATAGTGCTCCGAAGTGTTCATTTCCCCACCTCTTTGTTGGTCTCCCGCAGAAACACCAACCGATCTGCTGAAGACCGGGCCGGGTCGTACTGATAGCCCAGGGCAGAAAAAGAGGGCAGTTCCTCCGGCTCTGTTACCTGTCGTTGAGCCATCCAGCGGACCATTTCTCCCCGGGCCATTTTGCATAAGGTCCCCTTCTCTACTACCCGGCTCTCTTTCAGTTCTCCGAACACGCAGGTCACTACCCGCGTTTCCGGTGGCAGGTAGGGCAGTACCGCCCGGCTGTACTCCCTGGAGGCCAGGTCCACCACCGTGTCCGTCTCCGCCGCCAAAGCCGCCCCCAGGCGGCTACCCCAAAAGCTGTAGAGGTCCCGGTGGCCATCCACCGCCAGCCGGGCCTGCATCTCCAGCCGGTAGGGCGTCACGGCATCAAAGGGCCGCAGCAGTCCGTAAAAACCTGAGACGATCCGCAGATGCTCCGCCACATAGCGCAGGGGCTCCTCCTCCAGCACGCCGGGAGCCAGGTAGCGGTACTGGATACCCTCGTAGGCCAGCAGGGCCGGGGTCTGTGCCCGGCGCAGGTCCATGTTGGCCAGCCGCTCCACATTGAGCGTGGCAATGACCTCATTGCAGCCCCACAGCTTCTTCAATTCCCCCGGTGTCAGGGTCCGCAGGGCAACAAGCAGCCGCTCCGCCTCCTCCAGAAACCGGGGCAAGCCCGCTGGGGCAAATGTATCCGAATCCTCCACCATTTTCTTGGCGGGGGAAATGATGATCCGCACCGGCGCCGCCTCCTCTCTCTTCTTCAAATGATACCCCATCCCCTGCCTGCCGTCAACGGCGGGCCTCTTGCGGCCAAACAATCCCCGTGGTAAGATGGGGCCAATAACATTTTCAGGAGGAGGCAGGACGATGCTGGAGATTGCGTTCAGTGAGAGCGCCCAGGGTGGCCTGCGGCTGGCTCAGCGCAGCACCCCTGAAGCCGTCACAGGGATTGTGGTAACCCATGAGGACGGCTCCCGGCCCACCCGGTCGGAGCTGCGGGCTGTCCGGCGGCAGGCGGAGCAGGAGGCCCGGAAGCGGCAGATGGAGGCCATCCCCCTGGGCGGCAGTGCCGGGGACGTGTACGGCTTTCCCCTGTGCCTCAGCGTGGGCCCCATTGCCGGAGAGGCACTGGGCCCGGAGCGGAAGGCCGCCCTGACCCGGCTCTATGGAGCAGCATCCCACCAGGGAGCGGCAGAGGCGGAGAATCAAATGAACCGCACTGTCGAGCAATTCCGCTCGCTCCTGGGACGACTGGAACAGAGAGAGGCAGTCCGTGTGTGGTACAGCGACCAGCCCGACGAACGGTGCGGCCTCAGTTGGTTCTGCTGGGAGCTCCAGCGTCGTGGCGTTCAGGTACCGGTCCATCTGGTGGCCCTGCCGCGGTGGGAGGAGCGAACGGACGGCACCCTGATCCGCTGTAACAGTTGGGGGGAGATGGAACCCGGGCGATACGGCACCTTCCTTTCCACCCAGCAGGAGGCCAGTCCCGCCCTGCGGGCTGCCCTGGCCCAGGAGTGGGAACTGCTGCGGCGGGAGAATGGGCCTGTGCGGGCAGTGGTGAACGGCTGGCTGCGCACGGTACCGGAGGATTTTTACGACCCCTTCCTCCGCCGGGAGCTGGCAGCCCAGCCGGAGGAATTCCACCAGGCTCACGTCATCGGCGCTGTGCTGGGCCGGTATCTCCCGGGGATCTCCGACTGCTGGCTGGCGCTTCGGATGGAGGCTATGCTGCAAAATGGCGAGCTGGAGGCAGCGACGAAAGCCCCCGAGGATGGCCCTGCCTATCACCGCCGCCTGCGGAAAACCGCGTCCTTCCATGAAGCAAAATATTTTTAAAAAAATTTTTCCAGATTTGAACGGAAACGTTCTCCCCAGTCGTATTGTCTGTGAGGCCCATTCGAGCCTCACAGAACGCAACAGGAGGAATCTCACATGAAAAAAATCTGGATGGGACTGGCTGCCGTGGTGCTGGTCATGACTCTGGGCGTCACCGGCGCCTTGGCGGCAGGCCGTCATGGTCAGGGCCTTCGCTATACTGACGCCAACCGCGACGGCATCTGCGACTATTACGGCACCGGCTGCGGTGCGGGCTTCGTGGACGCCGATGGCGACGGCGTCTGCGACCACTACGGCACGGGCCTGGGAGGCCACCACGGCAGTGGCCACGGAGGCTGCTGGAACAGATAACAGGAAATGAGGGGCATTCCATGCGGAGCGAACAGGAGGCGGTCAGGGCCATGGACCAGTACGCCGACACCGTCCGGCGTCTGTGCATGATCCATCTGAAAAACCACGCCGACACGGAGGACATCTTCCAGACGGTGTTCATGAAGTATGTCCTCAGCTCCACGGTCTTCACATCGGAGGAGCATGAGCGGGCCTGGTTCATCCGTGTGACCCTCAACGCCTGCCGGGATCTGCTCAAGAGCTTTTTCCACAGCCGCACGGTGCCCCTGGAGTCGCTGGCTCCCGTGCCAGCCGACCTTCCGCCGGACCATCGGGAAGTGCTGGAGGCGGTACTGGCCCTGCCGGAGGCCTGCCGGGACGTGGTTTACCTCCACTACTATGAGGGCTACACCGCTCCGGAGATCGGCCGTCTGCTGGGCAAAAACGTCAACACCGTTTACACGCTTCTGAACCGCTCCCGAGAGATGCTGCGAAAAACGCTGGGAGGTGACGGAAATGGATGAGCGCCTGCGGGAATCCTTCGCCCAGGTGCGGGCGGAGGAGGAACTGAAAGAGCGCACCCTGGCCTATCTGGCACAAAGCACGAGCAACTGGCAGGCAGCCCCCACCTCTCAACGCCGCTTCCGGCCTCTGGCTACAATGGCAGCCTGCGCGGCGTGTCTGCTGATGGCTCTGGGAAGTCTCTGGCTGTACTTCACTCCTGCAGCCTATATCAGCGTGGACGTGAATCCCTCCCTGGAACTGACGGTGAACCGTTTCGACCGGGTGATTTCCGTCACCGGTCTGAACAGTGACGGCGACGCCCTGGCCCAGACGCTGGATGTGCGGTTTCTGAACTACACCCAGGCCCTGGAACAGGTGCTGGACAGCGAACCCATCGTCCAATATCTTGCCCGGGATGAAATGCTGTCCATCACGGTGGCGGGAAATGACGAGGCCCGAACGGAGGAAATGCTCTCCCAGGTCTCCGCCTGTGCGGCTGGACGGGGAAACACCTACTGCCATGCCTCTGATCTCCAGACGGCGGCTGAAGCCCACGACTATGGCCTTTCCTGCGGCAAATACCAAATGCTGCTGGAGCTCCAGACCCTGGACCCCTCCCTGACAGCAGAGGATATACAGGACATGACCATGCGGGAACTGTGGGATCTGCTGGAGCAACTGTCGGGGAGCGTGCCCTCCGGTCAGTCTGACGGACAAGTGCAAACCGGCAACGGGCAGGGACAGGCCGCTGGACATGGACACGGGCACCACAGAGCGTGAGAAAAGGGAATCACAGCGATTCACAGGATCGTTTGCTGATTCGCCGCAATGGCAGGGTCTGTTTTTAACGCAAAAAAGGGGGAACGGCATAGCCGTTCCCCCTTTCACATCATAATGGTGGGAAGTTTAGACAATGATCCCCCAGAAACGCCAGAGAATCACAGCAAAGTGCGCTCGGGTCGCGGTAACGCCTGGATTCAGATAGCCCTCCACAGTGCCGCTGATCACATTGTTACCCACAGCCCAGGCCATAGACTCTGCCGCATAGGCGGAGATGCTTCCGGCATCCGGATAATTGCCCAAGCTGGCCTTTCCAGCCACGGAATATCCCATGTTCCCCGCATAGCGGTACAGCAGTGTCACCAACTGCTGGCGGGTAACAGCCGCACCGGGCGCGCTGCCGTCAGAAATTCCATTGCGCACGGCCCAGGTCTTGGCCTCCGCCATATTGGCGGGATCGGCCCCGGACAACCGGGCCAGAATCATCCAGACCTGCTGGCGGGTCATAGTACCATCCGGTTGGAAAGTGGTATCGGTCTTTCCGGTTACCAGGCCCTTCCCATAAGCCCACGCGATCTCCGTATAAGCCCAATAGTTTCCAGAGACGTCGGTAAAAGGCAGGTCCTTGGGCTCTTCATAGCCGATTACATACAAAGAGAAATGCCGGGTAGTAAAGGTTACTGCTCCCGTGGAGGTATCATAGCTGGTGTCACAGTCCGTAAGACGGTTATACTCATCCATGGACCAAACCACAACACCGGCAGCTTTCTGCCCCGCGGGCAGCTTATAAGGCAGCTCCACTGTCACTGCACCGCCGCCAAAAGTCTTGATTTCTTTGCCGCCGCTGACCAGCGCCAGTTCATACACCGGTGCGCCGTTCACAATCTGGCGCTGACGTTCAGTCAACTCACCGGGAAATACCGAAACTACGGTGAGCGTGGCGGTTTTTCCGGTCGCCTGGTTGACAATGGCATCCATGGCATCGTCGTCCAGAGCTACACCCGCCAAGGCAGAAGTAATTGTCAGCACCGCTCCTTTATGGCTGCCCAGGGTTTCCAGAGTCTCCACAGGCAATGTGATCTCCATACGGGTAGCCTCAGCAGACAGAGCAACCTGAATTTCCACGGCAGGAGACTGATTCTCGTCGGCAGACAGTGCATGGTCCACTGCCGCCTCCAGTTCGGCGGCACTGACCTCGGCGGCACTCTCTTTACCTGCATTCACAGTGATCACCGCGTCCCCTTTTTCCCCATACAGTTGTGTGTCTGCCGCCAGGGTCCACGCAGGCAGCACCGCCAGCAACATCACCAGGGACAGCAATACCGCAAAACCTCTTCTCCGCATCTCTCCATACCTCCTGTTTCATGCCGGAGCTCCCGTCCTATGAGTCCTTTCGACAGCCTCCGGCTCTTTTCCCATTATAAGTGCTTTTTCGCCCATCATCAAGAGGAAGTTTTACTCCTCCTCCGTTTCCTGAAGCGGCCAGCCCGGTATTTCTCCGCTTATATTCAGAGGGCACCCATAACGGTGCTCCCCGAATCTCTTTTCTCCAAAGTCATCGGATGCTCCGACGGGCGGAATCCCATTTCTCCCGCCTTCGCACCACCAAGGAAATCATTGCTTTTCCGCCGATTTTTGTGGTATACTGGCCGGAGCAGACTAAACGAGGTAGACAGACTTATGAATGGATATGGAACAAACCGAGGCCGGTGCTTGGTGGGAGATGCCGCCGAATTATTGAACACTCTGGACGACGGCAGTGTGAATCTGGTCGTGACTTCCCCACCCTTTGCTCTCCTGCGGCAAAAGAACTACGGGAACCTGGAGCAGGGCGCATATGTCTCATGGCTCTGCGCCTTTGGCAAACAGGTACATGAAAAACTAACGGAAGATGGCAGCTTTGTCATTGATCTAGGCGGTGCGTATAACCGGGGAAGTCCAACATACAGCCTCTACCAGTTTCGCGTGTTGATCGAAATGTGTGACAGCGTAGGCTTTCATCTGGCGCAGCCCTTCTATTGGCATAATACCTCCGCTCTTCCCGCCCCGGTAGAGTGGGTCAACAAGCGGAAACTGCGGGCCAAAAGCAGTGTCAACACCGTATGGTGGCTGTCAAAAACTGAATGGCCAAAAGCCGATATTCGGAAGGTACTCTCCCCCTATTCCCCCAGGATGCACCACCTCATTGAAAAGCCGGAGGACTTCGTTAAAACAGAGGGGGACAAGCGTCCCTCCGGCCACGTTATGAAGAAGTCCTCCTGGGCCAAGGACAACGGAGGAGCGATTCCCTCCAACCTGCTGCAATACCCCAACAGTGACTCCAACAGCCAGTACCTGCGCTATTGCAAGGCCCTTTCCATCAAGGGACACCCCGCACGATTTCCCGGAGCCCTGCCGGAGTTTTTTATCAAGATGCTCACCGACGAGGACGACCTGGTCCTGGACATTTTCAGTGGCTCCAATACCACTGGCTATATGGCCGAGACCCTGGGGCGCCGCTGGCTGAGCTTTGAAATCCACCAGGAATACGTGGCGTCGTCAGTCTTCCGCTTTTCCGACAGTGTGGAGCAGGCTGAACAAAATTACAACGCCATTATGGCGGGTCAGTTTCTGACGCTTTCCCCTAAAATAGAGATCACCCACACCGTGCATGCGGAACATCAGCCAAAACAGGAGGACGACCAATGAACCTGGCCGTCCTCCTGTTTTAATCATCAGTAGTTGATGGAATCCGGATCCACCGGATCGTCCGAGTCCATGGGATACACCCGAAGCCCGTTTTCCCGGACAAACTTCACCGGGATCTTGGGGTTGTTCAGATGAGAACGGCCATCGGACAACTGTTCTTCCCAGTGGGCAAACAGCGGCTCCAGTTGCTCCGGCCGCATCACATAGATCTCCTTGAGGACAATTCCCTCATAAATGGAAAACGTCCAGGGCACCTTGCGGTATTTGGAGATGATATGGGCGTTGGTGTGATGATTCGTACTGAAGCCCTTTGTCAGCAGGATATTGACGGACTTCATCTCCCATTCCGTTCCGGAGGCGGAAACGCTGTCGTTTCCCTCTCTGCCTGGAAGAAAGTCCATATTCAGGTACACAAGCTGCTGCATGACCTTCAAACCGTTATCCTGCAACATGTCCTCGATCCCATACTCCCTGCACATCTCCTCCAATTCGTGCAGGTTTGCCCACAGGTTTTCCAGACGTTTGATCTTTTTCCGGTGTTCCTTGCCGTTAAATTCCGTCATCTTCCTCGTCCTCCGCTTTATGTAAACTTATTTTCATCGTGGGGCAACCTCGCGTGCCATCACTTCAGCGGAAACCCGCATCCATCCGGCAGTGTTGCTTTCCCTCACAAGGGGTCCTTTGTTTTATTGGCTCTGGAAAACAGAGGGTTCTCCCCCTTTGACAAGCCACGGTAATTGATTGGAATCTCAATGCCTATCAGGATCTTGATGATCCACACAAAAAACAACAACACCAAAATGGGGATCACGCAGGAAGTCACCAGCATGACCGCCAGAGCTTCCAAGAAGCTGTTCACCATATCCCCCACCTTCTCGGAAATGCCGGAGGCCACGCCGGAAATGCTGTCTGTCACCTTGGAGAATAAGCCTTCCAGAAAGCCTTGGTCCGTCTCTTCCGCCGCGCCCTGTACGCCGCTTTCCACCTCCGCAGTCGTATCCTTAGCAGTCTCCAAAGTCTGTTCAATGGAGGCCTGGTAGGTATCCTCGATCAAATCCGAAACCTTGACGCTGACAGGGATTACCAGAACGATGGCAATTCCGAAAATCAGCAGTTTCCGGGCCAGTTCCCGGCACAGATCCCGCCGCCAGAATGCGCTCAAAACATACAGCAGACAGGCAGCGGGAATCAGGAACTGGAACGTGGCATAACCGGTAATGGTCAGCAGATACTTCTCCAGATAGATAGCGCAGAGAACCAGCAGAAAACCGGAGCTGAGATCCGCCAGTTTTTCCGCAATCGGCGTGGCGGCGTCCCCTGGCAGCAGGGTGATTGCGGCTGAGGCCGCTGTGGAGGCGGCTGTCAGCTCCAGAACAGTGGTCTGCTTTTCCTCCAGCGCGGTGATGGTGGTCTGGTGAAAGTTCGGGTCTGTAACCTTGCCACACACTACAAAAGCAGAAAGCAACGCCACAATCAGAGGGACAACCACCAATATCCATTTTGTTTTCCCCGTTATGTTCATAGGTCATTTCCTTTCCAAGTTCAGTATATCGCACAGGGCTCCCAGGAAAGATGCCTTCGGTATACGATTGTCTGCCCGCCAGCCCGGTATGGAACGGGAGCATCCCTGTGGGATGCTCCCGCCTTTTTAAGTATTTTTCCAGTCACATTCTAAAAAGGCCGCGCCACCGCTCTCCTGCCAGCCATATTCGTTTCTCTTTTCGAATCGGTTCTCCTGAAAACTGCAGTGGTCGAAGCAAACCCCGGTACTTCCGCTGGTTTCAGCCAGAGCAGCGGCACTGCTGCGCTCCACGGAGCAGTGCCTGACCTGCACATCCGTGCAGGTCACTGCCCCCACCAGGCTGAAGCAATTCACGCAGTCATGAATGCGGCAGTTCGACAGAGAAACCTGCTCGCATCCGGACAAGTCCGCAGCTCCATATGTGCAGTTGGCGATTTCTCCTCCCTGGATGGCCACATCCCTGCTGTCCACAGCGCAGAGGCCATAGGCCCCGCTGCCATCCAGGACACAGTCCGCAGTGCGGAAGCCATCGCAGTCAACCAGCTCCAGACAGTTACCCGTACAGTAGCCAGGCTCCACGTCATGAACGGCAGTCGCACCAGAAAGGCATACCCGCCGGCAATCCTGGAACCGCAGCACATCGGCATACGCCCAAGGCGTGGAGAAGGTGACACCAGAGGCATGAATGGTCAGATCCCGCACCTCCCGGATCACGGCCTGCCAGCGGTCGCCGCCATACCAGCTTCCGGTTTCGGTGTTAAAAACCTCATAGTCGATCAACACCCGGGGATTGTGGAGCGCATCTATGTTCAGCGTTCCAAAATCATAGGTACCGGGAGCCAGTGTGATCTCCATATCGTCTCCGATGGCGTTCAAAAAGTCCTCCAGGCTTTGGACCTTCACCGATTTCTTTTCCCGCTCCAAACTGACGGCACCATCGGACCAGCTCACCTTAAAGCCCAACTCTTCCGCCAGAGGGCGCAGAGGCGCGTAAACCACTCCGCCCTCCCACACCATGGGCCGCGCCATCTGTGTTTGGCTCTGGCTGTCCCGGGAAGTACGCAGCTCATCGCTGCCCAGCTCCAAAGTCAGGGTCTCCTCCCCGCCGGAGCCATCCTCCCCCAGTCTGGTCAGAGTAAGAACATTGGAACCATCCTCCGCCCAGCGGCAAAGTACCGTTCCGGGAATGGGCGTGCTGTCACTCATGGCAGCCCTCGCCCCTCCGAAGGCAGCGCGGCAGAAGTCCTCCACCGGAACCATCGTGACACCTTCCTCTACCCACGCGGAGTGGGGCAGATCCAGCACAAAGCCGTTCATCTGTATATCCACGGAGCTCCGCTCCTCTCCATTGGCCGCCAGAGCCCCTCCCGGGCAGAGCAGGAATGCTGCCAGCAAAAGTGCCATCAGTCTCCTCTTCATATATATCCCTCCAGAAACTCTATGATAACAATAAAACACACTCGGCAGAAAAAGTCGTTTCAAAACAATGACAAAACGCGAGTTTTCCCAGATCAGCCAGAAAGCCGGCAATTCCCTGCCCGAAGGAGCCGCGGCCACTGAAAAGCCCAGATCAGGAACTTTCTGCGACAGGAGACAAACTGCTCAAAAAAGGCATCGAGGGAGAATCTCTCTCCCTCGATGCCTTCTCATCACCCTGAAATGTCAGCACAGCACTATCGTATCCGCGCAGGCATTTACTATCCGAAAAATTGCCACTTCAGCCGCATTTTTTAACCAAGTCCAGTCCAGAAATCACGGACTTGATTGATATTGTAGTAGATTTCCTCTGTATCTACCTGGAGCAGATTCCAGTCTTGCAGCGGCACGGAACCCGGAGCGGGCTCGATATCGTCACGGACTGGCCAACCGCCCAGCGTATTGAAGGGATCATAACCACTGGTATCGCCGTCAATGCCGCCCATCATGAAGCGGATCAGCAGCTTTGCCGCATTGGGATGCTCGCAATTGTTCACCACATAGAGGCTGTTAATCTGGGGAATGCCTACGGTGGGCTCCAGATTGATGGGCACCAGGCACCAGTCGTTGTCCTCATTCTTACGCAGCTTCGTAGAGGAAGCAAAGCCAATGGGAGGAGTCGTCTGGCCACGGGTACCGACACCCTCCACCACCTCGTCAGAGGAAGAGGTGAAAATAGGATCGTTTTCATACAGGCGCTTGAGGAACTCATAGCCGGCATTCTCGCAGCCTTCAGACAGCACCAGGTCCTCCCCGGTCAGGTCCTTGTACGCAGTCTCCAGCATAGCAGGGGTGTCCCCCACGCAGAAGCCCGTTGCCCAAGAAGCCCAAGCCAAATCATTCAGGATATTCTGCATCATGACTCTGCCCTTCCACTCGGGCATGGTGACCTCCCAAATGTTGGTGATAGGGGGCTCGTCAGGATAGACCTCTCCATTGTAAAACAGCTGGGTCATTTCGATGTAAAGCGGCGTGCTGGTCTCTTGGTAAGTCTCATCAACATGAGCCAGAATATCCGCCGGACGGTAGTTATAGAAAATCTTCGGTGTAACGTATTCTGCGAAGATGGAACCATCCTGGTCTTTGTAGTGAACCACATCCGCCACATATTTGCCGGCCTCGTACTCCCGGGTCACCTTTTCCAGCAGCTCGCTGCCGCTGATATCAAACGCTGTGCAAACGACGCCGGGATATTTTTTGTTGAACGCTTCCGCTACCTTGCCGCAGCGTGAGGAAATCGAATAGAGAGTAACGCTTCCCTCCTGTTTCGCCAGTTCATACAGTTCCTCGTCCGTCTGCTCCGTGTTGTAAATATCAGCGGTCTGCTCCCACTCTGTGAGCTCCCCGGCCGTATCGCCCGCCGCAGGAACATCAGAAGAGGTGCTGGAGTCCGCTTCATTTCCATCTGTGGAGCCACCGCAGGCGGTTGTCAGCAGGAGCATGGCCGCCATCAGTACAGAGCCAAAACGCTTTTGGATTGACATGCAAGAGACCCTCCTTTTTGGTTTTAAGTACACGGCCCGGTATCTGTCCACCGGATATCTCAGTTATACCGCAAAATAGAATTTTATTCTATTGATAAAAGACACAAAGAATTAAATTTTATTTTGCACATAATTCCGATATTTACGTAAAGTGTTGATTTTTGTTCCGTGGCAATGTAAAACTATAAGCAAGAAAAAGCATCTGCACAGGGGAGCGTGGATTTATGGAAAAAAACCCATACCAAATCATCCGAACCAACCAGCCCGGTTATTCAAAGGTGTTCCGTACGATCGCTGACTACATTTTAGAAAATCCAGAGCAGGTTCTGCAGGCCAATATTCACCAGCTGGGACGGGACTTGGACGTGGCGGAATCCAGCATTGTCCGGTTCTGCAAGGCCATCGGATACTCCGGGTTCAGCGAACTAAAGATTATGCTGGCAAAATACGGGCGGCAGGACTCCAAAATCATTTTTGAAAACTTGAAAGATGGGTCACCGGAGGCTGTGTCGCGGGATATCTTCTTTCTCAGTGCTGAAACGCTGCGAATCGCGGCGGAACAGATGGATTTCAGTGCAATCAAAGCGGCTGCAGACCTGGTCAACCAGGCGGAGCGGATCATTATCTGCGGGGTTGGTGCCTCCGCCAGTGTCGCAGACAGCTTTGCTGCCCATCTGCTTCGGGTCGGGATTCCAGCGGAGTCTTCTACGGACAGCGAGCTGATGCAGTTAACCGCGCAGGCCGCCAATGAACGTACTCTGTTTATTGCCATCTCCAAAAGTGGGCGGAATCTGCCCCTGGTCCGCGCCTTTGAGCTGGCAAAGACCCATGGGGCCATGACCATCTGCATGACAGGATATGAGGGAACACCTATAGAAAAGTTCTGCGATGTTCGGATTGTCCATTACTGTCCCTCTACAATCCTGATGTCCTGCCGCATTGTGCAAAACACGATCATTGACTGCATCTGCATCAACGCGGTTCTCCAGAGGCAGGAGGAAATCCAGAAGATCTGGGATGAAAACCGGAAAGTAATCGAGTGTCTGCGCGTATAGCAACCGGGCCAAGAAGTTGAAACACCTGTCCCGTATGGAACAGGAAAAATTTTTATAGGGGAGCAAAAAGGACATGAAGACATACGATACATTTATTATTGGTGAACTGTGTATTGATGAAGTCGTGGGCTTTGACGGTACCAGCGAGTGGTCCATTGGCGGAGCGGTGGTGTATTCCTCCTATTCGGCGCTGGCCGGCGGAAATCGGGTCGGAATCCTGATAAAGTCCGCTGCTAAGGACAAGATGATTCCCTACATTCTCCCCGTTCACAATTCTGATATCTATTGGCGGGAATCCACCAGTGGAACATCCTCTATCCGCAATGTATTTCTGGACGAAAAGCGTGAGCGGCGCACCACTACGGCACTGGCACAGGGGTCGCAGATTACGGCCGCGGAGATGCCGGATGACGTGCAGTCGAAGGTGTTCCATCTGGCCGGTCTGATGAACGGCGACTACGATAATGCCCTGATCCCCCTTCTGGCAAAGCGGGGAAAGGTAGCGCTGGACATGCAGTGCTACCTCCGGACTCCGGACCCGAAAACCGGAGAAATGGTATACAGTGACTGGCCCTGCAAACGGGAATATTTCCCCTATATTACATACCTGAAAACAGACGCCGCCGAAGCGGAGATTCTGACCGGCACAGCCGATCGCCGGGAGGCCGCCCGGCTGATGGTGGAGTGGGGGGTGAAAGAAGCGCTCATCACACACAACACAGAGGTTCTGGTGTATGATGGGAAGGAGTACTACACATGCCCGCTGAAGCCGCGAAGCCTGGATGGCCGAACCGGCCGGGGCGACACAACCTTCTCTGCCTATATCACTGAGCGGGAACGGGCATCTATTCCCCAGGCGCTGCAGTATGCCGCCGCCCTGGTTTCCCTGAAAATGGAAACCCCAGGTCCCTTTAAAGGCAGCCGGGCAGATGTAGAGGCCTTTCTCAATTCCTATTACCGCTGAAGTCGGGCTGCGGGGAGCATGAACGAACTGCACATTCTGGACGTTGGCCGGGCAGACTGCACTGTACTGCTGCTGGACACGCCACAGGGCAGAAAATGCATTGTAATGGATGCGGGAAGCTGCTCGTATCAAGGCGGGCACCCACTGCTGTCCTTTCTGCGGGAAAAGAGAATCCACCAAGTGGATACAGCTATTTTGACGCACCTCCATCAGGACCATTTCGGCGGCTTCACCCAGCTGATCGGTCAAATTCCCGTGAAGAAAATGCTGACGCCCTGCGGAGACCTGCTCTTTGACCAGCGGGTCTACCCCATCTTCGGAGACCGGGAATACTACAGGGAATATCACCAAATCTTCTCCTATCTGGCCGCCTGCAAAACCGAGCTGGTCTTCCCTAATCAGTATGGAGGAAAAGCGTTCCCCTTCGGCAGCTGCACATTACAGTGTCTTTGGACGGAACAGCCGGAACGTATGGAATCTGTGACTTGCGCCAAAGCGCTCTGCCGCCAAGGCCTGCGGGAGGATGCAATTGGGGATCTCCTGGAGCGGCATAAGCGAGCCTGCAACAGAGACAGCAGCATCTGGATTCTGCGGCAGGGGATGCACGTGATTGCGCTGCTGGCAGGAGACAGCACAGACGACAATATGCGGCAGGCTCTCAGACAAGCCGGTCCAATTCACCCTGTCGTGCAGAAGCTCTCCCACCATGGTCTGGGCGACGGGTATTTTTCCGCAGAAACGCAGGCGTACCTCCGCCCACAAACACTGGTGGTGAGTGTCGACGCCTCTCACTGCGGAGAAATCGAGCGCAGAAGGCTGCATACATTATGTTCCGCAGGGCGTTCCAAATTGCACTGTACTTGGCAAGGTCCTTTTTCCATGACGTTTTAGCCATATTTGCAGGGTAAATTTCTCCCCCTGAAGGCTGGTGCATACAAAAGGCCGGAGGCATCTGCCTCCGGCCTTTGTTGTTTTCAGAAAGGATACAGCGGAAGAGCTGGCACCCCATCTGTTCTCATTGCATCACGGTCACGCAGGGAAATTCACCCATCGAGCCGCCCTCAGGTAGAGGACAGGGCCGGATGGTGATGGTTTCCCCGGGGCTTTTGGTAAATCGGAGCGTCCATGGCTTCCCCGGCCTCAGCCTCTGCAGATTGATTCATAATGAGCATCTGGAGCCGGTTCTCCACATTGGCGTAACTGGTGTCCGGGTCCAGGTCCAGCGGCAGAATCTGCACGCCGGGGAACTGCTCCTTCAGGCGCTTGGTGACGCCCCGGCCGCACACGTGGTTGGGCAGGCACCCGAAAGGCTGCAAAATGATGAAGGACCGGACGCCCTCGGCGGCGTAGTGGGCGATCTCCCCGGCCATCAGCCAGCCCTCGCCGCAGGTGAGCGTCTTGGGGATGATGCCAGACACCCCATCATAAAGCTCCTGGGGCCTGACCGCCTTGTGGTACAGGGGATGGGCTTTGGCGATGTGCTCCAGGTAGCGCTGAATGCCTTCCACGGCGGCGTCCAGGGCAAAGGAGTAGGGCGCCAGATGGGCACCGAAGTCCCGAATTTCGCTGTTGGCCGCCTGAAAATCCTTACGGAACTGATAGGTAATGCGGGGCAGGATGGTCTCCATGCCGTTTTTCTCCAGGTATTCCTCCACATGGAAGTTGGTGCCGGGGTGGAAGTTCACCAGCAGCTCGCCGGTGACCAGCACCCGGGGCTTGCGGACGGAGCGGTCGTAGTGGAGCCCCCGGAAGGCATTGATGGACCGGCGGAATGCCGCGATCATCTGCCCAAGCCCCGTCTTGGAGCTCTCGGCAATGTCCGCCACGCAATCATCAAATACCCGGTTGGTTTCGCCGGGGATGGTTTCATAGGGGCGAATTTTCCGGCACAGCTCCTCCAGAATATCCAGCATGGAAAAGGCCCACGCAGCCAGCAGCACCGACCGGGCCCCCAGCATGGACACGCCAGGATGGATGCCCTTGGTGTCGCCGGGGTCCGTGGTGAGGATGGGAACGCTTTCAAAGCCTGCGCTGTCCAGGGCCTTGCGGAGAATGGCTGTGTAATTGGCCATGCGGCAGTCACAGCTCAGCTTAGCCATGCCCACAGCCACGGTCCCCTGCTGATAGTTCCCCTTCTGGAGGGCGTCGATCAGCTCACCGATGACCATCTGGCAGGGGAAGCAGATGTCGTTGTGGGTATACTTCTTCCCCACTCGGATCTGCTCCGGTCCGCCTACCGGCAGAACCACAGCCCGGATGCCCTCCCGGTCCATCAGGGCCGTCAGCAGCGTGGAGACCGGCGCAGAGATATTGGGCACCAGCACAGTGCGCAGCTTCCGGTCCTCAGGACGGTACTTGGCGGGATAGGGCTCCGGCAGATGCGCCGGCGCAACGGCCTGCTCCGCCTGGGCCGCCCGGCGCAGCTCCACCGTCTCAATGAAGGACTGCACCCGGATGCCGAGAGACCCGGCGGCCTCGCTCTCGTCCACCTTCAGGATCAGAGGCGGCTTGCCGCCGCCCTCCCCCAGCAGCCGGATGATCTCGTCGGACAAAATGGCGTCGTGACCGCAGCCGAAGCTGACGATCTGCACGTACTCCAACGCCGGACTGGCCGCCGTCACCATGGCGCCGGAGAGCATTCGGGCGTGGAAATCGTTGGTGATCTCCACCCGGGACTGGCGCAAATCCGCCTCATGGAGTCCCGGCAGGCTGTCCACCGTCAGCACGGGAATCCCCCGGCGGGTAAACATCCGGGACAGGTCGTGGTTGACCAGTGGGTCCGTGTGGTAGGGCCGGCCGGCCAACACCACCGCGAAGCCGCCGGATTTCTCCGTCTCCGCGATGATCTTCTCCCCGGCCTCCGTCAACTGGCGGCGGAAGGACAAAATGGCTGTCTCCGCCTGGTGGTAGGCCTGCTCCGCCTGACGCTTTGTGGCACCACAGTGGTCCACCGCGTACTGGCAGATCTGGCGGCGCCGGTCCTTTTCCGTGAACCAGTGGAACACCGGCGTCTCGAACCGCACAGGGAAGTGCCCCTCCGGGTCCTGGAAATTCCGCACCACCATGGAGTAGCCCATGATGACCGGGCAGACATAGGGGCTCTTCTCCCCCTTGGGTTCCGTGGGCATGTGGAGGATATAGGGCAGGAAAATCCGGTCCACTCCCTGCCGGGACAGATCCAGCACATGGCCGTGGACCAGCTTGGCCGGGAAGCAGATGGTGTCCGACGCCACATACTGCAGGCCGCTCTCATACTGCTTGCGGCTGCTGGGGTGGGAATACCGCACACCGTAGCCCAGGGCCCGGAAGAAGGTGCTCCAGAAGGGCATACTGTCCCAGAACTCCAGCACCCGGGGCAGGCCGATGGTCTCTCCCTGGTCCTCCCGCACCGGCGCCACCGGATAGGTCTTGAAGAGCATCTGCTGGCGCAGGCGCATCAGATCCGGCACCTGGGCGGACTTCTCCGCCGCCGGACTCTGTCCCTCTGTCACCACGGCGCCCCGGTCGCAGCGGTTGCCAGTGACAAAACAGCCTCCGTCCGGAAAGCGCAGGACCGTGCGGCTACAGTGGTTGGCACAGTGGGGACAGACCACGCCGCTCTCCCGGGTGTATGTAAACTGTTCCACCGCGTCGAAGCCGATAAAGGCAGAGCAGCGGCCG
>ULXJ01019893.1_pt1 | contig 41157 bp, 41 predicted proteins | sample 1960981 | NCBI WGS metagenome assembly ULXJ01 (sample SAMEA4835830, study PRJEB28245) | human gut metagenome | biome: gut microbiome; material: fecal sample | place: Denmark | collected 2008 | reverse complement strand
TAGTCTTTTCAGTTAATAGCCTTTTTTTGACTGCTTACGATAGAGCATTCCAGACACCGTTCATTCAATAACTTCATTGCAAATACGCTGTCTGCTATCGCGGCATACTGTTTTTTTGAGAAGAAGCCCGCCATTGATGTGAACTTTATCAATGACGGGCAACTGGCTATCTTCTGATTCTTATTTCGAACTCACGTTAATTAAATCATAGCCTTTTTAAAAGCACGATAGGCATAATTAAAAAAATAATAGCTGGAACGAAACAATTCTATCTTTTCTACATTCCGATAAATATCCCATTGCCAAGACAAAGTTTTCAATTTATTGGACGACACAGAGTTCTCACGTACCCGATACAAAGCTTCCACCGTATTAGTATTTCTGGCTACATATCCCCGTTTAAGAATATCCAACCAAAGGATATAATCTTCATGCGAATGGTTTTGAAAAAACACTTTTCCGACTTTTTCCGTATCATAAACAGCCGTCAAGCAACCTATCACATTGCCCAAAAGTAATTGTTTGTAAGTTGTTACGGAAGGAGCTTTTATGATTCGATTATTCCGTTCTCCCTGTTCTGTCATTTTTTCATAATTGGAAAAACAAATTGCCATATCTTCATATTGTTCAAACATTTTCATTTGTCTTTCCAGTTTATTGGGTAGCCAAGCATCATCGCTGTCCAAGAAAGCAATATATCTGCCCAGAGCATTTTTCACTCCAATATTACGCGGGACAATGGGAGAACCTGATGGGGCATTGGTCTTAAGATATTTTATTCTACCATCCGTCTGTTCCATTCCCTTTATTATATCAGCAGAATTATCAGTAGAACCATCATCCACGACTAACAATTCCCAATCCCGATAAGTTTGGTTTCGCACTGACTCTATTGCCTGACGTATAAAAGTCCCTGAATTATAACAAGGCATTACTATCGAAATCATAATTTTACTTCAAAAGATTCAGGTATTCGATAATGGGTTGAAACTGTTCATTCCACCCCATTTCCTGTCCCGCGTACTGTTTCAGAGCCTGTTTTTTCACTAACAAATCACTCCTATGCTCCAAAACATAATCTATGATACGGTTTATATCTGATACATTGTAAGGATCTACAACATAACCGATATTCTTCTCTGATACAAAATCACCTAAAAGTGTCTCCTTTGCATAAACACAAGGTACATGATATGCAATAGATTCATGGAATTTATTGGAGATGGCATACTTTACATTATAATCTTTATTTGGGTAAGCAGCCCACACTAAATCTGCTCCGGCATACAAGCGGGGCAATTCATTACCCTCATATCGTCCAGTAAATTTAATGTTATTACAATCTTGCGCATACTTTTTCAATTCCGACAAGTCCTGTCCTTCACCATGTAAATATAAAAAGACATTCTTACGCCCTCTTACTGCATCTATCAGATTTTTCAATATATCCGCATATCTTACTAAACCGATATACGAAATGATAATGTTCTCCACATTCTTAGCAACGGACGGAGAAGGGAATATTTGCAAAGGTTTGTTCTCCAAAACAAATTTTTCCCCCGAAAAAGAAGCATATAACGGTTTAAAAAAACGAGAAGCAAAAACAATGGCATCCGTCCGTTTTAAAGCCCATTTTTCAATCTGTTCTAATATTTTCCTTACTCCCAAACTGGCAGCTGTAGGAATATCCAAATTCTCATAAATCAAATACTGGCCCTTTTTTTTCATTAATGCAGCCAAGAATAGCATATCCCAGTGTGAAGCTATGATTACTTTGGGGTTCTTCTTGCTATTACATTCCTTCAGAAAAGAATAATACCCTACCATATGTGCCAGTTTACTAAATAAATTTCCATAAGCAGACTTAGCACTATATACCATCATACCTTCATCAGCATCAACAATATCTCTTTCATCTCTATTCCAAGCCACATAATTCACTGCACTATTACCATAATAGGTACGTAGGGTCTGTACAATACGTTTATTTCTCGTATTTATCGGATATGAAGAATCTAATATTAAAAAGGAAAGTGAAACCATAATCTCTAAAAAACTGTTTTATAGTAATAGAAATCTATCAAATGAGGAGTAGTCAACAATCGATGTAACAATATTAAGCTATATAAACATATAATTGCCGTAACCAATAATCTATTACGTTGTCCCTTAAATGCCAGAATCAAATAAGGAATGATAAATATTTGAAACTCTCGAAAGCCATAAGCCAACCGATGAGATAGTATTTCAATATTATTAAACAAGAGCGATATTAAAATAGCAAAAAAGAATCCGTTTAATAACAAATTATATTTTTTCTCCGAAATATGAATCAATGGCTTCAATTTAAAAAAGGATATTAAAATTATTATCCGAAATATGAGTCCAACATTAAGTCCTACACTCTTTGAATAATTTTCAGATCGTAAATAATTATACAGCTTATCATATAAAAAATTATCATATCCTACTAAAGTAAAAATAAGTTTCAATAAATCAAATCCCAACAAGACGCATAATAAGCCAATCCCCAACAATATATACATCCATTTTTCCGTCAACCGAATTCTTGCTAAAAGAGGTATAAACAAGAACAAAAAAGAAGTATAATGAAAGAAAATAGCACATACTATAATTCCAATATATTTATACCATTTTTTTCCTTGTAAATACAATACACAAGCCCAATAAGCAAGTCCGATTGATAGACCTTGACGAATACCATCAAAATCACGTTCAAAAAAAAGTCCAACTAAATATATTAATACAGAAACAGAAACGAAAGGAGATAAATATCTTATCACATAAAACTTTAATGAGATATTTAAAAATCCAGTAATCATCCAAAAGATGGGAAAAGATGAAGTGAAAACAAGAAGTACCTTCACCCATAAAATAAATAAAGGTTCTACAAAATCTTCATTTATACTTGAAGGTTTCTCAAACATGTGCTGATACGAATAATAATCAGTCCCTACTGCTCCCTTAAAACATACCAAACCAATTAAAACACTCCATATAATCCAAATACCAAGTCCCGTTATTTTTTGATAAACAGGCTGTACTCGCAAACTATTGGAAACTTCAAATATTGCAAATAAGGATACTATTCCCCAAATTAAGTAATATATCAGCATTATCTACTTATTATCTACAAATTAAATCATATCTGATAAAATTGTTTCAATATGTTCAGGAGTATATTCAACTGGAGTTTTCGACTTCTTCAATTCGCCAAATGAAAAATCTTTATAAACCATTCCTAGTTCATTCAATATATTTTTTTCATCTTGACAATCAGCAAAATAACCGATATTCCCATTGTTGTACAAATCATGTAAAACACCTTGGGATGGACTGATAGCCCAAATTGTTTTCCCAGCTTGCATATAATCACTTACTTTTGTCGGTAAAAAAACACCTTCCGCACAAGGAGCCTCAATAATCAAGGCTACATCATAATCAGACAAATGCTCAATGCTTTCTTTATACGAAATAGCAGGCAAAATTTCCACCCATTTCACCAGTTCCAACTGCACAATCAAATTTCTCAACTTGTCTGGTAAAACACCCTGAAAAAACACCTTCAATTGAGCTTCTGGATTTTCGTGTACAAAAACAGCTAATGCATTCAAAAAAGATTCCGGATCACGGGGATAATTCAAATTACCAGAATGCAAAATAGACAAACATCTCAAATCGGTTCGTTTTCTTTGTAAATCAAATTTCAAGGTTACATGTGGCAATATTCGGGTTTTATCCAAGGATACGTCCATATACTGTAACATATAATCTCGCAAACGTTCTGAAGGAAATAAATGAAAATCCGGATAACGTTCCATCATTGGGACCAGCTCTTTTGCTCCCCAAAAGACTTTGGCTTTCGGCCCGTTCCCATATGGGAATGGATATTTCTCAACGGGATAAGGATCATTCCATGTTGCCACCCATTTTATTCCTTTATTTTTCTTGATCCAATAACCGACCAATTCACTGGGAAAACTTTTAGTAATAACACAGTCATACTGATTCTGTTTTAACAACTTCTTACAAACCTGTAATGCAGGCCATGCCCAATGAGCACCTTTATATACTATTCCAAAAGTAAAAAAAGTCAAAAGATGTAACTTGACCGATTCCCAGTTCAAATGGTTATCCACTTCAAGAACATGCAGACTATTCAACTGAATTCCAGTATCTGCAAGTTCAGTCAACGGATAATCCGTCCATTTCCTTTTTTTGGAAACCACGTCAATGACACATCCTGCATTAGACAAGATTTCCAGCTGCTTGATATTCACAATAGCCTCCGCACCATTTACAGGAAAAGATTCCGGAGCAATAAATAATATATGTTTCCCTTTTAGTGCCATATCTCTCAAATCAAAGAACGAACAATTCTTTCACAAGCCTTACCGTCACCATAAGGATTGACAGCCTTACTCATTTTCTCATAATTCCTTTGGTTATCCAATAGAGCTGATACCTCGCTAATTATTTTATCATAATTGGTTCCTACCAACTTCACCGTACCAGCCTCCAATGCTTCCGGACGTTCCGTAGTATCACGCATCACCAATACGGGTTTACCCAATCCTGGAGCCTCTTCTTGAATGCCACCACTATCTGTCAATACAATTGAAGATTTCTCCATCAAATAAACAAAGGATAAATACTCTAAAGGCTCAATAAAGAACATATTGCCCAAGTTAGACAAATCCTCACCAAATACTTCATGAATAGGTTTACGTACATTGGGATTCAAGTGCATTGGGTATACAAAATCCACATCGGGATATTTCTGTGTCAAATCCTTAATGGCTGTACACATATGAATAAAACCAACTCCAAAATTTTCTCTACGATGACCGGTAATTAATACAAGTTTCTTTTCCCCTGCCAAACGATTGACATCATAACCTGCTCGTTTTAACAAGCCCTCCAGTTCTGTATCTAGCTCCTTATTCTTCTTTATCTTATCCACAATCATATAGAGAGCATCAATTACCGTATTACCAGTCACATAAATATGTTCTTCTTTCACACCTTCAGCTAAGAGATTTTGTTTACTTAATGGTGTAGGCGCAAAATGATAAGTAGCAATACGACCAGTTATCTGACGATTCATTTCTTCTGGCCAGGGACTGTAAATATTATGCGTACGAAGTCCCGCTTCCACGTGTCCAACTGGTATCTGTTGGTAAAATGCGGCTAAAGCAGCAGCCATAGAAGTTGTAGTATCCCCATGAACCAACACTACATCGGGCTGCGCCTCCTTCAATACATCGCGCATCCCCATCAATACACGAGCTGTCACATCATAAAGATCCTGTCCTTGTTTCATGATATTCAAATCATAGTCTGGAACGATTTCAAATATGTGCAGAACTTGATCTAACATTTCACGATGCTGACCAGTCACGCATACAATGGTTTCAAACTTTTCAGGATATTTCTGAAATTCCTTTACCAATGGAGCCATTTTGATTGCTTCGGGACGAGTCCCAAATACTAACATAACTTTCATTTGTTCAATACTCGACTAAGATAAATTGTTTGCAAAATAAAATGAAGTATATACGATAACAAGAATGCTAAGGCCAATCCTGAGGCCTCCATTCCCAAAGAACCTACACAAAAGACCGTTAATAAAATGAAAATGACGGCCCACAACATATTAAAAGCAAAACCATACCACATTTTGTCACGACTTGCAATCACCTGCCCCACTACATTACAAGCAGATGAAGCCACTGTAGCCATCATCATAATGGACATTGTTCTTATATCAACAAATCCTTTTCCATAAAATTCCATTATATAAGGTCCTATCAGAATTATGAACAATGATAACACTAAAGAAACCAACACATTAATGCCTAGATTTATTTTTACTAACTTCAAATATTGTTCTTTTGAACCTTCTTCCAAAGTATTAGTCAACATAGGCAAAATTATCTGAGCTAAAGTAACCGGAACAAATAAAACAATGGTATACCATTGTTCCGCGACATCATAAACCGCCATTTCGCTATAACTTGACCTTGAAATCAAATAGGTTTTTGTCCACCATAATACTGGTCCAACCATAACTGAAGCCAATAAAGATGGGACTGAAAATTTCCACAGAATCGTTAATTCTTCTTTGCGTAGACGGCGTATATTAGAAGACAACTTATATTTCTTCAATTGTAAATGTATTGATCGCCGATAAAGAAGATAACAACTAAAGCAACCTATACTCCAGCCGATTAAAGCGCCATATATTCCACTCCAATAACATCCTACAATTAAAAATACGGCCTGAATGCAACTGGATATAACCGTATTTATTGAAATCGATTTAAAATCTTCAAATCCGGAAAGAGCACCATTCTGAACACTATTTACTGTTATAAAAAAAAGCACAATAGTACCAACTTTTATTTCATCAGATAAATGAGGTGCGTTCAAAGAATGTTCTGCTATATATGAAGAAGAAAAAAACAATAATAAAGTAAATATTAAGGCTATAAAAAAAATCAAGATATTAGACAAGGTATATATATCACCAGCTTTTGCGGGATTTACATTCCTATATTGAGATATATATTTTGAAGCGGTAGATCCCAATCCCATTCCTGCAAATACAGTAAACATATTAATTGTAGACCTCAATATTCCAAACTCACCATATACTTCTTGAGTCAGCAATCGAGCAACTATAATATAAGTCAACATCGTAACCCCTCGACCAACAACCGCACCAACTAAAGCCCAAGATGCACTATGAAATAGCCTATTAGATAGATCTGTCAAGCAGATTCTTTGTTTTAAATATTTAAACAAAAACATAAAATATAAGCCTCCAATTTTGACATACCCCATCGGGAAAGCCCCTTTTGGAGGCCTTCCTCATAAAGTTTTCAAAAACCGGAGTTAGCTAATGGTTAATGATAAATGGTAAATGTTCAGAAGATGATTTGTAATTCGCCACAGAGGACACAGAGTTTCACAGATTCTCAAAGCATCATCAGCAACACCCCATAATCCTGACACGCTTCCGACTGCTTCACCTGCTCGAGACCTGCCTTCAGACGGGCTTGTTCCGCTATCGGAAACAGGCCTTGCTCTATCCTGCGGGTCATGGCCCGCATAATGCCATCGCAAATATACTCCGGACTATACATGTCGTCGAAATAGGTATAGTGCTCATCCGCTACAAAATGACGCGTCAGGGTTTCCAAGATTTCAAGAAACACGGTGACGGCACAGGTGTAATCTCCTGCATCCATTCGCGCTACGATGAGTTTCTCGTAGGGCGATAACAGGTTGGCTATATAGCTGCAATCTTCATCGAGATTGCGCGGGTTGAAGATGGATTCGATGTCAGCGGCGTAAGACATGGGATTAATGGTTATATCGTTTTGTCAAAAATTCATCTGGGGTCAAAACTGGGATTGTAGCATGTATCTCTTATCAAGCAGATCTATCACGACATTCGTATCCAAAAATACTTTTCTCATCGATATTTTTCTTCCAAATATTGTTGATACGCCTTCCTGCCGTTCAAGTCATCCGACGCTACCGGAGTACCGGCACCCAACAAGCTTTGAACGACATCGGGGATCTCCTGTTTTTTCTCTTCTTGCTTCACCAATCGGGACAGATAATCGGACAACATGGCAGACAAATCCACCCCACGTTGCTTGGCATATACAAGAGCTTTATCCAGAAGCTGTTTCTCCAACTTAATTTGAATTGTTTCCATATCTTTCTTGGTTTCTTGCAAATATAAACAAAGCCGAAGAAACGAGAAACTGAAAATGTATTTTTAACGTTTCTGTGATACTTCACCACAGAGAACACAGAGTTTCACAGAGGGAGAATATTTTTCACCACGGATGACGCGGAGCGAAATAATGGTAAATGATTAATGCGCCAACCCATCTAACTTTTCAAATAGGCTTGCTTGATTTTTTCGTATATACCGAACAAAACTTCTGTCTTTATAAAAAGTTCGTTCAACAGTTCTACCACATCCTTGTCGGACACTGGATAATCATGGGCCAGCTCGTTGCGTAACTCGCGGATATAAACCCACTCCTCGGTACTGGGGAGCAAACGATAACGTTCCAAACGGTCAAGTATATCGCGCATCGGGAGGTTCGTTACATCCTCATCCCAGAACTCAAGCAACGTACGGAAAATTTTTGCGCCCATAGCGTCCTGCAACTTCGCAAAACGGAACAGGTACTGATCGACACAACGGACTTGTTCGGGAGTAAAAGCTTCGTACACCTCGGCAGACAAGGGTATATCGGCGGACAACCCGGCCAAAGCTTCCCGAATGCGGAGAACGTGACGGTCGCATGCGTCAAAATCACGCCGCAAACGTTGTGCCAACTCTTCCTTACGACCGGTCATGCCAACAACACTCCTTTCTCCAGGGCCTCCCGTACCACTTCATTGTCTTCGTAGTCACCGATGACATCGATTTTACGGTCACCCAACAAACACTTCAAACGGGCTATCAGACGAATGCGGTCCAAGGTGCCTTGCTTCGGGCCGCCGTTCCGAATCAGCAAATCGATGTCGCCACCCCGCTTCGTGTCGTCCAGACGCGAATCGAAGAGATAGACCTTCACGTGGCTGCCATAAATTTCCCGGGCAGCCCGAAGGATGGCTTTTATTTCATCTCCCTGTAAACGCATACCGCAAATTAAGCGATTTTCCGGCAAATAAACAAGGATTATCCGAAATTTCAGTGCCGGATGTGACACCCTGACATTCACCACAGAGGGCACAGAGTTTCACAGAGGGAGAATATTTTTCACCACGGAGGACACAGATGAACACGGATTAAAATTCAGGAGACTCACCGGCACGCAGTTCAGACAGCATTTCATCGACAACGTATAAATCACCCATCAGATAAAGATAATCATTGGCGTTGTGCAACCGAAGACTTGTTTCGGAATTATAAAACAAATCCAAGGCACGTTCCGGGGAAATGTTCAGACGCCTGGCAATCAGCGTCACCACACGCCCCACTTTATTCCACATTAAAATATCGCTCAACATAACATTCTTATATCCGGGTAAAATTCACAAATCTCAAACAACGATCAATCAAACGTTGATTCAGCAAACAAATTTGGTTATTGGGGACTAAAAAAGTCAATCGCTTCAAAGCCTCTTCCACTCCCATCAGCCCGGCTATATACGATTCTACCGTATCAACCACCCGATCGTCGGCAACCCCTCCTTCAATCCAATCATACCCCTTCCACAATTGCCTGCCTTTCCGGTTTCCTGCAATAAAATCAAGCCAAGCCTTATCGTATTTTTCAAAAACAAGACATTTATATTCTTTCAATGCAGTGTCTCTATCCAGCTGATATTCATTCAAAACCGGAGGCTGTTGTCGACGGTCAGCCATACGGGATGCCCACTCACAAGCTTGCTTCCTATGGACAGTGACATAAAATCCTTGTCCAAAATCCAGCCCTGCTCTTCCAATGCCTGCCAAGGGTTCTTTGACGACAACCGTACCACCATGATACACTTTCATACCGGTACCTCCTGCTTTTCTGCTTTCTCCCATTGCAGCAGGCAACCTGCTATATCTTCCGTAATATTTTCACGACTTTCGGCATGTATAGCTTCATAATGCTTCAGAATATAGCCTTCTATCAAATTAACGCGCTTCATCCGTCTGTAAACTTCATCCGGAGGAAGATTCCATTCCTTTGCTATACTTTCAATGCAAGAAGCGACAAATATCATTCTGTCTTCAATATTTCGTTGAGTCATAACACCATTCCCTTGTAAACGCATACCGCAAATTAAGCGATTTTCCGGCAAATAAACAAGGATTATCCGAAATTTCAGTGCCGGATGTGACACCCTGACACCCTATATACACACTCCTTACGCGCGCGGGGGAGAGCAATGGTTAAATGCATTAACCATGTCACGAGAAACCGAGTCTGTATAAAAGTTTGTATTTTACGTGACAGGGTGTCAAGCCGGGCAGAAAACAGGAACGGTTCGCACCGTTCCTGCCTTGCATGGACAGCATCAGTCACAACGGGACCGGCAATCAGCCTCCAGGCTGCGGTAAAGCTCGCGGAGGAACTGATCGAGGGGCAGCTCACGACTGCCGGCACACACCGGTACGTAGAGCCGCAACACGACATAGTAGGCCATGAGGCGGGTTTCGACCCTTTTTTTACCCGTTTATAGGTCGACAGCGAAAGCCCTGTCTGCGTGGCAACCTCTTCGTTAGTCAGCGTACGCCCGTCCACAGGGACCAGACGTTGCAACAGCTGAATGTATTCGCCCAGATGGACGAGAATTTCTGCTTTTTTACTCATACAAAATCTCTTTTAAATTTTAAGTTCAATTGGATTTTGTACGCAACAGCTCTGCTAACGGATGTTAAGTAAGTTAATTTTTAACGGAATCGGTTCACACGTGCGGACCGACAGACTTGGCCGATTCACACAAAATTCGCTCCTTTACAGAGAGGAGCGATATGAATCCCACATCCGGTGCGGGATGACACATTGGGAAAGGGCCTCAATATGTTATGATACAAATTTATTAACTGTAAAATCTGATAGGATGAAAAAATTCATTCTCAGCCTGTTTCAAGGCTACACGGACCTGCGTCCGACAAACACCACCCTCGCCGACCTGGCCGGACAAATCCGTACGGACCCACAGCTGAAGGCCTGCACCGACAAGCACCGGTATTACCTGAGCCAAGGGCAGGACAGAGCGGCCCAGACCATCAAGGCGGCCTGTCCCTGCTTCGCCGTGTCGGTGCACTTCGACGGCGGAAAGCGCAAGGAGCACATCGACGGCTGGACGCACCTGTGTCTGGCGGACCTGGACCACATCGCGCCCGAACGGATGGCAGACTGCCTGCGCCGGGTGCGCGAGGACCCGCATACGCTGCTGGCCTATACCACCATCAGCGGGGAGGGGCTGCGCATCATCGCGGCCTACGAGGCAGCCGATGACTACACGCCACGCTCGGAACAGGAACTGCACGTGCTGGCCTTCCGACAGATGAACGCGCATTATGCCCGACTGACGGGACAGGCCTGCGACGAGAAGTGCAAGAACTGCACCCGGCTGAGCGGACTGGCGCACGACCCGGAGGCGTACTTCCAACCGGAGGCGACGCCGTTCCTCATCGCAAGGCCACGGCCGGAGGAACATCCGGCCCGGCAGAAGGCGCAGCGGATGAAGCTGCGCCGTATGGTGGAGGCGGCGGAGCAGGTGCTGGCCGACGAGGGTGTGGCCTACACGGAGCACCACCACAACGAATACATCATGCGCATGGGCTACCTGCTCAATGCCTACGGGGCGGAACAGGAGGCGGTGACCGACTGGGCGCTGAAGCGCTTTGCCGACTACCACGGCGACGTGCCGGGCATCGTGCGCTCGTGCTACCAGCGCACCGACGAACATGGCACGCGTGCCTTGCCGCGACGGAAGCGGCAGCCGGACGAACCGGCGGAAAGCGGCGGACGGGCCACGGTGGACGACATCGAAGCTTTCCTGCTGCGGCAGGGCCGGTTCCGCAAGAACACGGTGACCGGCAAGTATGAGTTCGCTCCCGACGGGGAGGAGGACTTCCGCGACCTGACGGACCGCGAGGTGAACTCCCTGTGGCGAAGCCTGTGCAAGGAGGTGGGACCGGCACGGCAGCAGGACCTGCGCACGGTCATCGAGTCGGACTTCGTGGGGCTGTACAACCCCTTCCGCTCGTATATGGACGCCCTGCCCGCCTGGGACGGGACGACGGACTACATCGGCCGGCTGGCAGCCCGCGTACATGTGAAGCACGGGGCGGAGCTGTTCGGCGGATTCTTCAAGAAATGGCTCGTGGCCATGCTGGCCGCCCTGCTGGACGACGAGACGGTGAACCACGAGATACTGGTGCTCATCGGCCGCCAGGGCATCTACAAGACCACCTGGCTGAACAACCTGCTGCCACCCGAACTGCGCCGCTACTTCTACCTGAAGAGCAACAGCCGCCACATCTCGAAGGACGACCTGCTGACGCTGTCGGAGTTTGCCATCGTCTGCTTAGAGGAGCTGGACGAGATGGACCCGCGCGAGCTGAACCAGCTAAAGGCACTGACCACCATGCGCCACGTGAACGAACGGGCGGCCTACGCGCACTTCAAGGAGGTGCGGCCGCACATCGCCAGTTTCTGCGGCACCAGCAACCACCTGCACATTCTGACGGACCTGAGCGGCAACCGCCGCTGGATGCCCTTCGAAGTGGAGAGCATCGACAGCCCGTATGAGCATCCCGTGGACTACCGCAACGTCTATGCCCAGGCCTGCACGCTGCTGCGGCAGGGCTTTCACTACTGGCTGGACGAAGCGGAAACTCAGGCTCTGAACGAACACAACCGCCACTACGAGGTACCCTGCGCGGAACGGGAACTGATTCTGACCTACTACCGTCGCCCGATGGAGGGCGAGAAGTGCATCTTCCTGACCAACTCGCAAATCCTGGGCCGCATCAACATGGGTCTGCGACAACCGCTCAGCCCGGTGAAAATCGGGATGGTGATGTCGCAGGAAGGCTTTGAACTGCACCGTACCGGCGGCAAGCGGGGTTACCGGGTGGTGGAGCTGACGGGCGACGAGATCCGGAGGAATCTGGAGGCGATGGGGAGGTTTGCTTAATGAGGAGTTGAGAGTTGAGAGTGGAGAGTTGAGAGTTGAGAGTTGAGAGTGGAGAGTGGAGAGTGGAGATTTTTTTCCATGATCCATTATCACATTCCTAAAGTCCCTCTTTAGCGAGCTAACTATGGACTTTAGCGCGCTAACTATGAACATGAGCGACGTAACTACGGACTTTATGATCCTGTCATCCTGAACGACAGTGAAGGATCTCGAAGATGTTTCGACTTCACTCCGTTCCGCTCAACATGACAAGACCTGATTCATTCCATCATTCTCAATTTTCAATTATCAATTTTCAATTTCCTAAGGCTCCCCGATTGCCTCGACAATCATACGGACATGCACGGGCATGTAAACGCGGGCATGCGGATTGCAGCCGGCGGCCTGGAGGCGTTCGCGCAGGTGGGGGTAATAGTCGATCCAGCTCTGCAGCTTGCGGTGGGCCACCTGCGGATTGAGCGTGGGGAAGTAACACTGGGCCAGCTCGGTGCGGCCATAGGCACGGATGATAAATGCTTCCATAGAATGAATTCTGATTTTGTCTTTACTGACGTAAAGATACTGAAAATCAGGCAGAATACCATACAACGCAGCTACTATAATCAACGATAATCAACTTTAATTCACCCCTACCTACCCTTATCGGCCGTTACGGACTTTCCGGGGGAAGTGGGTGCTATCTTTGTATTGTCAAGAAGTTGTAGGGACACACCACGGTGTGTCCGATTACCGAGTCACCATATATGGGGAACAAGACGGACACACCATGGTGTGTCCCTACAAACCTTAATTACAATTTATTAATTATTAATCTATTAACTTATGATTCTCTACAGAAAAGTTCAAATCACCGGCGAGAACCATCCGTGCAACGGATTGTGGTATGCCCGCCCCGTCATCAACGAAACGCTGGACCTCGAAGCGCTGTCCAAGCACATGTCGAAACACAACACGCCTTTCTCGCCCGGCGTCATCAAAGGGGTGCTGGCCGAAATGGTGGCCTGCATCAAGGAGCTGATTCTGGATGGCAAGAACGTGAAGCTGGACGACCTGGCCATCTTCTCGGTGGGCATCGTCAGCGACCACGGCGCCGCCAGTGCGGCCGAGTTCAAGGTAAGCGAGAACGTGGCGGGCCTGAAGCTCCGCGCCCGCGCCACCGGCGAACTGAGCAACGCCAAAATCAACCTGGAAGGCACGCTGCGCGAACAGAACGAGTACTCCGTCGAGGGCAGCAGCACGTCCGGCACGCCCGGTGGCAATAGCGGCGGCACCGGCGAAGACGACCAGGAAGGAAGTCCGCTGTAAGATAGCGGTAAACGGTCAGGGGTGAGTGTCCATTCGGATGAAATACTCACCACTAACCGTTAACCACTAAATTATTTTTTTCAATTTTCAATTCTCAATTCTCAATTTTCAATTAATTTAAGAATGGCTCAAACCAAGAAAAACGTATGGAGCATTGTGCTCAAAGCTATTGTGGCCGTGGCTACTGCCCTGGCCGGAGTATTCGGTATCTCGTCGTGCATCGGCCGATGAGAACCATCACCCTGATTATTGTCCATTGCTCTGCCACCCCTGAGGGGCAGAGCTTTGGCTTTGAAGCCTGCCGCACGGACCACGTGCGCCACCGCCGCTTCCGCGACATCGGCTACCACTTCTACATCACCCGCGACGGCGAAATACACCGCGGACGGCCGATGGAACAGGTGGGCGCGCACTGCCGCAACCACAACCGGCACAGCATCGGAGTGTGCTACGAAGGTGGACTGGACCGCCTGGGCCGTCCGAAGGACACGCGTACCCTGGCACAGAAAGGCAGCCTGCTGGCGCTGGTGCGCGAACTGAAACGCCGGTTTCCGAAGGCGCTCGTCGTGGGACACCACGACCTGGACCCGATGAAGGCGTGCCCGTGTTTTGACGCGGCGAAAGAATATCGGCTTTAGGTATGCGGTTTTATATTTAAATTGCTTCTTCTTTCTTTTTCCGGAACCCGGCCAGCAGGTCACGTCCGAAGAGTATCCAGCCTACCGTTCCCACCGCCGCCAGGAAGACGAAGCCGATGAGGATCATCGCCTTCGAGGGCTTCGAGGCCTGCAGCGGTACCGTCGGGGCCTGCACCACCGTGAACACCGGCGTGCTCTCCTGCACCTTCGCCTTGGCCAGTTGCAGTTGCTGCGCCGTCTGGTTGTACAGGTTGTAGGCCAGCGTCATCTCGTTCTGCAACCGCTCCTGACGCGTCTGCACGCTGCGCAGCGTCACGTTCTGGTTCATGTCCACGTAGTCCGCGTACGCCTGCTGGGCCTCATAGTATTTCGCCCGCGCCTCGTCGTACAGCTTCTGCGTGAAGGCCAGGTCGTGGCGCGCCTTGTTCGTGCGGTAGTCCGTGATGTACGCCTGCAGCTTGGACATCACCGTGTCCGTCAGCGTGGCCGCTATCAGCGGGTCCTGCATCGTCACCCCCAGCGTGATGACCGAGGTCTTCTTGTCCACAGACACCGCGATGCGGCTGTTCAGCGCCTTCACGATGTCCGTTTCCTCCTTCGTCAGCCGGAAGGGGTCCACTTTACCGTTTTCTCCTTCCTTCTCCTCGTCCCGGAAGAGCGACATCACCCAGCCCAGACACTTGAAGGGGAAGCCCGTCACCGCGCTCCACCAGGGTGCACGCTGGTGCTCACTCATGTATTCATAGAGCGTGCATTTCAGGCTGTCCTTCTCCGCCTGCACCGGCACGTCGAACAGCTCCGTGCTGAAGGCCACCGACGAGACGATGTCCGGATAAAGGTCCGGACTCAGAGCTTCGCTGCCCTGCCCGCTGCGTACATTGATGCCCGCCATGCCCGCCAGGGCACTGAGGCCACCCAGCGCTCCCCCGCCCTGCGCCGTTTCCGGCGCCAGCGTCACGGTCGTGGTGTACTCCTTCGGGATGCTGAAGGCCACCACCAGACCCACCACGACGGCCAGGCCGCACCATTTCAGCACCAGCTTCCGCTCCGCCCACACCCGGGCGGCCAGTTCCAGCAGGTCGATCTCCTGCTCCTCCGGCTGCGGGGTGCCAGAGGTCCGTATCTTGTTGTCTTCCTTGTTGTCTTCCATCTTGTACGTTCTTGTTTTCGGGTTGTTTTCAGGTTATTTCACCAGGTTGGCTATCGTCGCCGCCATCGTGCCGATGGAGGCCGCCGAAGTGGTCAGCGAGACAATCTCGGCGATGCTCATGCCCTTGCGCTCCTTCTTGCTGGGCACGATAATCTGGCAGCCCGGCTCTATCTGTCCGCCCTTCAGGCGCCTGATGCGCGTCACCGTGCCGTTCATGCGAACCACGTACGCGCTCCGCTTCTTGGCCATCTTCCCGTAGCCGCCCGCCTGGTTGATGTAGTACGACTTGGACTTGCCCGCGATGTAGGTCACCGTGTTGGGGAACTGCACCTCGCCCGTGATCTTCACCGTGCTCACGTATTCGGGGATGTAGAGGTAGTCGCCCTCGCGCAGCACCACGTCGTAGTCCGAACCCGGGTTGGCCAGGGCCTTGTCCAGCTCGATGCCCACCGTGTAGGTGTCGCTCAGGCGAAGCTTCGCCACGGACACCGAGTCGCTGCCCGCGTTCATCACCGCCATGTCCAGCGCGGCCTGCCGCTGCGCGCGCTCCTCCTCGTTCATCCGCCGGATCAGGCGCCCGCCCCGCACGTAGGCCTCGGGCGTCAGGCCGCCCGCACGGTTCACCAGGTCGGACAGGCGCTCGTTCTTCTTCGTCAGCGTGTAGCCGCCCGCGAAGACCGCCTCGCCGCCGACGGTCACCCGACGCTGCACCTGGTAGCCGGGGCTGCGACGAACCTCCACCACGTCGTAGGGTTCCAGCACGAAGCCCGGCGTGCCGTCGATCACGTAGCCGTCCTTCACCGCGAAGGTGAACACCTCCGCCGTCTCGCTGCCCGGATACAGGCTCTTCGCGTCCCTGATGCGGCGGGAGATGTCCACCCGCACCGTCGAGGCGCTCTCCAGCAGGCCGCCCGCCTGAACCAGCAGGTCCTCCAGCGTCGTGTTCTCCGCATAGGGGTAGATGCCCGGACGGTTCACCTCGCCGTCCACCGTGAAGGCGCCCTGCGCCTGCAGCTCGCGGACGCTGGGGATGCTCAGCACGTCCTCACGCCGCAGCGGGATGTCCGGCAGACGGCCGCTCAGCACCCCTTCCAGGTCCACGGCAACCACCTCGTGCGTCAGGTCCTCCTTCTCGCGCGTCAGGATGGCGCGAGCCAGGAAGGCGTCGCCCGTCAGCCCTTCGGCGCGGGCCACCAGCTCCTTCACCGTCGTGAGAGAGCCGCCCAGCTCGTACATGCCCGGGCGGTACACCGCACCCTCGATCTCCACGCGGTTGGCGAAGCGGTCCAGCACCGCGCCCACCGACACCGAGTCGCCGTCGGCCAGGCGCCACGACGTGTACGACGGCTCCTGCACGCTGTACAGGCTGTTCTCGCGGCCGCTGCGGCGCACCACCGTCACCTCCTTCGTATAGGCGTCGCCCGCGAAGCCGCCCGCATAGCCGATCAGGGCCGACAGCGGCTCGCCGGACTTCATCTCGTAGAACATCGGACGCTTCACGCGGCCCTGCACCTGCACCAGCTCCCCGTAGGGGGGGACCAGGACGACGTCGCCGTCCTCCAGACGGACGTCGTCGCCGGCGGCGCCCTTCATCAGGTAGGAGTACACGTCCACCACGGCCGCCTCACGGCCCCCGCGCACCACGCGGATGTCGCGCAGCGAGCCAATCTCCGACACGCCCCCCGCCCGGTACAGGGCGTGGAACACCGTGGCGAACGACGACAGACGGTAGGTGCCGGGGACGGCCACCTCGCCCATCACGTTCACCTGGATGGTGCGGATCTGCCCCAGCGTCACGCGCACCTGCGACGACGGGTTGTCGCCCGAAACGCCCGCGTACTTGCGCGACAGCACCTCCCGGATCTTCCGGTCGGCCTCCTCGATGGTCAGACCGCTGAGGTACACCGGACCGATCTGGCTCACCATGATGTTGCCCTCCGGGGTGATCTCCTCCCGCAGGCTCGTCTCGTTGGCCCCCCAGATGTCGACGATCACCTCGTCGCCCGGGCCCAGCCGGTAGTTCTGAGGGGTGGCCATGTTCTCGTTGGGCTCGAAGGTGAGCTGCCGGCCGGTGAAGAGGTCGTGCCCGTAGATGCGACGTTCGGGCGGAAGCTGCTCCCCGCCGCCGGCCGTGGCCTCACCCGTATAGATATCCTGCCATGCGGCGCTGCTGTCCGTGGCCGCCGTGGTCACGAAGTTCTCCACCAGCCGGCGTTCGCGCAGGCGGCTCTCCGTCCGCGGCGTGGGGTCGTCCTCCCGGGACTGCTGCCCCTTCTCGTAGTTCTCCTTGATGCGCTGCAGCTGCTCGCGCGTCACTCCGCGCGACACCAGCAGGCGCCCTATCTCCTGGTCGCTCTTGCCGGCCGTCTTCTGTTCCTTCACCAGCGCTATCACCTGGTCGTCGCTCAGCTGCTGAGCACGCAGCGGGGACGAAAGCCCCAGGAGCAGGACGAACAGGTAAATCATGCGAAATAATTTGTTCATGAAAAAATAATGGTTAATGGTAAATGGTTAATGATTAATGGGTAGATTGCCATTCAAAATCTCCTTTCAAAACGTACACATCCTGACTGCAAAACACAAACATCCTGCCGACAGACCGTACACTACCTGAAAACCGGTTGCAGACAATCAGAATTTCTTGCCAAAAACAATACGGAAAAACGTCATCCACAGAATTTTGAAGTCAAAAGCCCAGGAACGATGTTCCAGATAGAAGAGGTCGTAACGCAAGCGGCGGAGCATCTTCTCGATGGTATCGGTATAGCCGTTGTAGAGCGTGGCGTAAGACGTGACGCCCGGACGAATCTGAAACAGATAACGGTAGCGGGGATCACGTTCCATGATCTGCTTGATGTAGAACTCGCGCTCGGGACGGGGGCCGATAAAGGCCATCTGCCCGCAGAACACATTCCACAACTGCGGCAGTTCATCCAAATGGTGCTCCCGCAGGAACTTGCCGACCTTCGTCATGCGGTCATCATTCTCACCCGCATAAAGTGCCGGTCCATCCTTTTCAGCATCTATCTTCATGCTACGGAACTTATAAATATAGAAAGGACGACCGAAACGACCGATGCGTTCCTGCTTGAAGATGGCAGGACCGCCGTCTTCAAGCTTCACGGCAATGTAACAAATAAGGAACAATGGTGAAAATACGATCAATGCAACCAAAGCGGCCAAACAATCAACCATACGTTTGATGTTTCGCTCAAATCCGTTCATTCCATCGGGGATGTAATGATCATCCTTTTCGATTTTTTCAAAATCCATATAGAGTATAGTTTAGTATAATATCCAAATAATCAATATCAAACAAATGAAACGTCACCCATTTCATGGGGAACCCTGTTCATAGAGGCTCTACGAGAGAAGGCGGGACAAAGGTAGTGGCTACCGCCGTAATTCCTTCGATGCACACCACCACACGACGATCGTGGCGTACACGGATAAAAACGCCTTCCACCCCCTCGAAAACGCCTCCAGTGATGCGGACACGAGTACCTTTCGACAACTGAAGGTCAACCGGATCCAAATACAGAACACTCTCTTCGTAATTGCCTGCCACGGCAATAAAATTCTGCATCTGATTGTCAGGGATGACAAGCGGACGACGGGTCTCGCGGCTATAAAAGTAACGCACCGGTACAGGTAGTTCCGGATGACTGCAAAGCGACTCAAGTCCCCGACGGCTGGTATGGACAAAAACCAGGTTGTGAACAGCCGGAACCAATTTACGCGACTTACGCCCCTCCTTCTCTACCAGTTCGTACCGCATGGGGACAAAATTGACTGTTCCTTGCTCATCCAACCAGGACTTCAAGACCAGCTCACGGCAATAGGTAACCCGCAAGGCATACCAATGCACGGGTGCAACCACTTTATCCAAGTCCAAATCAATTCTTTTTTTTCAACAACAAATAATTATCAAAAAGGCATTCTCCAAGGACACCGGGGTAGCCAAGCACCTTCCGGTCAAACCATGAAATGCGAATAGTAAAGCGTCAGTCTATGCACTCATTTCTATTCAAAAAGTATCCACTATCCCAGAAGGATGCCTTCCGAATAATTATTTTCAACAATATGCTAAAGTAATATAGCGTCTACAGGTTTGCAAAGGTAAGAGAGTTTTTCGGACTGACAAAACATTTTACGTTAAAAACACTCTTTATCTGAATATAATTGGGAGATTGAAAATCAAAAAGCCAGCGGTATTAAGTAAGATATATAGACAAAAACAAACGATTTCAATGGAGCAAATTCGAGGAAAAACAGCGATATTTCAAGCATATCTTAAAAAATATGTTATTAAGGCAACGAGAAGTAGCTGAAGTCTGACAGATTATCACTAATTTTGCGACCAAATTTGAACAAACCTTTTTATGAACAAGAACAAATCACTGATAATCATAGGAGCCGCGCTGGTGGTACTGCTGATAGGCGTAACCGTGCTGCTGGTGATGGAAAAGACGACCAACAAGGAACTGGTACAGGAGTTCGAACTGGAAAAGGAAGACCTGGAAAACGAATATACCCGCTTCGCCCAGCAGTATGACGAACTGAAGCTGACCGTATCGAACGACTCGCTCTCGGTACTGCTGGAACAGGAACAGCTGAAGACGCAACGCCTGCTGGAAGAACTGCGGACGGTGAAGAGCAGCAACGCCTCGGAAATCAGACGACTGAAGAAGGAGCTGGCCAGCCTGCGCAAAGTGATGATCAGCTACATCAACCAGATAGACTCGCTGAACCAGCTGACAGCCCGCCAGCAGGAAGTGATCAAGGACGTCACACGGAAATACAACGCAGCCTCACGCCAGATCAGCAGCCTGTCCGAAGAGAAGAAGAGCCTCAACGAGAAAGTGGCCCTGGCCGCCCAGCTGGACGTGACGAACATCCGCATCACCACCCAGAACAAACGCGGAAAGCAGACGGACAAGGTGAAGAACGTGGTGAAATTCAAGATTGACTTCAGCATCGTGAAGAACATCACTGCACAGACGGGCGAAAAGACCATCTACGTGCGCATCGCCAAGCCGGACAACAGCATCCTGAGCAAGAGCGACAGCGGCACCTTCGACTACGAAAACCGCCAGCTGACCTACTCCATCCGGAAATACATTGAATACACGGGCGAAGAACAGGCCGTCACCATGTACTGGAACGTGGAGGAATACCTCTACGCCGGCCAATACCGCGTGGACATCTTTGCCGACGGAGTCCTGATCGGGTCGGGGACGTTCCAACTGAAATGACAACAGCGGTGAGTGGTTAGTGGTGAGCGGTGAGCAGCCATGCGGGCGGATACTAACCACTCACCACTAACCGCTCACCACTAACCACTCACCGCTAATCAAATTTTCCATAAAAATTTGCTTGGAGTATCGAGAACTTTTCTACCTTTGCATTGTTGTTTATGCAATCATTGCCGACGCTTGGAGGCAATCAACAGAAACGTAAATTACAATGAATGCAATGAAAAAGTTCTTATGTTCCACCTTATTAGCCCTGACGGCCTATGCGGCAGGCGCCCAACAGGTACTGAGCCTGGATAGTTGTCGTGCATTGGCCATGGCCAACAACAAGGAGCTGCTGATAAGCCAGGAGAAAATCAACGCCGCACACTACCAGAAGAAGGCGGCCTTTGCCAACTACCTGCCCAAGCTGGACGCAACGGGCACCTACATCCGCAACCAGAAAGAACTGTCGCTGCTGAGCGACTCGCAGAAAGAGACGCTGTCCAACCTGGGCACCAACCTGAGCGGCGCCCTGCAGAGCGGCGTGCAGAACCTGATAGCCCAGAACCCGGGCCTGCTGCAGAACCCGCAGTTCATGCAACTGGTACAGGCCTTCGGGAGCATAGACCTGGCCGGACCGCTGAACCAGGTGGGCAACTCGCTGGTGGACGCCCTGCGCACCGACACGCGCAACATCTTTGCCGGAGCCGTCACCCTGACGCAACCGCTGTACATGGGCGGAAAAATCAGAGCCTACAACAAAATCACCAAATATGCGGAAGAACTGGCCCGCCAGCAACACAGCACGGGCATGCAGGAAGTGATACTGAACACTGACCAGGCCTACTGGCAGGTGGTGTCGCTGGTACACAAGAAGAAGCTGGCCGAAGGCTACCTGGAGCTGCTGAAAAAGCTGGAAAGTGATGTGGACAAGATGATCAACGAAGGCGTGGCCACCAAGGCCGACGGCCTGTCGGTAAAGGTGAAGGTGAACGAGGCCGAAATGACACTGACCAAGGTGGACGACGGCCTGAGCCTGTCGCGCATGCTGCTGTGCCAGCTGTGCGGACTGGACCTGACGACGGACATCGTGCTGGAGGACGAGCGGGAAGAGAGCCTGGCAGAAGCCGGAGCGGCCGGCAAGGAGTTCAACATGGAAAGTGTATATGCCACGCGCCCCGAAGTGCGCAGCCTGGAGCTGGCCTCCAAGATCTACGACCAGAAGGTGAACGTGACCCGCTCGGAAATGCTGCCTTCCATCGCCCTGATGGGAAGCTACATTGCCACCAGTCCGTCGGTGCTGAACAGCTTTGAGAAGAAGTTCAAGGGCATGTGGAATGTGGGCGTGATGGTATCGGTACCCCTGTGGCACTGGGGCGAAGGCATCAACAAGGTGAAAGCGGCCAAGGCGGAAGCCAACATCGCCCGCTTCCAACTGGCGGAAGCCAAGGAAAAAATACAGCTGCAGGTGAACCAGTCGGCCTTCAAGGTGAACGAGGCGGCCAAGAAACTGGTGATGGCCGAGAAGAACCTGGAGAAGGCGGACGAGAACCTGCGCTACGCCACCCTGGGCTTCGAGGAAGGGGTGATACCGGCCAGCAACGTGCTGGAAGCCCACACGGCCTGGCTGTCGGCCCAGTCGGAGAAGATCGACGCCCAGATAGACGTGAAGCTGACAGACCTCTACCTGAAGAAGGCGACGGGAGAACTTATATTAATGAAGAATGAAGAATGAAGAATTAATTCTCAATTGTCAATTATCAATTTTCAATTATAGAAATGGATACAAAATCGCAAAACAGTAACATGCTGCTGGCCTTCCTGACACTGGTGGGCGTCATCGCAGTAGTGGCCCTGGTAGGCTTCTTCATGCTGCACAAGGGGCCGGAAATGGTTCAAGGACAAGCAGACGTCAACGAATACCGCGTATCGAGCAAGGTGCCGGGACGCATCCTGGAGTTCCGCGTGAAGGAGGGACAGACCGTGAAAGCAGGCGACACCCTGGCGCTACTGGAAGCACCGGACGTACAGGCCAAGCTGGAACAGGCACGGGCCGCCGAAGCCGCCGCACAGGCACAGAACGAGAAGGCCATCAAGGGAGCACGCCAGGAGCAGATACAAGGCGCCTACGAGATGTGGCAGAAGGCCCGCGCGGGGGTGACCATCGCCGAGAAGTCGTACAAAAGGGTGAAGAACCTGTACGACCAGGGCGTGATGTCAGCACAGAAGCTGGACGAAGTGACGGCACAGCGCGACGCGGCCATCGCGACGGAGAAGGCGGCCAAGTCGCAGTATGACATGGCCCGGAACGGTGCCGAACGCGAGGACAAGGAAGCCGCCGCAGCCCTGGTGCAGCGTGCGCGCGGAGCCGTGGCCGAAGTACAGTCGTACATCAAGGAGACATACCTCATTGCCCAGACGGCTGGAGAGGTGTCGGAAATCTTCCCCAAGGTGGGCGAATTGGTGGGAACGGGAGCTCCCATCATGAACATCGCCGTGATGGAAGACATGTGGGTGAGCTTCAATGTGCGCGAAGACCTGCTGAAGGGACTGACCGTGGGTACGGAGTTCGAAGCCTATGTGCCGGCCCTGGACCGCAACATCCGGCTGAAGGTATATTATATGAAGGACCTGGGCACCTATGCCGCCTGGAAAGCCACGAAGACCACCGGCCAGTTTGACCTGAAGACGTTCGAAGTGAAGGCCAGTCCGCTGGAGAAAGTGGAAGGACTGCGGCCGGGAATGAGCGTAGTGCTGGAAAAATGAAGAATGACAATTACCGTCATTCTCCATTCTCAATTTTCAATTATCAATTATCGAAATGAACGCAACAAAATACAAAGCCTTGTGGAACGTGATGAAACGCGAGGGGAAACGCCTCGTGTCACGGCCGCTGTACCTGTTCTGCATGGTGGTGGCACCGCTGTTCTGCTACGTGTTCTTCACCACCCTGATGGACTCGGGGCTGCCGCAGAACATGCCGGTGGGCGTAGTGGACGAAGACATGACGACCACCTCGCGACAACTGGCGCGCAACCTCGACGCCTTCGAGCAGACGGCCGTCGTGGCCCACTATCCCAACGTGACCGAGGCACGGCAGGCCATGCAGCGGGGCGACATCTACGGCTTCTACTACATCCCCGAAGGAACTACCGCCATGGCGCAGGCACAGCGGCAACCCAAGGTATCGTTCTACACCAACAACACGCTGCTCATTGCCGGGTCGCTGCTCTACAAGGACATGAAGATGATGAGCGAACTGGCCTCGGGAGCCGCCGCCCGCTCGGTGCTCTACGCCAAGGGAGCGACGGAAGACCAGGCCATGGGATTCCTGCAGCCCATCGTCATCGACACGCATCCGCTGAACAATCCGTGGATCAACTATTCGGTCTACCTGAACAACACGTTTGCACCGGGCGTACTGATGCTGCTCATCTTCATGGTGACGGTGTTTTCCATCGGTGTGGAAATCAAGGACCGCACCGCCCGCCAGTGGCTGCGCACGGGCAACAATTCCATCTGGATTTCGCTGGCCGGCAAGCTGCTGCCCCACACGGCCGTATTCTTCCTGATGGGCATCCTGTACAACGTCTATCTGTACGGGTTCCTGCACTTCCCCTGCAATAGCGGCATCGGGCCGATGCTCTTTGCCACCCTGTGCCTCGTACTGGCATCGCAGGGCATGGGCATCCTGATGATCGGCGTCCTGCCCACCCTGCGCCTGGGGCTGAGCTTCGCCTCGCTGTGGGGCGTGCTGTCGTTCTCGATGTGCGGCCTGTCGTTCCCGGCCATGGGCATGCACCCCACGCTGCAGGCACTGGCCAACCTCTTCCCGCTGCGCCACTACTTCCTGATCTACGTGGACCAGGCGTTGAACGGGTATCCGATGATCTACTCGTGGACCAACTACGTGGCCCTGCTGCTGTTCATGATGCTGCCGTTCCTCATCGCCCACCGGCTGAAGGCGGCCCTCATTTACTATAAATACGTACCGTAATGAAAAGAATGACCTTCAGACAAAGAGTCGTACAAGGCATCTACGACTTGTTCTATATATGGAGACAGGAGTTCCGCACCACCCTGCGCGACCAGGGGGTGCTGATCTTCTTCATCCTGGTGCCGCTGGTCTACCCGCTGATCTACTCGTTCATCTACACCAACGAGACGCTGCGCGACGTGCCCGCCGTGGTAGTGGACCGCTCGCGCAGCTCGCTGAGCCGCCAGTACGTGCGCATGCTCGACGCCAGCCCCGACATCCGCGTGGTGTCCCAGTGTGCCGACATGGAGGAAGCCAAGCTGGCCTTGCGCGAACGTGACGCCTACGGCATCGTCTACCTGCCCGAGACCTTCAGTGACGACATCGCCGCCGGACGGCAGACGCAGGTGAGCATCTTCTGCGACATGAGCGGACTGATGTACTACAAGGCCATGCTGAGCGCCAACACGGAAGTGTCGCTGGAGATGAATGCGGAAATCAAGATAGCCCGGGCCGGAAACACCACCGACCGGCAAGACGAGATTACGGCCTACCCCATCGAATACAAGGACGTGGCGCTGTACAACCCTACCAACGGATTTGCCGCCTTCCTGATACCGGCCGTGCTGATACTAATCATTCAGCAGACGCTGCTGCTGGGCATCGGCCTGTCGGCAGGAACGGCCCGCGAGAAGAACCAGTTCCGCGACCTGGTGCCCATCAACCGCCACTACAACGGCACGCTGCGCATCGTCATGGGCAAGGGACTGAGCTACTTCCTGGTGTACACACTGGTGTCGGCCTATGTGCTCTGCGTGGTGCCCTGGCTGTTCAGCCTCAACCAAATAGCCCTGCCGGGCGAACTGATTCTGTTCATTCTGCCCTACCTGAGCGCCTGCATCTTCTTTGCCATGACGGCCTCCATCGCCATCCGCAACCGCGAGACGTGCATGCTGCTGTTTGTCTTCACCTCGGTGCCGCTGCTGTTCCTGTCGGGCATCTCGTGGCCGGCTTCGGCCATCCCGCCCTTCTGGCGCTACTTCTCGTACCTGTTCCCGTCGACCTTCGGCATCAACGGATACGTACGCATCAACAGCATGGGCGCCACGCTGAACGAAGTGCAGTGGGAGTATCAGGCCCTGTGGCTGCAGACCGGCATCTACTTCCTGACCACCTGCCTGGTGTACCGCTGGCAGATTATCCGCAGCCGCCGGCACGTGATCGAAGCCTACCAACGATACAAGGCTATGAGGGAAGCGGCCGGCAAATAGAAAGACTATGCTGAATCAGAAACGGACCATCAGTTCGAGCACCACCTTGTCCTGCTCGGACTCCTTGGCGATGCTGCCTGCGGGATAGAAATACTTCTCATAATTCAGACGGAGGTCCGTACGGAAAGCCTTGCTGAGACTGAAGGTGATGCCTCCCGTCAGACGGTGGCGCTTGTAGTCGGTGACGGTCAGGGCACCGGTGGCCTCGTCGCAGGTCTGGGCGTCGCTCTGGTCGGTCATCATGTCGTAGCGGGCCAGGAAGGACATCTTCTGGAAAACTTTCTTCAAGGGCAGGTCGTAGTTGATGAAGGCGTCGACCGAATGGACATTCTGGAAAGCGTTGTCGGAATATTGCTTGTAGAGGTATTCACCCTCGATGTGGAAACGGCCCGCCTCGTAGTAGGCACCGAAGTCGTAGGAGCGCATCCACACCTCTTCGGGCTTGATGCCCTGGACGCTGAGGGTGAGGTTCCATCCGTCGGCAGGCAATACCACCGCCTTGGCGGAGTAGTTCACCTCCTTGTGCCACACCTTCTGGTTGGTCAGGCCCGTACCGTTGTAGAGTCCGCCCTCCAGCGTGACCGGCAGGCTGACAGGTAGCTGATAGCCCAGCGTGACACCGACATCGCGCACGTTACCCACCTGCTTGGCGATGAACGAACGGTTGGCGAAGTACTGCTCGTGGGGCGAACGGTGGGCATCGATGGTAAAGGGCACACGCATCTGTCCGGCCGTCACCGTCAGGCCCTTGGCGGGGAACACGCGGGCGTAGGCATCGAGCATCTTGATCTGTCCTTCGTCGGAGAGGTCTATCTCGGCCTTGTAGGCCACGATGGGGAGGATATTGCCCGTGAGGCTGACGCGCGCATTGCGCACCTCGAAGCGTCCGGCCCCCATCCCCGTCTGATATTCGTACTTGGCACGGATGGTTCCGTTCACTTTCGGCAGGTAGTCCTTGCCTTCCAGACGTTCCTTGTCGATTTTCTTTCCGTCTTCATCGTTTCCCACACTTTGCGCGGAGAGAGTGGTTGCGGCCAGCAGGGCAGCCGTCAGCAGGAGAATGCTCTTCTTCATCATATCTTGATCTTGTCTTGAAATGGGTTGTTCACTCGTTTTTCGGCCGCAAAGCTCGGAAATATGTGTTATGGGAATGTGTCATATGTGTTTCGTTTGTGTTACAGCGGCGGAAGGCGGCCCGGGACAGCCCTAAGAAAAAACTCCGTGTTTCGTTTGACTATCCGCCCTACTTTCACTATTTTCGCCCGAAGTTAAAGAAGAATAAGGATGAAAGACTTTGCAGCCATCGATTTTGAGACGGCCAACGGCGAACGGAGCAGCGTGTGCAGCGTGGGTATCGTCATCGTGCGCGACGGGGTAATCAAAGAAAAGATCTACCGCCTGATACGCCCCTACCCCAACTACTACAGCTACTGGAACACGCAGGTACACGGGCTGACCCGCCGCGACACGGACGCCGCGCCGGAGTTTCCGACGGTGTGGCAAGAAGTGGCCCCGCGGCTGGAGGGACTGCCACTGGTGGCCCACAACAGTCCCTTCGACGAAGGGTGCCTGCGGGCGGCGTTCCAGGCTTTCGGCATGGGCTATCCCGACTATGCCTTCTATTGCACCTGCCGTGCCTCGCGACGCACCTTCGGCAAGCAGCTGCCCAACCACCAGCTGCAGACGGTGGCTGCCCGCTGCGGCTACGACCTGACGCACCACCATCATGCCCTGGCCGATGCCGAGGCCTGTGCCTGCATCGCCCTGGCCATCCTGTGAGAAGAGGGGGATGAACCGCATGCCGAAAGATTTTGTTATATAGACTTTCATCCATTTAATAGAAATTACTGCTTATGAACGGACCTGAAAAGAGAGTTTTGGTGGGCATGAGCGGCGGCATAGACAGCACCGCCACGTGCCTGATGCTGCGCGAGCAGGGCTACGAGATTGTGGGGCTCACCATGTGGGTGTGGGGCGACGAGCCGGTGGAGGCACGCCGCCTGGCCGAGAGCATGGGCATCGAGCACCACGTGGCCGACGAGCGCGAGGGCTTCCGCCGCACCATCGTACAATATTTCATCGACGAATACCGCGCGGGACGCACGCCCAACCCCTGTGTGATGTGCAACCCGCTGTTCAAGTTCCGCATCCTGACGGAGTGGGCCGACCGCCTGGGTTGTGCCTACATCGCCACGGGCCACTATACGCGGCTGGAAGACAGGAACGGCAAACGCTACATCGTGGCAGGCGACGACGACAAGAAGGATCAGTCGTACTTCCTGTGGCGGCTGGGGCAGGACGTGTTGCGCCGCTGCCTCTTCCCCCTGGGCGAATACACCAAGCTGAAGGTGCGCGACTACCTGCGCGACAAGGGCTACACGCTGAAGGCCGACGAGGGCGAGAGCATGGAGGTGTGCTTCATCAAGGGCGACTACCGCGACTTCCTGCGCGAGCACAGCCCCGAGATAGATACGGAGGTGGGCAAGGGATGGTTTGTGAACGCCGAGGGCGTGAAGCTGGGCGAGCACAAGGGCTTCCCGTACTACACCATCGGGCAACGCAAGGGGCTGGAGATAGCCTTGGGCAAGCCGGCCTACGTGCTGAAAATCAATCCGCAGAAGAACACCGTGATGCTGGGCGATGCCGAGCAGCTGAAGACGCGCTACATGCTGGCCGAGCAGGACTGCCTGACGGACGAGGCGGAGGTGTTCGGAAGCGACTGCCTGACGGTGCGCATACGCTACCGCAGCCGTCCCATTCCCTGCACGGTGAGCCGTCTGGAAGACGGACGCCTGCTGGTGCACTTCCAGGAAGAGGCGTCGGCCATCGCACCCGGCCAGTCGGCGGTGTTCTATATCGGTCGCCGCGTGGTGGGCGGAGCGTTTATCGCTTCGCAACGGGGAATTGGAATGTATGTTGAAAATTGATAATTGAAAATGATATGAAACGAATGATTGGTTTATTGGTCTGCACCCTGGCCGTCCTGTCGGCGGGTGCGCAACAGGATACGCTGAAGTTCCGCATCTGCCTGAAGGACAAGGCGGCTACAGAGTACTCCTTGCAACGTCCTGAAGAATTTTTGTCTGCGAAGGCTTTGGAACGCCGCCACCGCCAGGGGCTGGAGGTGGACTCTACCGACCTGCCTGTGTGCCGCAGCTACGTGGACGAGATACGGCAGCAGGGAGTGAACATCGTGGTGACGGGCAAGTGGGAAAACTTCGTGACGGTGTCGTGCAACGATTCGTCGGCCATCGGCCGCATCGCCGCCCTGCCTTTCGTACGCTCCACCGAACGGGTGTGGATGCGCCCTGCCAAGGAGGTGGTGACGCCCCAACGCGATTCGCTGGTGAATTGTCCCGAGAAGCATCCTGAAAGTTACTACGGTGCAGGTGCTGCACAGATTCAGCTGAGTCATGGCGACAAGCTGCACGAGGCGGGTTTCCGCGGACAGGGGATGACCATCGCCGTCATCGACGCCGGTTATCACAACGCCGACCGCATCACGGCCTTCGACATGGGGCGCGTGCTGGGCACGAAGGATTTCGTGGGCAACAGCGCCGACCTCTTTGCCGAACAGAGCCACGGCATGGCCGTGTGGTCGTGCATGGGGTTGAACCGTCCGGAGGTGATGGTGGGCACCGCTCCCGAGGCTTCCTACTGGTTGCTGCGTAGCGAGGACGACTACTCCGAGAACCTGGTGGAGCAGGACTACTGGTCGGCCGCCGTTGAGTTTGCGGACAGCGTGGGGGTGGACGTCATCAATACCTCTCTCGGTTATTACACCTTCGATGACCCTTCGAAGAACTATGAGTTCCGTCAGCTGGACGGCCGGTACGCACTGATGTCGCGCCAGGCTTCGCACGTGGCCGACAAGGGCATGGTGCTGGTGTGCAGCGCGGGCAATGCGGGTGCAGGGCCGTGGAAAAAGATTACCCCTCCGGCCGATGCCGACAATGTGCTGACCGTGGGAGCGGTGGGAAAGGACGGCGTGCTGGCCACTTTCTCGTCCATCGGCAATACGGCGGACGGACGCATCAAGCCCGATGTGGTGGCCGTGGGCTACAAGGCCGACGTGATGGGTACCGACGGTAACCTGACGCAGGCCAACGGCACTTCCTTTGCCTCGCCCATTATGTGTGGCATGGTGACCTGCCTGTGGCAGGCCTGCCCCAAGCTGACGGCCAAGGAGGTAATCGAACTGGTACGTCGTTCGGGCGACCGCGCCGCTTATCCTGACAATATTTATGGCTATGGCGTGCCCGACCTGTGGCAGGCCTATCAGGAATACCTGTCCCAATCCCGCTGACCATGGACGCTTTATCCCTATACGACCTCAACGCCCTGGTGCGCCGAAGCCTGGAGCAGTGTCTGCCCGATGAATATTGGGTACAGGCCGAGCTGAGCGAGGTGCGCATGCATCCCGCTACGGGGCATTGCTACGTGGAGTTCGTGCAGAAGGACCCGCGGGGCAACAACCTCGTGGCCAAGGCGCGCGGCGTCATCTGGAGCAACGTCTTCCGCCTGCTTCGTCCTTATTTCGAGGAAAGCACGGGGCAGGCCTTCGAGGCAGGCATCAAGGTGCTGGTGCAGGTCAGCGTTTCTTTCCACGAACTCTACGGCTTCAGCCTGACCGTGCATGACATCGACCCCACCTATACGTTGGGCGACATGGCACGCCGCCGCCGCGAGATACTGAAGCAGCTCGAGGACGAGGGCGTGCTGACGCTGAACAAGGAGTTGCCCATGCCCGTGCTGCCCCGGCGCGTGGCCGTCATCTCTTCGCCCACGGCGGCGGGTTATGGCGACTTCCGCCATCAGTTGGAGCACAATCCGCGGGGCTATGCCTTCCAGGTGACCCTCTTTGCCGCCGCCATGCAGGGCGACCGTGTGGAGGCATCCATTCTCGAGGCGCTGGATGCCATCAATGGCCGGGCGGAGCAGTTCGACGTGGTGGTCATTATCCGTGGCGGAGGCGCTACGTCCGACCTCTCGTGCTTCGACACCTACCTGCTGGCCGCCGCCTGCGCCCAGTTCCCCCTGCCCATCATTACCGGCATCGGGCACGAACGCGACGACACCGTGCTCGACTCCGTGGCTCACGTCCGCGTGAAGACCCCGACCGCCGCCGCCGAATACCTCATCGCCCGTATGGACGAGGCTGCCGACCGCCTGAACGACCTGGTTGTCCGTCTGCACGAAGGTGTGACCGCCCGCCTGGAGCAGGAACGTCGGCGTCTGTACCAATGCCGCAACCGCATCCCCGCGTCGGCCGTCCGCCGCGTGTCGTCCGCCAAGCTGGAGCTGCTCACCGCCCGCAAGGACCTGCACCGCTCGGTGGAGACGCTGCTGGCACGCCACCGCCATCGGCTGGAGCTGCTCCGCCAACGCCTGGCCGACGCTTCGCCCGAGAAGCTCCTGGCCCGTGGCTACAGCCTGACGCTGAAGGACGGGCGGGCCGTGAAGGACGCCTCCCGGCTGTGCGAGGGCGACGTGCTGGTGACGCAGGTTCATAAGGGAACATTCACTTCAATCGTAAAAAACATCAAATAACAATCAAGATATGCCCGTACCCAAGAAAAAAGAAACCTACTCGCAGGCCATGGCCCGCCTGGAAAAGATTGTCAACCAGATTGACAACAACGAACTGGAGATTGACCAGCTGGCCGAGAAAATCAAGGAAGCCAACGAAATCATCGCCTTCTGCGAGAGCAAACTGACGAAAGCCGACCGGGAAATCGAAAAAATACTGGCCGAAAAGCAAGAAAGTGAAGAATAAAGAGTATTTTTGCCTGAGAACAAAAACGTAAGCAAGTTATGAGTACAATGAAGCTGAGGCAACAGGTGTTGCAGGATGTCATTTCCCTGATGGACAAGGACTGGGCAATGGATGTTCTTCAAGCCTTTCTGGAAGATTTGAAGGAAAGGGAGAAGGACGGACGCATCCCGGGGCTGCCTTATACGGAGGAGGAACGAAAGGAAGACCTGATACAGGCTGAAAAGGAAATTGCCGAAGGCAAAGTTACTTCATGGCAAACCTTTAAAGAGGAGATGCGAGCATGGTGATTGTCATTTCCGTTTGGGATTGCCGTCAGGACCCCTCGGGGTTGGACAATGAACTTCAAGAGGAATAAACTGGAAAACAATATAAACATCATAAGATTATGAAAGAAATTGATTGGTCAAATCTGTCGTTCGGTTACATGAAGACAGACTACAACGTGAGAATTTACCATCGTAACGGTCAGTGGGGCGAGCTGGAAGTATGCAGCGAGGAAACCATCCCCATGCACATGGCAGCTACCTGTCTGCACTACGGACAAGAAGCCTTCGAGGGCCTGAAGGCCTTCAAGGGCAAGGACGGCAAGGTGCGCATCTTCCGCCTGGAGGAGAACGCCGCCCGCCTGCAATCTACCTGCCGCGGCATCCTGATGCCCGAACTCTCGACCGAACGTTTCCGTGAGGCCGTGCTCAAAGTCGTGAAGCTGAACGAACGCTTCGTGCCTCCCTACGAGAGCGGTGCGTCGCTCTACATCCGTCCGTTGCTGGTGGGCACAGGGGCACAGGTAGGCGTAAAACCCGCCAATGAGTATCTGTTCCTGATCTTCGTCACGCCCGTAGGTCCGTACTTCAAGGGCGGATTTGCCACCACTCCCTACGTCATCACGCGCAAGTACGACCGTGCGGCTCCGCTCGGCACCGGTACGTTCAAGGTGGGCGGCAACTATGCGGCCAGCCTCCGCGCCAGCAAGGAAGCCCACGAGGGCGGCTACTCTGCTGAGTTCTACCTCGACGCCAAGGAAAAGAAATACATGGACGAATGTGGTGCCGCCAACTTCTTCGGCATCAAGAACAATACCTACATCACGCCGCTGTCCACCTCCATCCTGCCCAGCATCACCAACAAGAGCCTGATGCAGCTGGCTGAGGACATGGGCCTGAAGGTAGAGCGCCGTCCCATCCCCGAAGACGAGCTGTCTACGTTCGAAGAGGCAGGTGCCTGTGGAACGGCTGCCGTCATCAGCCCCATCCAGCGCATCGACGACCCCGAGAACAACCGCTCCTACGTCATCTCGAAGGACGGCAAGCCGGGCGAAATCTGCTCCAAGCTCTATCACAAGCTACGTGCCATCCAGTATGGCGACGAGCCTGACGTACACGGCTGGGTAACGATTGTGGAATGACAAACTGATTTATGGGAAAAGGAAAATTAGCGAAATTTGCAGATATGGCACGTTATCCACACGTGTTCGAGTATCCCTACTCGGCGGTGGACGACGTGCCGTTCGACATGAAAGGCCGGTGGGGCGAGGCGTTCTTCAAGAACGACCGCCCCATTGTGCTGGAATTGGGTTGCGGCCGCGGCGAATACACCGTGGGCTTGGGCCGACTCTTCCCCGAGAAGAACTTCATCGGAGTGGATATCAAGGGGGCCCGCATGTGGACGGGAGCCACCGAGTCGCTGCAGGCGGGCATGACCAACGTTGCCTTTCTGCGCACCAACATCGAAATCATCGACCGCTTCTTCGCTCCGGGCGAGGTGAGCGAGATATGGCTCACCTTCTCCGACCCGCAGATGAAGAAGGCCACCAAGCGGCTGACGTCCACCTACTTCATGGAACGTTATCGCCGCTTCCTTGTGGACGGCGGACTGGTGCACCTCAAGACGGACAGTAACTTTATGTTCACCTACACCAGGTACATGGTGGAGCACAACCACCTGCCCGTCGAAGTGATGACCGAAGACCTTTACCACTCCGGCCTGGCCGACGAGATACTCGGCATCCGCACTTATTACGAACAGCAATGGCTGGATCGTGGGCTCAACATCAAGTACCTCCGCTTCCGTCTGCCTCACGAAGGAACCCTTACCGAGCCCGACGTGGAAATCGAGCTGGACGACTACCGGAGCTACAACCGCAGCAAGCGGAGCGGACTTCAGACAAGCAAATAAAAAAACAGATATATTATGACTCTCTATCCGAAACTCATTCTCGACGCACTGGCCACCGTGCGCTATCCGGGCAACGGCAAGAACCTTGTCGAAGCCGAAATGGTGGCCGACAACCTGCGCATCGACGGTATGAAGGTCAGCTTCTCGCTCATCTTCGAGAAGCCCACCGATCCCTTCATGAAGTCCATGCTGAAATCGGCCGAGACGGCCATCCATACCTACGTGTCGCCTGACGTGGAGGTGACTATCAGTACCGAAAGTCGCCAGGCGGCTCGCCCCGAACCGGGCAAGATGTTGCCGCGCGTGAAGAACGTCATTGCCATATCCAGCGGCAAGGGTGGGGTGGGCAAGAGCACCGTGGCCGCCAACCTGGCCGTGGCCCTCGTGAAACTGGGCTACAAGGTGGGTTTGCTTGACGCCGATATCTTCGGCCCTTCCGTCCCCAAGATGTTTCAGGTGGAGGATGCCCGCCCCTATGCCGAGCGCATCGATGGCCGCGACCTCATCATTCCCATCGAGAAGTACGGCTTGAAACTGCTTTCCATCGGCTTCTTCGTCAACCCCGAACAAGCTACCTTGTGGCGTGGCGGCATGGCCAGCAACGCCCTGAAACAACTTGTGGGCGATGCCGACTGGGGCGACCTGGACTACTTCATCCTTGACACCCCTCCGGGCACGAGTGATATCCACCTGACGCTGCTCCAGACACTTGCCATTACGGGCGCCGTCATCGTCAGCACGCCGCAGCAGGTAGCCCTGGCCGACGCACGCAAGGGCGTGGACATGTACACCAACGAAAAGGTGAACGTACCCATCCTGGGCCTGGTGGAGAACATGGCATGGTTCACTCCCGCCGAACTGCCGGAGAACAAGTATTACATCTTCGGCAAGGATGGCTGCAAGCAGCTGGCCGAGGAATTGAAAGTACCTTTGCTGGGCCAGATTCCCATTGTGCAGAGCATCTGCGAGAGCGGTGACAAGGGTACGCCCGTAGCTCTCGACTCGGATACCGTTACCGGTCGTGCCTTCCTGCAGCTGGCTGCTGCCGTGGTGCGCCAGGTAGACAAGCGTAACATCGAGATGGAACCTACACGGATTGTGCAGGTGAAGAAATAAGCATTCACCACAGAGGACACAGAGTTTTTATTTGTACCGAACTCTGTGCAGCTCTGTGGTGAACCAATTATGTAAAAGAGAGAATTTTCTATTGCAGGCGGAACATCACCGGGAAGGTGTACTTCACGTTCACGGGCTTGCCGTCCTTGGTGCCGGGTGTCCAGTCGGGCATGGTGCCGGTGACGCGCAGGGCTTCCGCATCCAGGCTGGGGGCGACGCCCTGAACGATTTTGGCGTTGGTCACCTTGCCTTCGGTGTTGATGATGACCGATACCACCACTCGTCCCTGTATATTATTGGCGTGGGCTTCAGCCGGATAGCGGATGTTCTTGCTGAGGTGTTGCATCAGACCGGTCATACCGCCGGGAAACTCGGGCATTTTCTCCACTACATCATAAACTTCGCCTATCACGGGAGCCTCGGAATTCCGGTAACCCACTACCATCATCTCGTCTATCTTGTCAACTGGTTCGGGCATCAGGCGGAACATGACGGGGACGGTATATCTCACATTGACCGGCTCGCCTTTCTGTGTGCCAGGTTTCCACTTGGGCATGCTGCTGATAACGCGGATGGCTTCGGTATCCAGGGCGGGGTCCACTCCGCGTATGACTTTCACGTTGTTGATGCTTCCGTCCTTGCCGACTACGAACTGTACGGTGACGCGTCCCTGCGTCCCGGCCTTATGGGCCGCTTCGGGATAGTGGATGTTGGCGGACAGGAACTTCATCAGGCCCGACATACCTCCGTCGGGGAATTCGGGCATCTTTTCTACAACTTCATAGACTTCCTCACCGCCGTCGGTAGGGGCATTTATAACCTGTTGCGGTTTCAGGACGATGACCATGTTATTGGAGTCCATCTTAGCCAAGGTCTCAGGATTTCCTGCCCAGCCCCAGCCCAGTATCTGTGCGTCCTTACCTTTGTACAAAAATACAATACTTGCTTCGGGTGACGTCTCTATGCGGAATTCCCCTTTGTCATTGACCGTGCTTGTGGTAATTGACTGGAACTTCCGGTCAGTGATAATCTGCACGTCGCCCTGCGGATTGCCCGCTTCGTCCACAATCTTTCCTTTGTACATCACCTTGTCAGACTTGTCTTGCTGGGGCAGGGGAACGATGTTTTCAAATTGAGGCTGTATGTCAGGGGGAGCGACAGGTGTGACAGCTTCGATGACATCGGTTGTGATCTTCTGTGTGGCGCGTGCCACGGCCTCGATGTTGCTGACAATCATCAGCAGGGCGGCCAGTGGGAGAAACATCAGGTACTTGGTTCTCCCTATTGCTCGGGTTCTTCGTTTGTTCATCATCATGATACGCTTTTTTAAGGGTAAGACATTGAAACTATTATATATGGTTGCTGCAGCCTTATGATGTGACAAACCCAACAGGTGATATTGGTAGGTACGCGAGTCGTGGCCGGTCTCCAAAACCTTTTCATCGGCCAGATACTCCAGGTTGGTCCGTATCTCCCGCTTCATGAGCCAGGCAAAGGGGTTGAACCAGCAGACGATGCACGCCAGCTCTCCTATCAGCACGTCGATGGAATGCCATTGGCGGGCATGGGTACACTCGTGGGTCAATATCTCATGCAGTTCTTCGGCGGTATGCGTGCCGGGACAGACAAATATCCAGTGGAAGAACGAGAACGGGCCTTCCGGTCGCGGAAGCAGGTGTACGGTAGTCCCGTCTATTTTCTGCGTAGGGCAACGACGTGCCAAGCGAACGATACCTGCCAGTTGTACAAGACAACGCACGGCCAGCAGGACTGCCACAGCCCAGTAGGCCATGCCGATACCGTCGGCCATCAGCAGCTTCCAGTCGGTTCCCGTCTGCACCGTGGGAGTGATTTCCGGCAAAACCACGGCCGCATAGAGGTCGGCCATGGCCACCATCGGCTCCTGCTGTGCAATCCAGGTCTGGATGTTGAACAGCGGTACGACAGCCGACACGGCAAAGAAACACAGCAATGCCGTCCGCCTCCAGATGAAAAACGTGTCCTTGTAGAAGAACAGCCTGTAGAAGGCATAGAACAAGGCTATCGCCACATTGATTTTCAGAAAATAGACCATGTCAGTGGTTAGTGGTTAGCGATTAACGGTTAGTGGTTAGTGACGAGGAAGGGGAAACTGGCCGGCGGTTCGCCATGCTCACCGCCTACCGTCCGTCCACCGCTCATCACTTCTCCTTTCCTTTCTCGATCATATCAATGATATCTTTCAGTTCTCCCGCCGAGATTTTCTGCTCTTTGGCAAAGAACGAGACCATTTCCTTATACGAATTGGCAAAATAGTCGCGCACAAAGCCGCTCATAAACGTACGCTTGTACTCGCTTTCCGGTATCAGCGGCTTGTAATAGTAGGTATTTCCCACATGCGACGGTTTGACATAGTGTTTCCGTTCCAAGTTCTTCACCACCGAAGCCACCGTAGTATAGGGAGGTTTCGGTTCCGGAATCTCGGCCAGAATTTCCTTGATACAACAATACTCCAATTTCCAGATGTACAACATCACATCTTCTTCTTGTTTCGTTAATTTTTCCATGGAATAAAGTTTTAAAATTGAATTCACCGCAAAGCTACGATTAAATCGTAATATAGCAATAAGCAGAGCGTTAATAAGTATAAAAGAGTAAAAAATATTTTCGGGAAGCACAAAGGGTACAAGCTGTTCCTCCCATCAATCATGACAGAAGACAGCCGGTACAAGCCATCACCGGCACTCACGATTTTCCTTGAAAGATTTGCTTTTCTCGTCCGAAATCACTATCTTGGACAACAGATAAACTGACAGCCATGGCACAACTGAAACTTCCGCATCTCTCCGACAACGAACAAGCCCTGCTGTACCAGAAACTCAACCAGTACAACCGGGGAAGAGCCTCCTACAAAGAGGCCGGTGCCTACCTGCTCGTGCTTCCGCGCGAAGGCAAACCCCTGTACACCCTTTGGATTTATGCGCCCCTGCCCAGCCGGCAGTCCATCTTCTACCTCTGCGACCTCTCGGCCAACATCCACGAAGCCCTGCGCATGGCCAGCACCCTCTGCTTCTACTCCACCCGCTGCCTGTTTCTCATGGAATACAACGCCAAACGCATGCAAAGCAAAGGCGAAGACCTGATACCCTTCGGCAAATACCGCGGCCACTTCCTGCACGAGATTCTGAACATCGACCCGGCCTACATCGGCTGGATAGCCTACAAGTTCGAACCCCGCATCCCCAAGCAGGCTCGCCTCGCCCTTATTGCCCGCATCTACTACACGGCCTATCAGGACATCCAACGCAGGAGAATGTATCAGAAACCTACAGGCAGCTTCCTCGGAAAAGAGGGGGACAGGCTGGAAAACCTGACACTGACGGTGACCGCCGTACGGATAGAAGACAATCCCTACCGGACCTGCGTACGCAACGGAACTCCCTTCTTCTACGTCCGCCAGCAGCTCCGGCTGAAGGACGCGGCGGGCAACTGCGTCGCCCTCACCGTCAACGCCCGCACCGCCAGCCGCCACTCGTGTACACTACCTGCCACGGAGCACGCCTACCAGGTGGGCGAAACCCTGAAAATAGCCTCGGCACGGGTGGCCCGCACCTACATGGTGGGACGTACACCGTACACAAGGCTGCACTACGTCCGACTGCTGTAACATCCTATTTCTTCACGAAGCTGTCGGGATAAGTCGCACGGTTCACCTGCCGCCCGCCAGCCAGGTCAATCCACGTATCAAACGTACGCCGGCCTTCCTTCAGCACGATGACACGTGCGCCGTTGGACAGGTGGTTGTAAACGGTGTTTCCGCCCGTATAGCGTCCGTAGGCCAGCAGGATGCCATGCCACATCACGGCATAGTCGTTGTCATGGTCGTGCCCCACGAAGACGCCCATCACATCGCCCGCCTCCTTCATGGCAGTGAACATGCCCGTATTCAAAGCGGGTGCACAAGCTTTCTCCATGCGTGTACCCACCAGAATGGCCCCTTCATCGGAAGCGGCCCGGTTGAATTCGGGCAGCGGAATGTGGAAAAAAGACAGGGCTGGCAACGGCTGCCCCCCATTGGCTTCCGCCAATGCAGCACTCTGGCGACGGTAGTTCTCCACCTGGTCGAACGTCAGCCAGTCGTACCCCTTCACATCCTCCAACTTGGAATACGAATGGGAATCGAAGAAATAGAGCACGGCGGCATGACCGCCTTTCCCGTCGGACGACTGCACCGTCAGCGTATAATCCGGCGAAGCCTGCCCGGCACGGTCGGGCATCAGGCAGCCCGGTACGGAGCGGATGAGGTCGTACAGCTGTGTACGGGTCATGCCCTGCTCGTCGTCATGGTTTCCGAACGTTACTACGAACGGTACCTGATGGGCCGACACCCGTTCGAGCACCGTCCGCATCCCCTTGTCGGCAGGTGCGGCATAGATGACGTCGCCCGTCAGCACCACCAGGTCGGGACGCTCCGCCTCCAGCACTTCATCGATACGCTCCAATGCGATGTCCGAGGCCGAATTGCCATACTTGAAATGCACGTCGGTAAACTGGACAATCTTGAACTCACCCGCCTTGTTGAACTTCAAGGCAGCGTTCTGGGCATACAGGGTGACCCACCCCATCCCCAGCAGAAACAGGAAAGACAAAATACGTTTCATGGGAAAAGAAACCAAAGAAATAAATTATGAATCGTAAACAATAAACGCCCGATACCTCAAACCTATTCTTTCACCACCAGCACCGTCGCATACGCCGAAATGCCTTCCTCGCGGCCTGTGAAGCCCAGCTTCTCGGTCGTGGTGGCCTTGATGGACACGTCGTCCTCGTCTACCCCCATCACGCGGGCCAGCGTCTGCTGCATCTCGGGGATGCGTGCCTTCAGCTTGGGGCGTTCGGCACAGACGGTAGCGTCGATGTTTCCCACCGTGTAGCCCTTGGTGGCAATCAGTTCCACGGTCTTCTTCAGCAGAATCTTGCTGTCGATGTTCTTGAACTCACCGGCCGTATCGGGGAAATGGTAACCGATGTCACGCATATTGGCCGCCCCCAACAGGGCATCACAGATGGCATGTATCAGCACGTCGGCATCGCTGTGTCCCAGCAATCCTTTCTCGTGCTCCAGGCGTATGCCGCCCAACCACAACTCACGGCCTTCCACCAGCTGGTGGACATCGAAGCCGAAACCTACACGTATTTTCATAATGGAAAATGGAGAATGGATCATTGAAAATTCTTCATCGGATATGGAAGTCGAGCAGCTTCTCGTCGCCCAAATACCCCTGCAGATGCTGGCCGATGCTCACCGGCCCCACACCGACCGGCGTACCGGTAAAGAGCAGGTCGCCTATCTTCAGCGTCATGAAGCGGCTGACGTAGGCGATGATGTCGTCCACGCGAAACAGCATGTCTGCCGTACAGCCGCGCTGCACCGTCTGTCCGTCGATATCCAGGTGGAAGTCCAGCCGCTGCACGTCGCCCCCCACCTGCTCCAGCGGTACAAAAGTGCCGATGGCCGCCGAGTTGTCGAAGCCCTTGCAGAGTTCCCACGGATTGCCCGCCTCGCGGAAGCGTCGCTGCAGGTCACGGGCCGTAAAGTCGATGCCCACCGTCACCGCATCGTAATACCGGTGCGCAAAGCGCGGCGCGATGTGCTTGCCCAGGCGGCAGATGCGCACCACCACCTCGGTCTCATAATGGACCTCGTTCGAGAAGTCGGGAAGGAAAAACGGCTTGCCATCCTTCAGAATGGCCGAGTCGGGCTTCATGAAGATGACCGGTTCCTTGTTTTCCTGCCGATGCCCCAGCTCCTGGTTGTGCAGGGCATAGTTCATTCCT
>ULXJ01013061.1_pt1 | contig 41687 bp, 26 predicted proteins | sample 1960981 | NCBI WGS metagenome assembly ULXJ01 (sample SAMEA4835830, study PRJEB28245) | human gut metagenome | biome: gut microbiome; material: fecal sample | place: Denmark | collected 2008 | reverse complement strand
TGTAAGGCAGATGCTCTGAACCAGCTGAGCTAAACGCCCGTCACTTTCGTTTCAAAAGCGCTGCAAAGGTACGACTATTTTTGATACCTGCAAACATTCGAAGAACTTTTTTCTGAAAAAACATGATTCACGGAGTTACACCCGCCTGTAGGGACGCACCACGGTGCGTCCGCAATGCCTCAAGACATAAAAAACGAGAGGATGTGTCAAAATAGAGGTATCTGTGGCTCTCCTTCTTCGGGAAGGAGGAGTACCCGCCAGGGGGAGGTGGTAGGTGAAAACATAACGCGTTGATTGATAACCTCTCGAGTAAACCTACCACCCCGCCCTTTGGGCACCCCTCCTTCCGGAAGGAGGGGAGTTGAACAGCCTCACTTCATTTTGACACACCCTCTACAGAAAGTTCATCATTTACTTGTACTCCTGCCAGCTCTTGATCTGGATATCCTCCAGCTTCATGGTGCAGAAGGCCTCGATGAAGGCACTGGCCAGGCGGGCGTTGGTGATCAACGGGATGTTGTGGTCGATGGCCCCGCGACGGATCCGGTAGCCGTTGGTCAGCTCGCGCTTGGTGTGGTTCTTGGGGATGTTGACGATGAGGTCGAACTTGTGTTCGGAGATCATCTTCATCACGTTGTTCTCGGCATGCGGACGCTCGTCGGGCCAGAACACCGGAACGGTGTCTACCCCGTGGGCGTTGAGGAAGGCAGCCGTACCGGCCGTGGCATAAATCTTGTAGCCCTTGGAGTAGAGCATGCGGCTGGCGTCGAGCAGGTCGACCTTGGACTTCATGGCGCCGCTGGAGAACATCACGCCCTTCTCGGGAGAAGGAATCTTGAAGCCGGTGGCAATCAGGGCGTTGAGCAGGGCCTCGGAGAAGTCGTCGCCCAGGCAGCCCACCTCGCCGGTAGACGACATGTCGACACCCAGCACGGGGTCGGCCTTGTGCAGGCGCGAGAAGGAGAACTGCGAGGCCTTCACGCCGATCCAGTCGATGTCATAGGCCGACTTGTCGGGCTTGGTATAGGGGGCGTCGAGCATGATGCGGGTGGCGGTCTCGATGAAGTTGCGCTTCAGCACCTTGCTGACGAAGGGGAACGAACGCGAGGCGCGGAGGTTGCACTCGATGACCTTGACCTCGTTGTTGCGGGCCAGGTACTGGATGTTGAACGGACCGGAGATGTTCAGTTCCTTGGCTATCTGGCGGCTGATCTTCTTGATGCGGCGGGCCGTGGCGAAGTAGATCTTCTGGGCGGGGAACACCAGCGTGGCGTCGCCGGAGTGTACGCCGGCAAACTCGACGTGCTCGGAGATGGCATATTCGACAATCTCACCGTTCTGTGCCACGGCGTCGAACTCGATCTCCTTGGTGTTCTGCAGGAACTGCGACACGACGACGGGGTATTCCTTGGACACCTCGGCGGCCATCTTGAGGAACTCCTGCAGCTCGTCTTCGTCGTAGCAGACGTTCATGGCCGCTCCCGAGAGGACGTAGGACGGACGCACCAGGACGGGATAGCCCACCTTGGCGACAAAGCCCTTGACGTCTTCGAGGCTGGTCAGCTCCTGCCAGGCGGGCTGGTCGATGCCCAGCTGGTCGAGCATGTGGGAGAACTTGTTGCGGTTCTCGGCACGGTCGATGGAGACGGGCGACGTGCCCAGCACGGGCACCGACTGGCGATAGAGCTTCATGGCCAGGTTGTTCGGTATCTGGCCGCCCACAGAAACGATGACGCCGCGCGGCTGCTCGAGGTCGATGACGTCGAGCACGCGCTCGAACGACAGCTCGTCGAAGTAGAGGCGGTCGCACATGTCGTAGTCGGTAGACACAGTCTCGGGGTTGTAGTTGATCATGATGGACTTGTAGCCCAGCTTGCGGGCCGTCTGGATGGCGTTGACCGAGCACCAGTCGAACTCCACGCTGGAGCCGATGCGGTAGGCGCCCGAGCCGAGCACGACGACGGACTTCTCGTTCTTGTAGTAGTTCACGTCGTATCCCTCGACAGCGTAGGTCATGTAGAGGTAGTTGGTGAGCTCGGGATGCTCGCTGGCCACGGTGTTGATGCGCTTCACGGCCGGCAGGATGCCCAGCTCCTTGCGCCGGGCGCGCACCTGGAGGTTTTCCTTCTCCATGTTGCCCGTGGGATGGAGCACGAAGCGGGCTATCTGGAAGTCGGAGAAGCCCAGCACCTTGGCCTGACGCAGCACGTCGGCGGGGATGTCTTCCACCTTATTATATTGGGAAAGCGTGTGCTTGTAGTCGACGATGTTCTTCAGCTTGCCCAGGAACCAGGGATCGATCTTGGTCAGCTCGTAGATGCGGTCGATGGTGTAGCCTTCCTCCAACGCCTGGGCGATGGCAAAGATGCGCAGGTCGGTCGGATGGGACAGCTCGTGGTCGAGGTCGTCGAAGCGGGTGCCTTCGTTGCCCACGAAGCCGTGCATGCCCTGCCCGATCATGCGCAGGCCCTTCTGGATAATCTCCTCGAAGGAGCGGCCGATGGACATGATTTCGCCCACGGACTTCATGCTGGAACCGATTTCGCGGCTCACGCCGACAAACTTCGTCAGGTCCCAGCGGGGTATCTTGCAGATGAGGTAGTCGAGCTGCGGAGCGACGTAGGCGGAGTTGGGCGTGCCCATCTCGCCGATCTGGTCGAGCGTATAGCCCAGGGCAATCTTGGCGGCCACGAAAGCCAGCGGATAGCCGGTGGCCTTGGACGCCAGGGCCGACGAACGGCTCAGGCGGGCGTTGACCTCGATGACGCGGTAGTCGTTGGTCTCGGCATTGAAGGCATACTGGATGTTGCACTCGCCCACGATGTTCAGGTGACGGACACACTGACGCGACAGGGCCTGCAGCGTCTCTACCTGCTCGTCGGTGAGCGAACAGGTGGGCGCCACCACGATGCTCTCGCCCGTGTGGATGCCCAGGGGGTCGAAGTTCTCCATGCTGGCCACGGTGAAGCAGTGGTCGTTGGCGTCGCGGATCACCTCGAACTCAATCTCCTTCCAGCCCTTGAGCGATTCTTCCACAAGAATCTGCTTGGAGAAGGTGAACGAGCTCTCGGCCAGCTTCAGGAACGATTCCTCGTCGGGACAGATGCCGCTGCCCTGCCCGCCCAGGGCGTAGGCCGAACGCACCATGACGGGATAGCCAATCTCGCGGGCAGCCTCGAGGGCGGCCTTCATGCTCTCCACGGCGTGGCTCTTGGGGGTCTTCATCGGGATTTCGTCGAGCTTCTTCACGAAGAGGTCGCGGTCCTCGGTGTTCATGATGGCTTCCACGGAGGTACCCAGGACACGCACGCCATACTGCTGGAGCACGCCTTTCTGATAGAGTTCCGTGCCGCAGTTGAGCGCCGTCTGTCCGCCGAAGGCCAGCAGGATGCCGTCGGGACGCTCCTTCTTGATGATCTGTTCCACAAAATAAGGGGTCACCGGCAGGAAGTACACCTGGTCGGCAATGCCTTCGGAAGTCTGGATGGTAGCGATGTTGGGGTTCACCAGCACGGAGCTGATGCCTTCTTCGCGCAAGGCTTTCAGCGCCTGCGACCCGGAGTAGTCGAACTCTCCGGCCTGGCCGATCTTGAGCGCGCCAGAACCCAAGACAAGCACTTTCTTCAAATTATTCTTCATGGTTTCTCTTTATAAGTTGTTTTAAATCGTCTTTAAATCGCTTTTAAACCGCTTTGAACGGTGGCCTGAACAAAAAAAAATGCGCCACCCGACAACGGACAACGCATTTTCCAAAGAACTAAATATCTTTCCGGAGAGGGAAAAGCCTTCGGCCGGCGAATAAAATTCGTCCGAACAATGATAAAAACCGTTTTCCGTTTCCCTTCCTTGCATAAACGTATGGATATTTCTACAAAGAAACGATTTATTCGGGAAACGAACAAATAATCCATAGCTGTTTTTAAACACAATACGAACGACTAACAAATATTCCGGCAATCAAGAAGAATATACTATTCCATGCTTAAATTATATAAAAAACAAGTCATGATAATAAAATAATTTTAGCTTTCGTATTATCCATCTTAGGCATCGTTGCCCCAACAGGAGCCCCTATATAAGTAGGATCACATATCACATAACGCTTACCATTTATAGTCACATAATCTCCTGTCACAACATCATCAAAATGTACAGCAGTTGCAAGATGACCAGGATAATAGATTAATACAACTTCAAGTTCCAACAGATCTCTCACTAAACGTGAAAACAAAATTGAACGGTCTTCGCAATCACAATATGGATAATAAAGGGTTTCGTCTGCAAAAAAAGCTCGATCGTACCCCCATACTTTATCATCATACTCATAAACGAAAGCAGTCTGAACAAAGTTCAGCAATCTATTTACAGCTTCCAATTGTCCCTTACCTTGAATCGCCTTCTGCAATGATGGATATAAAGTAGACTTTGCCTGATTACTCAAAGGAGTATTGGCATACATAGCCCAACGCGTTCCAAAATCATTATTAATAATTGAAGTTGGATAAGAATTTAAAAAAGCCAATAAATTCTCATTAGTTACGACGTTAGCCTTCATATCGCCATACTTCTCCGATTGCAACTTCCTAACAGCAGAGCTCTTAACGCCGATTTTTTGTTCTGTCTGAATCTGCAAAGAAAGAGGTTTTTCTTCTGGGAAAGCCGCATCACAAATATAAAGCTGTTCCAAAGTACAATTAAAAGGATAGAACATTTCTCCGTCAATCGTCCAATATGGTTTATCATAAATCATATGTTTACTAGCATACAATAAAAATAATTGTTCACCGGCACTGGCAAGCCTCATTTTGTACCCGGACTGACAATACAAAAAAGCAGTCAATAAAACAGCTTCATTATGCCTACCCTTAAAACAAGATTGAGACAATTCATTCAACATTAACAAATAAGCCCAATCACACAATTCATAGCGTGAACGAATTTCCAAACAATCATACAAAGTATTATCATATACACCCGAAGCCAAATAATTCCATACTTTAGCGATATCACGTTCTTCACAGCGTTGCAAAACAAATTGTCCCTTATTATCCAACCGGACCTTTAACTTTGTATTAAAAAACGTAAAATCAAACCATGTATCCATCGGTTCCGGTTTTTCCTCTATCGGAGTAATTGGAGTGGGTTGGGGATCTGGTTCAACAACAGGTATCACCTCATCAAACGGCAATGGACGGTCTTCTAAATTTTCATCCTTATCCTCTTCAGGATAAACGACAGGAGGGACCAATTCATCTTCTTCAGGAATAGGTACACCCTTTAACGCATTAAACTCACGCCAGCTTTTTTCCAGCAATGCAGCATATTCTTCATTTATGCGTTTTCGAAAATTTTCGAAATCCTGTTCATGAGCACTCTTGAACGCAGAATATTCACTATTCAATTTGCTCTTAAACTCCTCAAAGCTTCCTTGTGCCCTTCCTTCAATGAAAGATAGGACAAGTAACAATATAAAAATAATATTTTTCATCTTCGCTTAATAGGAACTACCACTAAACATCCAAGAAATAGTTAGTGACAATTTGTTTTGAATAGTTTTAAACTCTCCCTGATCAGAATAAAACTTGTGATCACTTAATCCCTTTGAATACTGTGCATTCACCTGAATTTTACCTACTCGAAAACCAACCCCAATTTCTGCCGATGCGTTAAAACGATTGGGCCAGCCATCCAAGCCATAATATTCAGTTGAAGGTTCAGAGTTTTCATATTCAGTAGAGCTGAAACTAGCATAAAGTCCATAATCAAGGCCAATACCGCCATGAATAGCCAAAGCCACCTTATTGGCAAAAGGTAAGCGATAGTAAGCATGGATTGGCATATACAAACAATGTTCTTGGAAATGATCCATATATCCTTGTTCTTTCATTTCTTCGTTCCAAGACATATAATATTCATAAAACAAACCAGAGTAGAGTCCCAATCCCCAACTGAAACAAGGTTGAAAGTGCAATCCCACCTGAAGGCCATGCAACCTCTTATTTTCTCTTCCCCACACATCTTCTTTCAATCTGGCTCCCTCACCGCTTGTCACCCATTGCTTAGTTACATATCCCATAGAAAATCCCACAGGGGAAGCATCATATTCTCTCTGCCAAGGCCATACGAACGAGTTTCTTGCAGGAATCTTAAATTCTTGCTCAACATCCATATTTCTCGAAACGCGGATTGTTCGTTTCTTGCCGTTTCCTCCATACGTCATATTCATGATATATTTTTCCCCTACAGGTTTGGTCAATTGATATGATGATTGCCTGGGTCTTTCCAATTCTCCATCAATATACAAATCAGCATCAACCTTACTGCCATTATAGGTTGCGAAAACCTCAAATGTTTTTTTCTCAATAGGTTCCAATACAATACGATCCTCCACCAGTTCATTTACAGTAAAATCTCTTGCATCCGTTTCATCTGCATTTAACCGAGCTTCCACGCGATACGAAGCATATTTCAAAGTAAGTTTCATTGGAGTTTTACCGACATATTCATCATTCAAATACAAATCAGCACCACTCGGATCACTTACAAATTCAATTTCTTTATCTTTACGAAAATCATACTTAAACATCGTACTATAATCAGACACCTCTATGAGTGTATCTGCAATCATTTGACCATCAATACTAATAACGAGTTTATGAGTACCTAAAGGAACCCCACTGATCGTTGCAGGCGTAGTAGCACTTTTTTTCAAATCAACTAAAGACACAGTTGCATTGTCTGGCTGAGTAATGATAGTTATAGGTAAAGTTTTATTATTTTTCATCACTACATCATAAATACGCTTGGGCTCCAAGCGCAAATCAGACAAGCGATTACTTTTCCCATATCCTTCCAGCGAAGCTTCCATGGAAGCAGCATTTGATGGAGTTACAAAAACCCAAATTTCACTTTTCTGCTCATCCAACCGATTTACCCGAGAACGAATTGGAGCATTATAGCCAAAATCAAAGTTTACCATTTGTGCATCAGCCTTCGGCATATTTTCAAAAGAAATTCTCACCAAAGCACAATCCTTATCTCCATTAACATCTTTAGGCCAGTCATCAATAAAATGAGCGCTCAAATTATCCATTCCACCAAAAGACCTTGATTCATTAAAAGAATGCAACACCAGTTGAGTCGTATTAGCCTCCTGACCAACTATGACATTGGCCATAAGCACAACTATGAAAAACAAAATATTTCTTTTCATGCCATACATCTTTTTTTAAAACTTAAATTTACTCATAAATTCTTCAATGCTCATCATATCTGATTTGTCAGGTTGCCACATCCTGACATGAATAATGGGCAGTTCCTTGGATGCATCCAATACAAGTGTCAAATATCCCTGATCTGAATATACAGGAGAATTATAAATTTGACGAATTTGTATTACAAACGCTGTTGCGGGTGGTAAACTAGGAGCATTAATTACCTGCGTCACATTATCTTCAAAAGTCAGATGAACATATTCTCGTTCATTAAAATGCGTACGCAGCTTTTCTATAAACTGCTTCTTGTTCAACCGCGTATAACGAATATCATTTTTTCCAAAATCAACTGGCAAACCTTCAACCTGTGCCTTAGGTGCCGTTTTCAGCATAGTTCCGGTTATGATGATAGCATCATCTGAAAATATCTTGTCAAGATAATCTATACGCTGCAATAAATAAGCAGTCTGATAATCCTCCATAAACTGCAAAATAGTATACCGAGACACTTCAGGCCACGTAGAAGCCGCATTGAAGATATCATCTTCGGCCTTTTTTGTCAGCGCCAGTGCCAGCGATTGAATTTTTTTAGTTTTCTCATCAAATCGAAACGTAAGTTTCTCCATAAACGACCGCCCATTACTAAAGCGAATTTTCACTTTACAATCTTTCCCCAGGACCTGCCCGTTTGCCCGTACAAAATGATATTGCTGATTGGATCCAACTAATGAAATTCGCCCCGTATACTTCAAAAGTTGTTCAAAAAGTTTATAACCTTCCGACGTAAAATAAGCAAATGCACATTCTGGATTACATTGTTTAATAGCAGATTCCACAGCCTTCATAGCCGCTTGGAAAGAAGCATCATCCTCTACGCCTTCAACCTCAATCCGTTTTTTTACCTGAATAGTCTCCGTTGCTACAGCTGCAACAGAGGGTTCCAAAGCCATTGAAGAGGTAAATCCCTCCTTCTCATACTTCTTAGCCATCTTCACAGTACCCTTCCGGGCATTTACTTTCACAGGAATCTCAACAAAAGCATTTTCTATTACAGGAGCACTCATTTCAGAAAAAATAGTTCTTAACTCTGTATCGAGATTCTCGCCTTGCTTACGAAAACTGTATTCATAGCGAACCTGTACTTTCTCATTTACAGGCAACGACAATAATTCCAACTCCGCCACTCCATCTCTTACAGTCAAAGGCCCCACGAAAGATTGCCCATCAAAATAATCCAACTGAAGGCTTGAAACAGCTTTACCATCATAAATAAAAGTTCCTTGTAAATAATAGCGATTGTCCCGTTCTATACAATCTTCTATTTTTACCTTCAAATGTGACAAAACCGATTTGATTTTTATTGGTAAGAAAACAAGACAATTTACACTTTCACCATTAAAATCGGCATATACTGCATCGCGATTTGATCTGGCCAGCATCAACGCCCAATAATAATTACGAAGAGCATCATCTATTTGCAAATCTCGTTCTGCCAATTTACCAGTTTCCACAAAATCCAAGATTTTGTTCTTACGTCTTTCGAACATTTTGTCAACTTCATTTTTTTCTACCCAACGGAACACCCTGGCACCAGGTTCAGGATGCAGCACCATCATATGCACATTTTGCAAAGAAGCAAATGAAAACGACTTAACACTCCCCTCCTGGGTATAACTGGAATAACTCACGCCATCTGCTGTCTGTCCGCTATTATCTACTTCCTGAGTTTTGGATGATACACTTACTGAAATCTGGTTAATAATCTGCGATAAAGCATCCCGACTAGCATCATCAATTGTAGCTCCCTGCCCTTCAGCATACCAATAATTAGAACTAGATTTAATTTGTTGAATATCTACTTGTGCATGTCCGTAAACATGCACAAGTAGATAAACACAGATTAGCATAACAATCCTGCCTGCATTCATATCATTTACCCTTAGATTGTTTAGCAAGTTCTTCTTGAATTTTTTTCTCAAACTGCTGGAATTGATATTCCATCTTAATCCGCTCTTCATCAGGAATTTGCTGTCTTATTTTATCCACAATTTTATTAGCCATTTCACTTGCATCACCCTGATATTCCACACATACAAACACATGATATTGCCTATTGGGCTGCATGTATTGATTAGTCTTAATCACAACCGTATTCCCAATGACTTCTTCTGCAATTTGCAATACCATACCATCACCCTTCGCTCCTTCATCTACAACACTTTGGCCTTCTACTGCATTAGCCGCAAATTTTTCCCATTGCAAATCGGATTCATTTGTTGCTGTCCGAACAATAGCACTCACAGCACGAGCCAAAGCAGCTCTTGCTTGTCCTTCGGCATAAGCCTTAGCAAATGAAAGCCTGTGATTTGTTGCTTCACCATAGGCACGGGTAGCAGGACTCTCCTCTGCCAAAATCTGACATTCATTTAATTTCAATTCCGTTCCCCATGGTGTTTGGGACGTTCCTTTAGTACTTCCACCCGGAGTTACCGTCTGTTTTGAACTACCACAACCAAATACCGATAAAACGATGGCAACAGCCATCAACACCTTAACAACTTTCATAGTAATAATTTTAAAAATATTATACATCATAAAAAATATTCAATTTAACAGCAAGATTAATTTTTAGTAAAGTTATAAAAAGTTGCAAAAAACAAAACCGGGGAAATATCAAAAATTCAACTATAAATAGAAATAAGAATACTATGTAGGCAAATAAAACTACTATTATGCACATTTTATATCAAAAATATTAAGGGCAATAAAAGTATACGGCAGATATTTCTCAATTTACGCATATCATATACAAGAAAGACAAACAAGCAATCAATATTTACATTTTTCATTAGTATTATGCAAAATCTTATCTCTATTTGCAAATCAAAGAGGAGATTCTCAATTTCATGTTCACTCCTAGAAACATGAATAACCGAAATCCCTTGAAGCAGGGTAAGTTCCCGAAGAGCATTAAAGGGTACCATGTTCAGACAAGGGATATATTGGCCAAGCCCTGTTTGAGGACCTATTCCTTAATGGGCTCTTTTGATTTTATATCGAACTCACGCCGTTTTACATTTACATTCATCTATGGTACATTCGTAGAGGATACCTTCCAAAACAAGATATAGAAAACTATTATTCATAACGTGAGTTCGATATAAAATCAAAAGATAGTAAGTTGCCCGTCATTGATAAAATTAACATCAATGGCGGTTTTTTTTCAAAGAAACAGTATGCTGCAATAGCCGACAAAGAGTTAGCAATGAAATTGTTGAAGGAACGGTGTCTGGAGTGTTCTATCTGTGCTATGTTATTCAATTCATCATTGACAGTTTCAATCAAAGCTCTTTTTCTAAGCAAAATCTTGTCGGCAATACTCATTAGGGAATTCTTCATGTTATTTTTCACTTTAGTGACAAGCTGTATGTCGTTAAGAAAAAGGTTTTCGAATAGAGCCTGACCGATATATCCCTTGTCTGCACATAGTTTTCCCTTGATGTTTTCCAGAAACTTTCCTCCTTTCAACGATTCCCGATCATCCACATTCCCGGGAGTAAACATGAAATTGAGGATTTCACCTTTGTCATTAATAATCAGATGAATCTTAAATCCGAAAAACCATCCTATAGAACATTTTCCACGTTCGGCAAGTCCTTCAAATGTCTTATGAATCAATATCCTCTGATTACGACAAACACGTAAGGGAGTGGAATCAACAAAGCTGATGCCGGTACAGGTTCCCAGCAGGACTTTCTTGATGAAAATGGTCAGGGGAAGCAGTATTTCCTTTTCCAGTTCAACAAAACGGTTGTAGGATACCTGACGCGGAAACAGGTGTTTCAGATGTTTGCAGATATACTCCTTGTAATAATGCTTGAAGCAACGAAAACCACCGGAATGAAACAGGATTAGAATAACTATAATCTCAGCATCGCTCATGCGGTTTGGTTTGTTTCGATGCTTGGTATTCTTATCCTCAATCACATATTTCTCCTGTTGTAACGCAAATTCCTTGCAAAAATCATCTGCCATACAATAAATCTCTGTAATTTTAGACTCTGTGAACATAGTGGTAATCGTTTAAATGTTATAATTGGACACTATAATTTAACACTTTTACTGCTATGTTCCTATTTTTCAATAAATTATATTTATCCTTATATCGAACTCACGTATTCATATGAATCCAATTGTTTATCATTATTCAAAATACACTATACATCAAGCTGTTTTCTCTAATTTATCACGCCTAACTTCACGCTCAATTTCGAAAGATCAAGAAAAGCTCATGTTAAGAAAAAGAAAAGCGTTTAATTAAATATCGAAACAGGAACAATCATAATTATTCAAAGGAATCATCAAATATAAAAAACACATAAGAAACTCTCAAGAAACAAATCTATCGTTTTTTCTTGCCATACAGCCAGAAATATCTGAAAAAAAGCTAACTTTACAGCCCAAATAGACATTTATGAAAACAAATAGTAAATAGTAATCAGAAGATATGGCAAAAGAAAAAATCATCCTCACAGGCGACCGCCCCACGGGACGCCTGCACATAGGCCACTACGTGGGCTCGCTGCGCCGACGCGTGGAACTCCAGAATGCCGGCGGATACAAGGACATGTTCGTCTTCATCGCCGACGCACAGGCACTGACCGACAACATGGACAATCCCGAGAAGGTGCGCCAGAACGTCATCGAGGTGGCACTGGACTACCTGGCCTGCGGACTGGACCCCGCGAAGAGCACCATCTTCATCCAGTCGCAGATACCGGAGTTGTGCGAACTGTCGTTCTACTACATGGACCTGGTGACCGTGAGCCGCCTGCAGCGCAACCCCACCGTGAAGACTGAAATACAGATGCGCAACTTCGAAGCCAGCATCCCCGTAGGTTTCTTCACCTACCCCATCAGCCAGGCTGCCGACATCACCGCCTTCAAGGCTACCACCGTGCCCGTGGGCGAGGACCAGGAACCGATGCTGGAGCAGGCGCGCGAAATAGTCCGCCGCTTCAACAACATCTACGGCGAAACACTGGTTGAGCCTGAAATCCTGCTGCCCGACAACGCGGCCTGCCTGCGCCTGCCCGGCACCGACGGCAAGGCCAAGATGAGCAAGAGCCTGGGCAACTGCATCTACCTGAGCGACCCGGCCGACGAGGTACAGAAGAAGATACGCAGCATGTACACCGACCCCGACCACCTGCGCGTGCAGGATCCGGGCAAGATCGAAGGCAACACGGTATTCACCTACCTCGATGCCTTCTGCCGTCCCGAGCACTTCGAACGCTACCTGCCGGACTATCCCAACCTGGACGAGCTGAAGGCCCACTACCGCCGTGGCGGACTGGGCGACGTGAAGGTGAAGAACTTCCTGAACGCCATCATGCAGGAGACGCTGGAACCCATCCGCAACCGCCGCAAGGAGTTCGAGAAAGACATTCCCGCCATCTACGACATGCTGAAGAAAGGCTGCGAGACGGCCCGCGAAACGGCTGCCACCACTCTGGACGAAGTACGCCGCGCCATGAAGATCAACTACTTCGACGATGCCGAACTCATTGCCGAACAGGCGAAACGCTTCCGCGGAGAATAAGGATAGAATATACAAAAAAACAGAGGCTGTCTCAAAATTAAAAACAGAGATAAGTTTACTTACAATTTATAAGCTACAACATAAAAACCTCCTGCTTTTAGTCCTATAATTGCAATAAATAAGGGCTAAAGCAGGAGGCTTTTTATTACTAAGTTTCAATCTGTAAGATTATTACTTTTGAATTTCTATTTTGAGACAGCCTCATTTTTTATCGATAACCTATAAGCCTAGGCTTACCGGGCAGTTTCAACAACTACCACACGGTTCAGGATGGGTTCGCCGAAGGAGTCAACCGCCTCGGCAGCGCCTACGGAAAGCTGACTGCGGTCTACACCATACTTTTCGACCAGCACGTTGATAACAGCCTCGGCACGCTGGCGGGCCAGCTTCTCATTGAATTCCTTGGTCCCGGTAGCCGCATCGGCATAACCGTTGACAACGAAGGTGGACCGGGGAGACTGCTTCATGGATTCGGCCAGGTAGGACAAATTCATGGTCTCACGCGAAGAAACGTCGGAAGAACCGATATTGAAGAATACGGTACGCGGCGCGATGACCGGTTTGTCCACTACAACCTCCTGCTTCTCGACAACAGGTTGGCGACTCTCGGCAGCCTTCAACGCCTCGGCCATCTGAGCATTCTCGGCAGCCATACGGTTCATCTTGTCGCGCATCGCGGCCAGTCGTTCTTCGGAAATGGCCGGAGCTTTCGGACGGTTGAAACCGCGCTTGGGGAAACGATAGGTCAGACCGACCGTCGCACTGACAAGGCCGTCGTAGCCCTTGCCGCCGATACCGCCGTCAAACTTGTCCTCGGCAGCCACCGCACTGAGCTCCAGATTAATGTCGAGCGCATCGGATACGCGGAAACGGTTGATGATACCGGCATTGACCGACAAGGCCTCGCGATGGGGAGTGGAATAGTTGTGTGTGAAACCGGCACCTACATAAGGAATCACCTCATAAACGCGTGAAGGATTGTAACCGCCGAACAGAGCGTTCAGGTTGAACATTACATCGGCATGCAGGTTCATGTAGTTGAAGCGCTGTTTGTAATAGCCGCCGTCCTGCATGGCACCGACCGCATAATCTGATCCGGCCGAAGGAACAAAACCGCGCGCCTGCAGACCGCTATACTGCAAACGGCCTCCCAAGCCGGGGGTGAACCACTTGCCCACCGCCACATTCAGCGTGGGGCTGATGCGCTTGCCGAAACTGCCGGCAGCGTCGTAATCGCCGAACATCACCGTGGCACCACCACCCAACGAGACAAACCAGTTGTCCCAAAAGCGGTTGGTAACGACCGCATACTTGTCTTGAAGCGCTTCTGCCGCTTCCTTTTCCTCCAAGGCACCTGCCGGGGTCTGCGCAACGGCTGCAACAGACAATCCGGACAAAGCCAATAACATCAAATTCTTTTTCATACTTAAAAATGTTTAGGTTTAAAATTCTTTGCCGGACCTTTCGTCTTGCCGGCCTGCATAATAAACACCCTACATTTCAAAAAGTTTCAGAAAAGAACCGATATTTGACTTAAATCATCCTTTGGCAAAGAGTTTCTCAAGATCCTCGTCCTTCAGCGTGGTCAGCACGGTACGTCCGTCGGGCGTGTAACCGGGAGTGGCACAAGCGAACAGACTGTCGACCAGGGCCGACATTTCTTCGTTGCTCAGCACCTGGCCGTAGACGATGGCAGCCGCACGGGCCAGCGTCAGCGCCAGCTGGGTCTGCACCTCTTCCTTGACATCGCTGCCCTTCTCCAAGGCCGTATGCACCATGTTGCGGACCAGCTCCACCGGATTGAGGCCCTCGATGCCGGCGGGTACGCCGTTGATGGCATAGCTGCCTCCGCCCAACGAAGTCAGCTCGAAGCCCACGGCAGACAGGTCGTCCTGAATGCTGTCGAGCATGGCCACTTCGGAAGCGGGGAACTGTACGATTTCGGGGAAAAGCACACCCTGGGCCACACCCTGCTTCTGCCGGATCTGCTCCATGTAGCGGTCGAACAGAACCCGGACATGGGCCCGGTGCTGGTCGATCAACATCAGTCCGGACTTGACAGACGTCAGGATGTAACGTCCCTTGAACTGCCAGTGCTGTCCGCCCGCAGTGACCGGCAACGATGCTCCGGCATCCGGAGAAGCCGGGACAACAACAGCCTGGACTTCTTCCTCGATAGCCGGCGCCGGTTCCGTCACGTCATCGTTCATGCGGCTGGCCTTCTCCAGACCGGCATAGAGTCCTTCCCACTCCACCGGCTTGCGGGAATAGCTGCTTCCGCTGCTGTAAGAGGAAGAAGACGACTTGAAGGGATTGAAGTCGGCGTTGTAGTGCACCTGGGGAGGCTCGACAGGACGCACCTGCTCGAAGGCGGGAATGTCGGGCAGTCCATCGGTATCGAAATCGATGGACGGCACGGCACTGAACTTGCCCAGCGACTCCTTGACCGCCGCCGACAGAATCTGCCAGATGGCCTGCTCGTTCTCGAACTTGATTTCAGTCTTCGTGGGATGAATGTTCACGTCGATATTGGCCGGATCGACCTCAAAATAGATGAAATAGGAAATCTGCTCGCCGACAGGTATCAGGTGCTCGAACGCATCCATCACCGCCTTGTGGAAATAAGGATGGCGCATGTAGCGGCCGTTGACAAAGAAATACTGGTGCGCGCCTTTCTTGCGGGCCGTTTCAGGCTTGGCCACGTAGCCGGAAATGCGTACCAGCGTCGTATCCACCTCGACCGAGAGCAGCTGCTGGTTCAGTTTCTTGCCGAACACGGCCATGATGCGCTGACGCAAGGGCATGACGGGGAGATTGAACAGCTCGCTGTCGTTGCTGTACAGATAGAAAGCCACGTCGGGATGCACCAGCACGATGCGTTCGAACTCGGCCAGGATATTGCTCAGCTCCGTGGAATTGGCCTTCAGGAACTTGCGCCGGGCCGGCACATTGAAGAAGAGGTTCTTCACAGAGAAATTGCTTCCCTTGGGACAGGAAACGGCCTCCTGACTCTCGACCTTCGAACCGGCAATGACCAGACGCGTACCCAGCTCCTCGTCGGCCAGACGGGTCTTCAGTTCTACCTCGGCCACCGCAGCAATGGAGGCCAGCGCCTCGCCCCGGAAGCCCATGGTGCGGAGGGCGAACAGGTCGGACGCCTCACGTATCTTGGAAGTGGCATGCCGCTCGAAGGCCAGGCGGGCATCGGTCTCGGACATCCCCTTGCCATCGTCAATCACCTGGATGGAAGTCTTTCCGGCATCGGTCACCAGCACATGGACCTCCTTGGCCTCGGCGTCGATGGCGTTTTCGACCAGCTCCTTGATGACGGACGCCGGGCGCTGGATGACCTCACCGGCCGCAATCTGATTGGCCACCGAGTCGGGCAGCAAATGAATGATATCGCTCATGAAACAAACTCGTTAATTAAATGATGCCGTTGCTGATGGCATACCAGAGGTAAGCCAGCAGGCCTATGAAAAACAGGATGACAATGAAGTGCAACGGACGCTTGCCACTCTCCTTGCGGCGCTTCAGATGCGTAGTGGCCTCCACGAACTTGCCGCGGATGTCTTCGGGATTGAACTCCTTGGGAGGAAGCATGCCCAGTTCGCGCTTGGCGTTCTCCTTCATTTTTTCCAGCTTCTCCTTCCGCTCGTCCACATAAATATAAGAATGGTGGAACCCACGCGGTTTTCTCATTGTAAACATACCCATAAAGCACTCTCCTATTTTTTAGTTCGTTCGATATGCATGTCGCGCGGCGAAACCATGGGCCGTCGCGTGCTCTGCTTCAGCACGGCGTCGGCCTTCTTGCCGCGCCAGTTGAAAATGTCTTCCTTGTTCAGCGGCCGGATGTAGTCGAGCCAGACGAACGACGGCAACCGGTACTTGTCGGCCGGAATCTGGTCCATGGGATAGGCCGTTCCATTGGCTTTTCCGATGAAAGCTCCCCGCTCCATGCGGCGGTCCTTCAGCATCATCCGCAGGAAACCGCCTTCGGAATAGTTCATCAGAATGAGGGAGCTGTCACGCTCTTCGACCGGATAGAACACCACCAGCACATTGCCGTTCACATCGACCTGACGCATCTCGCCCTCCCTGAAGTAGCCCATCATCTCCTTACCGGCCACCTGGTTGTAGTGCAGGGAGTCTTTCCGCTCGATGGCCAACGCCTGGTTGATGATATGGGCCCAGTCGATGGTACTGTCGTTCATGTAGACCTTGATCTGCTCGCCCAACAGCTGCTCCTGCCCGTACCACATGACGGGGTCGGTGTACATGGTCATGCAGGAGTCCTTGGAATTGTAGACCAGGGAGTCGCATACGGCCTGTATGTCCGAACGGTAGGCACGCACCTTGTGGTAGACGCGCATCTCGCGGTACATGGAATCGGTCTTGAGGTGATAGGTCACCATCTGCAACGTGTCGCCGTGCATGAACAGGCTGTCGCCCTGCGAATAGTCTACAGCCACCGCCCGCCTGGTAGCCAGCGCGCTGTCGGTCAACTCATTGTAGAAGCAATAATCCCCCGTCAGCATATTGCGGTTCACGGTGTCGTTCATCACCACATGATTGAAAGCCTCACCATACCCCAGCTTGCGGTCGTAGAACAGGCTGTCGCCCGTCAGCCGCTTCCCCTGGTTGGTCAGTACCGAACGGTCGAGCAGTTCGGCCTGCTCGGAGGCCGTGTTGTAGACACCCCGCTCGGAATAGATGTGGTTGTTGTCGCTCACGATGTCCGACGGGCCGAGGATGGTGGCTATTTTGGTTTCCGTGTGATACTTCAGCGTATCGGAAGTGAGCACAAAACGAGGATTGGTGAGCGTCACGTCGTGGTTGAACACGGCAATCTTGGTTGCCGGACTGTATTCGCCCCAGACGGAGGTCAGCACGTTCTCCTCATCGGTCAGCGTACCGCCCTCGAAGTAGTATCCCAGGTTGTAGAGGCGGTCGTAATTCAAGCTGTCGGTCGTAAGCTCGGTAGTGCGGTTGATCATCCGCACATGCTCGCGCAGCATGGCCAGCTGCGTCATGCCGTCGTAGTAGAGGTAATCGCCATACACGAACAACGTATCTCCCTGTTCCATGTGCACATTGCCGAAGGCCTCCACCGAATTGATAGCCTTATAAATCAAGGCGCTGTCGCAATAGATGTACATGCTGTCGTGCCGCAGCTTAACGGAACCGACCAGGATCTGGACATCGGGGCGGATACGGTCGTCGGCCCGTGCCTCGTCGGCATAAAGCAAGTCGACCCGGGTCTTCTTCTTTTCAGGCTCCTTTTTCCGGTCCTGTGCACTGAGCAGACAGATGCCAAACAGGCATAGAATACCTGTCAGAAGGTATCTATGCCTGTTCAGAAAATGGGAAATCGAATATCTTTTCTGCATAAATGTCTCTTAAATGTTCTCTCTCCAGAAGCCCGGACAGGCTCAGTCCTTAATCCAGCCGGGGTACTTGAACTCACAATTGTTCCACCCTTCCTTGATGCGGACGTAGGTATGCTTCTGTTTCTCGCGGATCCATTCGTCCAATACCTCGGCCCGACGCTTCTCCAGAACCAGGTTCTTCAGGTTCTGGTAGTCGTCGGCAATGGTGGCTTTGTGGCCGTTGATGCGGCTCTTCAGCTTGACGATGACGCACTCTTCCTTACCGGTTTTCTCGGGAATCATGGTGAAGGCCTCGGAAATCTCGCCCACCTGCATCTTGTCCACCACCTTGGCTATCTCGGGGGGAAGCTCCTGCATCTCGAATTTGGACGTGTTGGTCATTGGGTTGGGCAGCAAGCCGTGGTTGTTGCGCGTATCCTTGTCCTGAGAAATGACGGCTGCGGCCTCCTCGAACGTGAACTTGTTGTTGCGGATGGCATCGGCAACGGAGTCCAGACGAGCCATACCGGCTTCCAGCGCACTTTCAGGAACATGCGGACGCAACAGAATGTGACGCACCTTGATGCGGTCGCCACGCTTCTCGATGAGCTGGATGATGTGGAAACCGTATTCCGACTCCACCACCTTGGACACCTTGGTAGGGTCCTGCAGGTTGAACGCCACATTGGCAAAAGCGGGGTCGAGCTGCCCACGGCCATAGAACGGCATCTCACCGCCATCCTTGGCCGAAGCACGGTCTTCCGAATACATACGGGCCAACGTGGAGAAACTGGTCTCGCCCTTGTTGATACGGTCGGTAAAGTCGCGCAGACGCCGCTTCACGTCTTCCACTTCCTCGACCGGAATGCGGGGTTTCTGTGTAATAATCTGCACCTCGACCTGAGTCGGGATGTAAGGAACGCTGTCCGGCGGAAGGTTCTGGAAATAGCGGCGCACCTCGGCCGGCGTAATCTTGATATCGCCTACCAGCTTCTGCTGCATGCGCTGCACCGTCAACCCCTCACGGGCATTCTCGCGCAGGGTTTCACGAATCTGCGTGGCACTCTTGTTCCAATATTCCTCCATCTTCTCCATGGATCCGATGCGGCTGACATACTGGCCAATCATGTAGTCTACCTGGCTGACCACTTCGCCCTCGGACACTTCGATACTGTCGAGCTCCGCCTGATGCAGGAACAACTTCTGGACGGCAATTTCCTCGGGTATCACGCAATAAGGATCACCGTCGAACTGACGTCCGTTGTACACGGCGTCCAGACGCATTTCTTCCACTTCCGATTTCAGGATGGCCTCATCACCCACGACCCATACCACTTCATCGATGACATTGTCCTGTCCCCACGTCGGAAGGCAGGCCAACAGCATAGCGGCCAATCCCACTATAAACTTAACGTTCATACACTTTTTCATTCTGCTATCTTAATTCACACAATATTTTAATTTTCCATCTTCCACGGCTTCCTTGTACAGGTCGTCCTTCACCTGATTCAAGAATTCGACCTGCTTCCGGTTCACAACCATCTCACTGACGGCACTTCGGGCCGCCTCATAGGGCTCCTGTCCTCCCGTAGGGATATAATCGCTTACGTTCAGGAAATACCAATAGGCCGTATCCTTGAGCTCGACATGCCGGTTTTTCGCGAAATAGGCATCCACCTTCTCTTCCCTAAGCGGCATCAGGGAAAGGATTTCGGACGCCGGAATCCACTTGTCGTAGAAGTACTCATACTTGACGGCATTCTGCAAACTGTATTTTTCCAGATGCTCCACCGCACTCTGCCGTTCGTCCTTGTACCACTGACGCACGCGGCCAATACCCGGCGAGGTGAGCGGTACCTTGATGAACAGTCCCTTCATCAACGGAACTTCGGCCTTGAACACATCCTTGTTCGTGTCATAATAGGTCTGCAAATCGGCCTCCGTAATCTCTTCAGCCAGTTTTTCCTGAATCAACGACTGCTGATAGACATGCATGATTAACGCCTTCCGGTAGTTCTTCACCAGTTGTTCAATCTCGGCATTGTCCGGAATATTGTTCTGCGCCTTCTCGTACATCAAGATGTCTTCCGCCCAATTACGGATATAATGTTCAGCAAACAGCAGGCTGTCGTCCTTCGACTGCCCCACAGGCTGTACGGCCGCCAAGTCCTCCTGATAGAGGAAGTTGCCGTCCAGTTCCACCAAGGGCGTGCGTCCCTTATGGTCGTACTGCGGCTTCCCACAGGCTCCGACCAAGAGCATCATAAGTCCCAACAGACAGATATTTCGCATGGACAATATTTTTTCCTTCATTTAAAGTACGAAGATAGCGGTTTAATCGGTTGCATCAGTGATTATTAACGGTTTTTAAAACCTCTTGGTTAATTTCAACCTTAAACTTCCGGTGAAGTTCGTCCAGCCAGCCGGCTTCCAAATGGCGGTAATAGTCGGTCCACAACTGCCTGCCCACTTCCTGCCAACACTCCGGACCTTTGACTTTCCGTCCCAGCCAGGCCGTATAAGGGAAATCGGCCAACGGCCGCGCCTCTCCCTTTCCAAACAGATGCTCGTCTACATAAGGATTGTCGCCGGCAGCAAACAATCCCTGTTCGGCCCTGACATTTACAACGCCTCCGGCATTCACTCCCAGCCGGATGGCTTCCTGCCACTCTTCAACCGGCAGTTTCTTCAGGAATTTACGGGTGCGACGGGCGATGCGCTTTGTCCGGCAATGCAGGACGATGCCCTCGTAGCGGGGCTGGGACCACTGATAGTGCTTCCGGTTGGCCTCAAAGTATTGCGCCACTCCGACCGTGTCGGCCGGTATCCGGCAACCGATGGCCCGATGCTCCATCTCGGCAGCCAGGAGGCTGTCGCGGAAGAGGCTCAAATGGGTGGCAAACTCCGGTGACTGCTCCTCCAAGCTCCGGCTTTCATGGTCCAGTACCGTCTTGACCACAAACAATTCCAGCTGACGCTTCAGCGCAGCCGGATGGGCCGCGGCAAATCGGGCAAAATCATCCCCCGAATACGGACATCCTCCCAACAGGAACAACGTCTTGTCGGTCTTGCCACGACGCAGCAGTTCGTTCATACCTGTCTTGTCGGGACGGTATCCATACTCCGTCTTCAGACGGACGACCCTTGCGCCGACCGCTTCGCTCCACTCGCCACGCACCAACCGCCTCTCCAGACGTTCCTTCAGGACATCAAAAGAGGGAAGCTCCTTCCGGCCGAGCACCTTCACGATGTGAATGCCTTGCGGAGTAAAGAACGGACGGGAAAACTGGCCCACCGGCAACGAAAACACGACGTCCTCGAACTCGACCGGCATCTGCAGATAATCCACCCAGAAAGGTGTTTTTTCCTCGGAGCAAGCCTCCACACAAGCCGTAAAATCGGCCTCTCCAGCCTCCAAAACCTGATAAAGGGAATCCATCCGCTGCTCTACACGGGCCAAAGCGGCTGCCGTCACATTCTGGGGAACGGACTGGAAAATATGACTGACCAGAACCCGCCCCGCGTACTTCCGGGCCCGCAATCCCTGATAATAGACCCATGCGGCCGAATCGGCTTTCGCGCTATCGGTCAGACAGGCCTTGAACCAACAGCTCCGGAACCGGTCTACAGCCCGACGGATCTGGGGCAAGGTATCCAGTTCGGCCTGACGGGCAGCCAACGCCTTCAGCTTGAAATCCACAAAACGACGGACATCGGGCCGGACGTCAGACTGGCGATGACAGAAAAGCCGGAATTCGGCTACGTCTACCGCCTCATCGCCCACACGGGCACATACCCCCGTCTGTGCTTCCGCCCATACCGCCACTCCCAGCAGGAGCATGCACAACCAACCCCACTTTTTCATCTTTCTATTCTCCCGATTGAAACATTCACTGATAAATCCACAAAAAAGGCACGGATGATACAACTCTTACAGATTCACGACCATGAAAACCCTACAAAAAACGTATCATCCATGCCTTGTATAATTTATGCTGCCGGCAGGAGCCTCATCTGTCCCTTCCGGCCTTGCCAGCCTTTACTCCGGACGGCTATAGTTGGGAGCCTCACTGGTGATGGCTACATCGTGTGGATGGCTCTCGAGCACACCGGCATTGGTGATGCGCGTAAACTTGGCATTGTGCAACTGCTCGATATTGGCAGCACCACAATATCCCATACCGGCACGCAAACCGCCGACCAGCTGATAGATCACCTCGTACAGGGTACCTTTATAGGGAACACGGGCAGCAATGCCTTCGGGAACCAGCTTCTTCACGTCGGTGGTGCTGCTCTGGAAATAGCGGTCCTTCGAACCGTTTTCCATGGCTTCCAGCGAACCCATACCACGATAGGACTTGAACTTACGGCCATTGAAAATAATCGTGTCGCCGGGAGACTCTTCCGTTCCGGCAACCAGCGAACCGATCATGACGCAGTAGCCGCCGGCAGCCAATGCCTTCACGACATCACCCGAATAGCGCAGACCACCATCGGCAATCAAGGGAACACCCGTTCCTTCCAGTGCCTTGGCCACGTCGTAGACGGCTGTCAGCTGGGGAACACCGACACCGGCTACCACACGGGTAGTACAGATGGAGCCCGGACCGATACCTACCTTTACGGCATCGGCACCTGCCTCAACCAGCATCTTGGCAGCTTCGCCCGTAGCGACATTACCCACTACAATATCAATATTTGGAAATGCCTTCTTGGCCTCTTTCAGTTTTTCAATGACATACATGGAGTGACCATGAGCCGTGTCGATGACAATGGCATCGGCACCTGCCTCTACCAGCGCCTTCATACGGTCCAGGGTGTCGACCGTCACGCCGACACCGGCAGCCACACGCAAGCGGCCCTTGGCGTCCTTGCAGGCCATCGGTTTGTCCTTGGCCTTGGTTATGTCCTTATAAGTAATCAGACCGACCAGCTTGTTGTCCTTGTCTACCACCGGCAGCTTCTCGATCTTGTGCTCCTGCAGAATCTGTGCGGCAGCCTCCAGGTCGGTTGTCTGGTTGGTCGTCACAATGTTCTCCTTTGTCATCACCTCGTCGATGCGCTTGCTGAGGTCTTTCTCAAAACGCAGGTCACGATTGGTCACGATGCCTACCAGATGGCCTTCATCGTCCACTACAGGGATACCACCGATCTTGTATTCGGCCATCAGGGCCAACGCGTCAGAAACCGTAGAGCCTCTTTTGATGGTCACGGGGTCGTAAATCATACCGTTTTCGGCACGCTTTACGATGGCTACCTGACGGGCCTGCTCCTCGATGGACATGTTCTTGTGAATGACACCGATGCCGCCTTCACGGGCAATGGCAATGGCCATCTTCGCTTCTGTAACCGTATCCATTGCAGCCGTTACAAAAGGAATTTTCAACTCAATGTTTCTTGAAAACTTTGTCGTGAGTTCGACAGTCTTAGGGAGTACTTCGGAATAAGCGGGAATCAACAGTACGTCGTCGTACGTCAATCCGTCCATAACAATTTTATCTGCAATAAATGACATAGGGCGTAAAAAATTTATTGCGTGCAAATATACGTTTTTTATTCCATTTTCGCATATCTGCACGCAATAAATTTTCTTTTTTTAAACTCAAATGCCGGGGTTAATTCGCCATTTCGGAGATGAACTTGATGCGAACCAGGCGGACTTCTTCTTCCGTATAGTCGTCGCCCAACTCCTCGAGCGCATCATCGATGTTGTCCGTGGTTGACTCCTTGAAATAGTCATAGATATCCAGCATGTGGTCTTCGTCCATGATTTCGTCCAAGAAGTAGTCGATGTTCAGCTTGGTACCCGAGTAGACAATCGCTTCAATCTCGTCGAGCAGTTCGTCGAACTCAATGCCCTTCGACACGGCGATGTCGTCCAACGCCACCTTCCGGTCGATGGCCTGAATGATGGAAACCTTCAGCTTCGACTTGTTGGCCACGGTACGGACGCGCAGGTCTTCGGGACGTTCGATTTCATTCTCCTCGCAATGGCGCTTGATGAGCTTGCAGAATTCCTCACCATAGCGCTTGGCCTTGCCCGCACCTACGCCCGGAATGTTCTGCAGTTCTTCCAGCGTAATGGGGTAGATGGTGGCCATCGCTTCCAGCGACGGGTCCTGGAAGATGACGTAAGGCGGCACTTCCAGATGCTTGGACAGCTTCTTGCGCAAGTCCTTCAGCATGGAGTAGAGCACGGGGTCGACCGCACAGGCTCCACCGCCGCGGGCCGGTGCCTCTTCCTCCACCTCGTCGAAATCGTTGTCTTCGGTTATCTTGAACGACTTGGGATGCTTGAGGAATTTCTTTCCGGCCTCCGTCACCTTCAGCAGGCCGTAGTTTTCCACGTCCTTGCTCAGGTAACCGGCAATCAGCGCCTGGCGGATCACTGCATTCCAAGTCTTGTCTTCCTCACCCATTCCGGAGCCGAACACTTCCAGATCCTCGTGCAGGTGGGCCTGCACTTCGGACGTCTCACGGCCCTGAATGACATCTACAATATAATCGGATTTGAAGTTCTCCTTGACTGCGAGAATGGTTTCAATCACAGTACACAATAAGTCTTGAGCTTCCACTTGTTTTTTCGGATTTAAACAATTGTCACAATTACCACAATTATCCTCCGTATACTCTTCGCCGAAATAGTGCAGCAGCGTCTTGCGGCGGCACACGGAAGACTCGGCATAGGCAGCCGTTTCCTGCAGAAGCTGCTTGCCAATCTCCTGTTCTGCAACAGGTTTTCCCTGCATGAACTTTTCCATTTTCTGCAGGTCTTTGTTCGAATAGAACGTGATGCACTGTCCTTCGCCTCCGTCGCGTCCGGCACGTCCGGTCTCCTGATAATATCCTTCCAGGCTCTTGGGGATGTCGTAATGGATGACAAAACGCACATCCGGCTTGTCGATGCCCATACCGAAGGCAATCGTGGCCACGATGACGTCAATCTTCTCCATCAGGAAGTCGTCCTGGTTCTGCGAGCGGGTAGCCGAATCCATACCGGCATGATACGGACGGGCATTGATACCGTTGGCCTGCAACACTTCGGCCAGCTCCTCCACCTTCTTCCGGCTCAGACAATAGATGATGCCCGACTTTTCCGGATTGTTCTTAATGAACTTGATGATATCCTTGTCCACATTGGCCGTCTTGGGACGTACCTCGTAATAAAGGTTCGGGCGGTTGAACGACGACTTGAAGACTTTGGCGTCCACCATCCCCAGATTCTTCTGAATGTCGTGCTGTACCTTGGGGGTGGCGGTAGCGGTCAGGGCAATCAGCGGCGCTTTTCCTATTTCGTTAATGATGGGACGGATGCGACGGTACTCCGGACGGAAATCGTGTCCCCACTCGGAGATGCAATGGGCCTCGTCTACAGCGTAGAAGGAAATCTTCACCGTTTTCAGGAATTCCACGTATTCTTCCTTCGTCAGCGATTCGGGAGCGACGTAGAGCAGCTTGGTCTTTCCGCTCAATATATCGGATTTCACTTGGTCGATGGCTGTCTTGTTCAGGGACGAGTTGATGAAGTGGGCCACTCCGTCTTCCTCGCTGAAGTTGCGCATGGCGTCTACCTGGTTCTTCATCAAGGCTATCAGCGGCGAAATGACAATAGCGGTCCCCTCCATCAGCAACGAAGGCAGCTGATAGCACAAGGACTTGCCTCCGCCCGTAGGCATCAGCACAAATGTGTCATTTCCATCCAACAGATTCTGGATGATTGCCTCTTGATTCCCTTTGAATGTGTCGAACCCGAAGTACTTCTTCAGTTGTTCCTGCAAATTAATCTTCTTCTCAGCCATGTCCTTCTATTAGAATGTTGTTTATTAAACGTTCTTGTATCAATCTCTCCCCCTCGGAAAGGGACTATTTTCCCGAGAGCCTAACAAAGTTATAAACAACTTCTCAAATTTCAAGCAAAAAACACTGAATATTTTTCAGAAAAACACGAAAAACAGCCCTGCCTGCCCTTTTCCAGGGTCAGGCATTCTGCAACCGGGCTATATTGGCTTTCTCCAGCTGATGCTTGGCATAGTCGAGCGTCACGAGGAAAGAATCCTTCTGTTCGGAAGGAATCTCGTACATGGCGTCCATCATGATGGTCTCGACGATGGAGCGCAAGCCACGCGCACCGAGCTTGTACTCGACGGCCTTGTCGACCACATACTCGAACACCGCCTCCTCGAACTCCAGCTTCACGCCGTCCATCTCGAACAGCTTGACGTACTGCTTGATGATGGAGTTCTTGGGCTCCGTCAGGATGGCGCGCAGGGCCGTACGGTCCAGCGGATTCAGATAGGTGAGCACCGGCAGACGGCCGATGATCTCGGGAATCAGCCCGAAAGCCTTCAGGTCCTGGGGGGCGATGTACTGCATCAGGTTGTTCTTGTCGATGGTGGCCGTGTTGCGCACCGCGTTGTAACCCACCACATGGGCGTTCAGGCGCTGGGCTATCTTCTTCTCGATGCCGTCGAACGCTCCGCCGCAGATGAAGAGGATGTTCTTGGTGTTGACCGGTATCATCTTCTGGTCGGGGTGCTTGCGGCCGCCCTGGGGAGGCACGTTGACCACCGAGCCTTCGAGCAGCTTCAGCAAGCCCTGCTGGACACCCTCACCGCTCACGTCGCGCGTGATGGAAGGATTGTCGCCCTTGCGGGCAATCTTGTCTATCTCGTCGATGAACACGATGCCGCGTTCGGCCTCGGGCACGTTGTAGTCGGCCACCTGGAGCAGGCGGGTCAGGATGCTCTCGATGTCCTCGCCCACATAGCCGGCTTCGGTGAGCACCGTCGCGTCCACAATGGTGAAAGGCACGTGCAGCAGCTTGGCGATGGTACGGGCCAACAGGGTTTTTCCCGTACCCGTGCTGCCCACCATGATGATGTTCGACTTTTCAATCTCCACATCGTCGCCGCCGTCTTTCTGCAACAGGCGTTTGTAGTGGTTGTACACCGATACGGACAGATAGCGCTTGGCATCGTCCTGACCGATGACATACTGGTCCAGGAACGCCTTGATTTCCATCGGCTTGGGCAATTCCTTCAGGTTCAGCTGCGTGAGGTTGCCCTTCCGCTTGCTGCCCAGCGCCTCCTGCGTTATCTCGTAAGCCTGCATGGCACAGCTGTCGCAAATGAAGCCGTTCATGCCCGTTATCAGGAGTCCGACTTCATCTTCCGAGCGGCCACAGAAGCTGCATCTGTTCTTGGTTCTTCTTGAATCAGCCATACTTATTTCTTAATCAACACTTCGTCTACCATACCATATTCCTTCGCTTCCTGCGCGGTCATCCAGTAGTCGCGGTCGGAGTCGGCCCATACCTTGTCGAAAGGCGTATGCGAGTGGTCGGCTATGATGGTATAGAGTTCCTTCTTCAACTTCTGGATTTCGCGGGCCGTAATTTCAATGTCCGAAGCCTGCCCCTGTGCTCCGCCCATGGGCTGGTGTATCATGACGCGCGAGTGGGTCAAGGCCGAGCGCTTGCCCTCGGCGCCGGCAACCAACAGCACGGCGGCCATGCTGGCGGCCATGCCGGTACAGATGGTGGCGACATCGCTGCTGATGAACTGCATCGTATCGTAAATGCCCAGCCCGGCGTATACCGAACCGCCCGGCGAATTGATATAGATGGAAATATCCTTGCCCGGATCTACCGAATCCAGGTACAGCAGCTGTGCCTGAAGGGTATTGGCTGTATAGTCATCAATCTGTGTGCCCAGGAAAATGATGCGGTCCATCATCAGACGGGAGAACACATCGAGCTGGGTGACGTTGAGCTGGCGCTCTTCCAGAATATAGGGGTTCAGATAACCGGCCTGCGACTTGATGACATCGTCCAGTACCAGGCTGTTCATCCCCAAATGCTTGGTGGCATACTTTCTAAAATCGTCCATAATCCTACGTATTTAAATTGCGGGTGCAAAGAAACAAAAAAGAATAGAGAGACACAAAAAAAACGGGGATGTTTGAAAAGTTTTTCAGACATCCCCGTTTTTTAGTGACAAGTGACAAGCTACGAGCTACAAGCAGGAGGAGAATTTCCCATTCTTCCCCACAACCGGTAGCTATCCGCAGCGCACCACCCGCAATATTTTATTCGAACATCTTGTTGAAGTCGGCAGCCGAGATGCTCTTGTGCTCCAGCGTTACCTGAGGCTTCACGGCAGCAGCCAGCTTCGACTCTACCACGCGGTTCACGAGGCCTTCGACGCTCTCTTTCTTCTTCAGCATTTCCTTGGCGTAGTTGTCGAGCAGTTCGTCGGGCACGTTCAGCATGCCATACATGGCAAACTGTGCGCGGGTCGATTCCTTGGCCATGTTGGTGATGTCTTCCTGCTCGACCTTGATATCGTTGGCCTTCACCAACTGCTCCTTGATCAGGTGCCAGGTCAGCTCTTCGATGCTCTTGTCGTAGTTTTCTTCCACGAACTTCTCGCCCTTGTCGGCGTTGTTAGCCAGCATGATGCGTTTCAGCAGGGCGTCGGGGAACTCCAGCTTGCCCACCTTTTCCATCATTACCTTGCGCAGGTCGATGAGGAACTTGTAGTCGCTGTCGGCCACAAACTGCTTGGCGATAGCTTCTTTCACTTTGGCACGGAATTCTTCTTCCGTCTTCACCACACCTTCGCCGAATACCTGGTCGAAGATTTCCTGGTTCAGGTCACCGGGCACGAAACGGGTGATTTCTTCTACCTGATAGCTGAAGTTGGACTTCACTTCGGCAGCGGCTTCCTTGTCGATCTTCAGCAGCGAAGCCAGTTCGGCCGGATTGCCGTCCCAGGCAGTATGGGGGTTGAACACCAGCACATCGTTCACCTTGGCGTTGGCGAAGATGGCCTTCTGCTCGTCGTTCTTCATATAAGAAGGCATCATCACGGCACCTTCTACCTGGATGCCGCCTTCCTTCGTGTTGCCCTGCTCGTCGAGCTCGGCCAGCAGACCTTTCAGCATGTCGTTGTCGGCATAGGCATCTACCTTTTCGTATTTGCCATTGCGCTGGGTATAGGCCTTCACCTGGTTGTCTACCATCTCGTCGGTCACCTCGATGTCATAGTAGTCCACCTTGTCGGCAGCGCTCACCTCCGCCTTGAATTCGGGAGCCAGGGCGATGTCGAACAGGAACTCGAACTCTTCCTGCGTGTCGAAGTCGATAGTCGGCTGCTTGTCCTCGTTGGGCAGCGGTTCGCCCAGGATGTTCAGCTTATTGTCTTGTATATACTTGTATACAGTTTCAGAGAGCAACTTGTTCACTTCCTCTGCCAAAGCCGACTTGCCATACATCTTCTTAACGAGGCTCATCGGAACCATACCCTTACGGAAACCGGGCATCTGAGCTTTCTGGCGGAAAGACTTCAGGGCCTTGTCTACCTTCTCCTGGTAGTCAGCTTTCTCAAGCTTTACGGTGAGCAGCGCGCTCACCTTGTCAATGTTTTGCAATGAAACGTTCATCGTGACAAATTATTTATTTGATTTATACTATATTCCAAAATCTCAAAATGAGTGCGCAAAATTAGTGTTATTCTTTCAATTATCAAAAAACGGGGAGCAAATTATTTTTAAAGGGCAGAGTGAGCCAGAAAGAATACCCCGTCATTCTTCCTGCGCGCACACGTCCCACCGAATAAATCCAGATAAGATCAAGCGATAGCATTCATTGCGTCAATCAAGTCATTGTAACTTGCCACTTTATGATATTTCACATGCATCGCCGACATGGAATTAAACAATTTTTCCGCACACTCAATCTTTGCCTCTTCTATCCGGGTAATTTGCATGGACGACATCGTCCCTTTGGTTTCGGCAATAAAAAAGATATGTTTCACCCCATCCTTCTTCATGGCAATAGCCCAGTCCGGCGCATAATTTCCAACCGGAGTCGGTATCTGGAAGGAGCGCGGCAGCTTGGCATAAACGGTTACCTCGCTGGCCTCATCAAGATCATGTGCAAATTGCCGCTCCCCCTTGCTATCGCTGAACACATAGTCGGTTATATGTTTCTTAGCTTCGTAAGCCTTGTCAAAGTCCATTTTACTCTTTACCGTGAAAATATTGCTGTCGTATTTTCCCTCGGTCATGTTATAATGGATTGTTTCTACAATCATCGTAGACTTCTGCTCCTTGATAATACCGATAACCTTCCGGATAAATTCCTCGGGATTGTTTTTGAACAAATACAACTTGCTTTCTTTGATGCCTTGCAGTATCTTCACAACGGTTCGACGCGTGAGGTTCGCTCCCCTGGCAATATCGCCTACCAGATCGTAACGGACCGTCGAGGTACAGACGTCGGTCAGCTGATGCGATTGCGATCGGGTATCACCAAATTCCGTAACCTGCTTTTCATCCTGCGTCCCTTCCACCATGATATAACGGAGCTGTTTGACATCCAGTTCTGAATTGATATGCAAAATGGCTTTTTCGATCAGTTCGTCACTGTCATAGTTTACCGTATAAACATATTGATGGTTTATTTCCTTCCATAAGGCCTGGAATTCTTCTTTCCCAAAGTTTTCATTCAATTTGTTTTCCGGAATAGTGGTTTTCTCTTCCGTTACCATATCATCGAGAGCTTTCGGGTCAAAGATAGAATTGATCAGTCGGGTAACTCCCTCAGCTATCGGCTGTAACTTTGCAGGCAGAGGGACCACGCTGCCGTTGACCACCGCCTCACGGTATTCAGGAGTGATATGCTTGTCTTCGTCAATATAGCCGTTATCTTCCAAATAGATGATAATACGGCTTGCTTCCGATTCGTCTATGGTATGAAGCTCTTCGCCAATCTTTATCTGCTTACCGGTAAAATAGGCCACGGTTGCTTTGGCGGCACGTTCGCGCAGCACCTCGCGGGTCTCTTTCTGCAACGCACTGGTAAAGTCGGCATAACTTTCATTGGCTATGACTGTCAGCTTGTTTACCTCATGTACATCTTCTCCCAACAATTCCTTGTCCATACGGACTCCGTTCTTATCCACACACAGGCGCAGACCACGCCCCACTTCCTGCCGCTTGGCAGTGGTCGAGTTGGAGTGCCGGAGCGTACAGATCTGAAACACATTCGGATTATCCCAGCCTTCACGCAGTGCCGAGTGTGAGAAGATGAACCGGGTAGGTTCATCAAAACTCAACAGACGTTCCTTGTTCTTCAATATCAGGTCATAGGCCGATATGTCATCCGACAGGCCGGTCTTCTTCTCCACCTTGCCGTCTATTACCCGATTGGTCTTCTTGTCTATCGAGAAATAGCCGCGATGTACCTCTTGGGGTGTAAACCGACGCAGGTATTCATTATAGTCCTCGTCCCAGATGTGGAACTCTTCGCTTACCAGGCGTGCATACTCTTCTTCAAATATCTTTTGGAACACGCCCTTCACTTCATTTCCGTCTTCGTCGTAGCTCTTATATTTCGCCACCTCGTCGATGAAGAAGAGCGACAGGCACTTGATACCCCGCTTGAACAACTGGCGTTCTTTCTCAAAGTGCGACTTGATGGTTTCCCTGATCTGTACACGCTGCATCGTCAGCTCGTTCGTGTCTCCGATTACTTCACCTCGCCTCAGCGTGACGCCATTCAGGAAGGTAACATAACCTTTGGCGTTGATTTCAGACAGGGTAAAGCCTTCATATTCGGCCAAATCAGATTCATTTTGCAGATTATCACCTGTACCGAAGATCTTAGTCTTCCGCACGATGGTGCCCGATGCCGTTTTGGTTTCAAATTCAATGCGGGCCATGGGCGGCCGTTTGGGCGAAAGCTCGATACTGTCAAGAAACATATAACCGCTTGTACCCCGCAGGTTCTTCAACTCAAAGCCTTTCACATGAATGCGTTTCACCAATTTCTGGCGGTAGGCATCCAGTGCATCGAGCGCATAGACCGTGTTGTGCCTGGTCTTGTGCGTAGCCGAATAATTCAGCACAAACAGCGGATTGAACCGTTTGATACCGGCCTGGGTGGCATCCCCCTCCATTTTTTGCGGCTCGTCCATGATGACAATAGGATTGTTGGCCGCAATCACATCAATCGGACGGCGGCTTCCAAACTCATCGCGCTTGGAGTATATGATGCGGCTCTCCTTACTGCGGCCTCCCTCTTTCATGGAAGCAGCGAAGGCCTGCGTATTGATAATCATCACGCACAATCCCGAGTCTGACGAAAAGCTGTCCAACTGCTGCAGGTTGCTACTATTGTAAACAAACCACCGGGCTTTCTTGCCATAGAGTTCCATGAAGTGCTCTTCCAGCATGGTGAAACTCTTGGCTACGCCCTCTCGAATGGCTATACTGGGCACCACGACAATAAACTTGCTCCACCCATACTGTTTGTTCAGCTCAAACATCGTCTTGATATAGACATAGGTCTTACCCGTACCCGTCTCCATCTCTATATCCAAGTTTACCGGTGCTACTCCTTTGGCCAGTGTTTCCGAAGGAGTTATATCGTATAAATTCTGTACGAAACGGATGTTCCTGAGTATCGTCTGCTTGTCCAGTTCCAAACGGTAGTTACCATAGCCGGTCTCTTCCTCTTTGTATGTGATCCTCTGTTCTTTGTAGGTTCCCAAATCCCTGCGATAGGCCGACAGCGTATGCGACGGCTGACCCTGAAATACCGCCACCGTATTTTCTACGGCATCGGTCTGGTATTGCTGTATTTTAAACTTGAATTTCATTTTGATCCATTTTCTGTTTAATCCCTCTTACCTTTCTTCCTCAAATTGTCAATAGCCTTGATAGCGTCCAGATAATCCCGTTCCACATCGCTTATGGTGCGTTGTTTATATTTACGGTATTCGTTGGTAGCATGCTCCATGGCCTCAGCATGTGACACACGACCGGAACCCTGCAAAAGTTGTTCTCCCGACATCGTAAGAATCCGGTCCAGATATTCTGCCCAATCGTTCATGGTCATCGGCTGTTCACGCTCGGCCTGACGCTCTGCAAAATCCAGATATCCGGAAACGAGCTGTCCCATCGCACGAAGTTCTTTTTCATCCAAATAGTTTTTGGCAGTCTTGGCCTCTACCAATGTAGGTTGAGAACCCTTAAACGTCAGCAAACCCATAAAATCTTTTTCGGCATCTGCCCGTTCCACAATCAGTTCGGCAGCTGTATGTCCGTGAACCGCATAATGAATTTTATTCTGCACTTTCTTAAAAAACTCCTGGCTTACGGAAGCGCGGGGATCATAATCTATACTCGTAGCATAGATTTCCAGCACTTGACGATAAAAGACCTTTTCCGTAGTACGAATATCCCGGATACGTTCCAGCAATTCCTTCCAATAGCCACCGCCACCCAATTTTTTCAGCCGGTCATCATCCAGCGTAAAGCCTTTTATCATGTATTCTTTCAGCCGTTGTGTAGCCCATTGACGAAAACGGGTGGCTATCACAGACTTGACGCGATACCCCAGCGCAATAATCATATCGAGATTATAGAATGTGGTATTATATGATTTTCCATCCGAAGCAGTTGTTCGGAATTTCCGAACAACTGACTCCTCGTCCAATTCCCCCTCTTCAAAAATATGCTTGATATGTTCACTGACGTTCGATTTACTGGTCTGATACAGTTCACACATTTGCGCTTGTGTAAGCCACAAGGTTTCATCCTCCAGTCTGACATCAATCTTAGTCTGCCCGTCAGTGGAGGTATAGATAATCATCTTGTTCTCTTCCATTCTTCTATCCTTTCTGATTACAAGATTTTCCTTACCGTATCTTTGCTGTATGCTTCAAACAGTTGCTCAAAGTTGTCAATCACACTGTCGTTGGCAGCCGAGGCATCGCGCATGACGAAATATACCGGGTGCAGTTTGGCAATTTCCGTGATGGTGGCTTCGGTCACATCGCGGTCGAAGCAGGCCACCAGATAATAGTCGTCTACCAGATAGACTGTTTTGCCTGCTATCTGTCGAGACTCAATCTTGGCCGAGAGTTCTATGCCGAGGTCGAGCATCACCTGGAACAACAGGTCTTCACCCGTACGGTCGGTCTTCACGTTTTCGTTGAACAGCGATTGCATTGTAAACTCTTGTGGGGTATAATACACATCTTCCATGTTAGAGGAGTCGAGTTTCAACACGCGGAATCCGATGTCGAGCTTTTCTATGCCCTCCTTGTCTTTGTTTTCATCTTTTATCTTCCTTCCGGCACGGCGTATGCGTTCCTTGCCTATCTCGCAAATGTTTTTGTATCCGGCTTTGTAGGCTTCGCTCTTTTCGTCAGTCTTTTCGGGCAACTGCACCATAATAAACTTACGGTTACCGCCATCCTCGGCATTGAGTTGCATTACGGCATGGGCTGTTGTGGCTGAGCCGGAAAAGAAATCAAGGATTAATGAATCGCTATTTACATAGGAGGTAACTAATGAAATAAAAGTCTTTATCACCTCCTCATCTTTAGGATAGTCAAATATATGAGCATCCATTAATCTATCTAATCTTTTAGATGCCCCACGTCCATCTTTATAGAAAACACTTGCAAAAACCTCATTTTCAGTTTCCTTTAGAAAGCGTTTTAGACAAGGAACCGTAGTCTCATCTGGCCCAAAAGCAATTCTATTTTCTCTTAACAGTTCAGGTAATTTAGATTCTGCAAATCTCCAACCTCCAGAAGGACATTTGCACGGTAAACCTGTGACTGGATGGATTATCGGGAATCTTCCTCCTTTACCCGTGCCTTGAGATATATCACCCTGATAATATATCCCAAGGCACGGATCGTATTTCTTATAATGAGATTGTGATTTGGCAGGATCTGAATCTGATAATCCTTTATAAAAGGTCATAAGGCCTTTTTCGATTTTTTCAATATCAGGACCATACAATTTAACCAAACGATCTACTTCTGTATAGATTTTTTCTAATCCTCCTTTACGAGTCTTCCAATTTTCATTGGCAAAATGATTATCATACTCTATGTTATAACGTCTATTCTTACAATATATTAGGCAGTATTCGTGATTTACAGCGACCTGTGCTGCCATTGATTTCCGTCCCTGCTCCCATATTAAATTTGCTACTAAATTTTCCTTTCCAAAAACCTCGTCACAAATTTTACGCAGATTTTCAACCTCGTTATCATCGATGGAGATAAAAATTACTCCGTCGTCTGACAACAGGTCGCGGGCCACTTTCAAGCGGGGATAGATCATATTGAGCCAATCAGTATGGAAACGTCCGTTACTCTCGGCATTACGCTGCATCGGGTCGATGGTTTGGTTACCTTCTTCATCGAACAATCCGCTTGTCTCTTCAAATTCGCTACGGCTTTGTGCAAAATCGTCGTTATAAACAAAATCGTTGCCGGTGTTGTAGGGCGGGTCGATATAAATCATCTTCACTTTACCCAAATAGGTTTCGCGCAACGCTTTCAGTACATTAAAGTTGTCTCCCTCGATATAGAGGTTCTGCGTATGGTCAAAGTCCACACTCTCCTCGCGGCAAGGGCGCAAGGTCATCGTCGTGGGTGTATTGGCCAGTCGATTGGCCGCACGTTTGTCAGGCCAAGTAAACTGATAACGTTCTTCACCTTCACCGATAATCTCGTTTGATAATTCGGCCTGCAACTTTTCAAAATCGATAGCCAATTCAGGCTTCCCATCCTTACCCAACCGTTCCGTCACACAGCTCGGGAACAGTTGCTGTATCTTCTTTATGTTTGAGCCTATCACATCAAGGCTTTGCATTTTCAGTTTGTCCATATTTAAAAATCTTTTTCTATTCTTTCAAACGATGTAACTTTACTAACTAATATTTTGCGTATCTTGTTCGATACATTATTATAATGAAATAAGCATTGATTAGGATTTAGTATAAAATCGACTATTTCCGGTATCTTATCATCAGTGTCAACAACTATATGAGTTATTAAATTTGGGAAATTTTCTTCATCAATTTTTTCTTTTAGTTCTTTCACAAAACTGACATAAGCATATTGCGTTTTTTTGAGAATGCTATTATACTCATGCTTATTTATATCAAATTCCTCTGGATTGATGTTCCAAAACCACTTAATATCCTTATCATAATCATCAGGCATAACAATTCTCCATTCTCTTTCATTATAAAAGCAATAATCTTTCAAAATTTCAACTTTACCGTCTGGTGTCTGGATTTTAAGTTCTCCGCTATAAGGTTTTGTGTTTCCTATTATCTGACAAATAGATTGGTTAAGATTGTTACAACCCATTATTTTTTGCGATTGAGCTTTAACTACAGACAAATCATCAAGTCCCATCTCTATAAGATTAGAATTTTTATATAATACAGGATTTAATAATGGTCTATATAAGCTCATAGCCATATCCTTATCTAAACCTATAATAAAATTTCCATATATCTTGGCATGTTGCATAGCACGAGTAAATGGAATATCACAAAAACATATCATAGGGATAGCTACATATGGATTTATACTATGAATTGGCCTAAAAAACGATGGATTATTGGGGTATATTTTATTTGCAACTATTGTCTCAGAAAATTTCTCACAACAATAAGAATATCGGAACCCTTTTCCCAAAATACCTTTTAAGGACTCTATTCCGTTTGTAAAATGAAGTAACGATGATGCACTAATAGGATTCATTGCTTAATCTGTTCTTTTAATTTCTTAATCAGTTCAAAATATTCCCGCTTACGGCGAGGCTGTTTCTCATTCGCCATTTTGCGCTCGAGTGTCGCTATTTGGGCAAGCAACTTGGCCCGTTGGTCATCAACGACTATCTGCTCGGTCAAGGTATGGCCCTCGGCAACCTCAATCTGCCCGATACCTTTTACAATATTCTCCCAAACAGCATCGAGGCTCAACCCCGACAACGGCAAAACGGCTTCTTCTGTGGGCTGCCAGGCCGACGTGAACAATTTCGTATGGAAGACAGCAAATTGCGTCCGATTATCGTATTGAAGGGCAAAGACCATATTTTGCGGGATGAGTTTTGTGAGCTGCGCAATGTTCTGAATGTCATACTCTCTGCGCTTCAGCTGCACCGCAAGCAGATAAAACTCTTTCACGACAAGGCCCTCGCCAAGCCCCGGCACCGTGCCCGGTGAGACCACCGCCACGATGTCGATGCGTGCAATGTCGGCATCGAAATGTTCCCGCTGTGCAGGTTTCCATTCAAACTTCGCATAGATTGCCTTCTTGGGCAGCTGCTGTTTCCGTTCGGTAGATAGAGGAAGACCGTACATAGGCTATTTACTTGATTACCAGAAAACAAATTAACTCAAAATCATCCAAACCACGTATCTCACCGGCAAACAAATTGCCCTGCACGCCATTCAGAAAGTCGTCTATATCACTTTTTTCCTTGACGGTGACAATACTTTCGATGGCCGACTGCAACAGGTCGCTGTAATGCCGCATGTGCTTGCCGTCGCGGGTTTCCTTGTTGAACTGCCGACAAAGCGCTTTATCGGGTTCCGGCTTATCCTTGCAGGCATAACGCATCTTGTCGAGCAGTTTCTTGGGTGACAGATGGTCGCAGAGAACCGTGCCGGTATGCGAGAGGTAAACCATGTAGAACGGATGCAGCAGGTTGGAGCGGTCGATGTTCACACCGTTGTTCTTGTTCTTCAACACAAACATCACACCCGGCTCCACGAGTTCGGACGCACCGACCACGGCACTCATGCCAAAAGGGGTCAGATCCATGTTGGGATGTTCCTTCAGGTTGGCCAGCAAGTCCAGGCGGAACTCGTTCAGCCCCAAATCCATGATGTTGACACCGGTATCCATATCCTCAATATCCACCACTTCATTCTGCAGCTTCTTCAACTGATTGCGGCGGTATTCCAAATCGCCTTTCTCATTGTCAGACAGCAGATTGTCGTCGCCCGTGCTGGTGATGACCGTGGCTTTCATCCGGCTTTCCACACGCCCTTTCAGCTTGATGTAATCATCCAGCTCCATGTCCGGCCAGTAGTTCACCAACTGAATGACATCGTTCCTGCTTCCGATGCGGTCTATACGACCGAAACGCTGGATGATGCGCACCGGGTTCCAGTGGATGTCGTAGTTGATCAGATAATCGCAGTCCTGCAAGTTCTGTCCTTCACTGATACAGTCGGTTGCAATCAGTACATCTATTTCCCTGGTATCATTCGGATGAATGGCATCCCGGTCTTTTGATATCGGAGAGAAGTAGGTCAGTATATCGTTGAACGTACATTTCAGCTTCGGCAACGTACATTTTCCCTCCGTACTGCCGGTTATCAGGGCTGTATGCAGCCCGCAATCGTTCAGAATCCTGCCGGAAAGCTGCTCATAAAGATAGTTTGCCGTATCGGCAAAAGCTGTAAATATCAGTACTTTCCTATTGGTGCCATTGATGGGGTGTTCAAACTTGTGTTTCAGGTCAGTCGTCAGCTGCTGCAACTTGGCATCGTGCTCCGGCGTGATGTCTTTCAGCATGAAGAGCAGCAGCTCCAGCACTTCCAGGTCAGCCTTCAAATCACGTCTCCAACTTACATAATCCATATCTCGGAGATTGATTTTTGATTTGCGCCCCACAAATGGATCATTCTCGTTATCTTCAGCATCAAAATCATCCGAAAAATCTGTTACGTCTATTGTTCCTGCACCGCTTTCCTGGAATTTATCAATGGCCGTAATGGAGTCTTTTATGAAATCATGTATTCTGGTCAAAGTCAAACGGAATGAGTTCACGCTACTTTCCAGACGCTTCAGCAGGTTGATAGCCATCAACTTCCGAATACCTTTTTCACGACCATCTACGGTAAGTCCTTCTCCTTGGAAATCAATCCCATAGTTATCCTTTACACTGTCGAATATAAACAATGAGGGTGTATATATGGAAAGATTTAATCTGTCGAGCAATCCGGCTATATCAGCAAAAGTGATGGCATCGTTCAAGTCCGTAAGTTTGGGTCTGCGTGATACAGGTGACAGACGGGTAGGAAAATTGCCCACATCATTGGTATTGTAATACTTGATGATATGACTGCGGCTTCTGGCTATGGTGACAGCATCAAGCAACTGGAAGAAATCATAGCTTAATGAATCTACCAGTTTTTCCGTAGTTCTCATTTCAGGAGGTAGCTTGGCCCACTTGGAATAGGCCGTCTGGGCATCCCTGAAGATACTGTCGATGTTCTTGTCCGTATCCAGCAGGCCGTTGATGTTTTCGGCCTTTCCCTCGTAGGCCAGCTGGAGCTGGTTCTTCAAATCGCTGAAGCGGTTGTTCACCGGTGTGGCCGAGAGCATGAGCACCTTGGTCTTGACACCGCTGCGGATAACCTTGTTCATCAGGCGGGCGTAGCGGTTTTCCTTGAAACCATCGTCTTCATCCTCAGCATCAAACCGACCACCGTTGCGGAAGTTATGGCTTTCGTCAATGACAATCAAGTCATAGTTGCTCCAATTGACCCGTTCCAGGTCGAGCCCGTTGCTCAGCCCTCTATCTCTCGACAGGTCGGAGTGAAACAAAATATCATATCGCAGGCGGTCTGCCAACACCGGGTTGTTCTTATAGTTGGAGCGGAAGGTCTGCCAGTTGTCATTCAGCTTCTTCGGGCAAAGTACCAGCACATTCCGGTTCCGGTTCTCATAGTACTTGATGACCGAAAGGGCCGTGAACGTCTTGCCCAACCCCACACTATCCGCCAGGATACAACCGTTGTATTTTTCCAGCTTGTTGATAATGGCCAGGGCCGCATCACGCTGAAAGTTAAAAAGTTTGTTCCAAATGGCACTGTTTTTGAACCCCGTAGCCTCGTTGGGCAACACATCTTCACTGATGTCTTCCAGAAACTCACTGAAGATGTTATAAAGCGTTATGAAATAGATAAAGGCCGGGGCATTTTCCTTGTACACCGTCTCAATGCTTTCTATCACATTCTCCGTCACATCCTGAAATTTCTCCTTGTCTTTCCAAAGCTCGGCAAAGTTCCGTAAGAAAATATCCGTGGAACGATGGCCGGGCATACCCACAACCACCGGGCAGATATTGTTTCCCCGGTCAAGTCCCAGTTCTGTCGTGGTAAACTCATTGAACGGCATATAGGTATAGGTTTCCTCCCCCTTGCAGATGTTGAAGAAGGAGTTCATGGAGCCGTGCGTAACATTCGTCTTGAACCGGGCTTTCCGGCGAATCCAGTCTGCACATTCGCGCGCTATGGCGCGCTGGGTAAGCTGGTTGCGCAGCCTGATTTCAAAATCGGAGCCGAACAAATTGCGTTCCCTGTTCAGCTTGGGTATATAGAACTCCCTTTTCTGCTTTTCGGCCCGGTCGGTCGTAAAGGTGGGCGAAGTGAAGATAAAGTTGACGCACTCCACCTTTTCCAGCTCCTCCTTCAATGCCTCGTAGGCATAGATGGAGAAACTGGCCGCCGCAACAGAGATTTGACCATTGCCCGACGACAATGTCTGCCTCAAATCGTCTATCACGCGTTCCGTAATGTTATTGAACTGTTTCAGAGTTTTCATAGACATTTTTTTCCAATCAACCAAATACCCGAACTCGAAAACTGACAAACAAGCAAATCCCACTTATGTGTATGCGCGTCTCTGCATCGTTCACCATTCTCCATCACACGCAAAGATAATAATTATCTCTGAAACGCCACCGATTCTCCATTCTTTTTGCAAAGAAAATCAATCCAAATTCTTTACACCGTCCTTCACCAGTCCACCCATTCGCACAAACACCCTCAAATTCGGGTTTCAAACCCAAAGGCTCTATGTTTCAAACATACGGGCCGAATGTTTCAAACATACCCCCCGAATGTTTGAAACATTCCTCATAGCACTGTTGAACGGTTTTTGAACAGAGATTGAAAACAACGACAGGAATCTCATGAAATTATCCAACAAAAGCAAATATCCACGACCTTATCGCGACGTTTCGTCTATCCACCCTGCAAACAATGTCCGTTATTCCCCCCAAAAACCTTTGTAAACCCCGATATAAAGTTTATCTTTGTAGTATGTAATCTTTAACCGAAAACTACGGTTATAAAAACGGAAGCTTCGGTCGTATAACCGAAAACTACGGTTACAGAAACGAAGACTGCGGTTCAAGAAAAAACCGTAGAGAAGAAGTTTTCAAGTACAAGAAACAGAATAAAGAAGCCTATGGGAAGCTATTATGTCATGAAAGAAATGCCCGACCTGAACGGTACGGGCGAACGCGTCCTCTATCCGCAATTCGCACAGATAGAGCAGATTACTACCCACCAGCTGGCGGAAAGCATCCGCGGGAAGTCGACCTACTCGGAGGGGGAAATCGAGGGCCTCATCCGAATGATAGCCCAGGAAATGGTGCACGAACTGGCGCAGGGACACTCCGTCAAGCTGGACGGCATCGGCACCTTCACCCCGTCGCTGGCCCTGCAGCCGGGCAAGGAGCGCGAAGAACCCGACGGAGAGGGAGAGCACCGCAATGCCCGCAGCATCCTGGTGGGCAACGTGAACTTCCGCGCCGAGAAGAGGCTGGTGCAGGAGGTGAACCTGCACTGCCGACCGGTGCGCGCGCCCTGGAAGG
>ULXJ01037209.1_pt1 | contig 41910 bp, 38 predicted proteins | sample 1960981 | NCBI WGS metagenome assembly ULXJ01 (sample SAMEA4835830, study PRJEB28245) | human gut metagenome | biome: gut microbiome; material: fecal sample | place: Denmark | collected 2008 | reverse complement strand
GTTAGCCACACCCACAATGTTGGCACCGAGGATGGGGAAACGGCAGTCCGACGCCCAGCGGTCGAACACCGTGCGGCCCGTCTCCACGTCGTGGTTGCCCATGTTGCCTGCGTCGTAACCCATGAAGTTCATCATGTCGGCACACAGGTGCACGGACATCGTGTCCATATAATTATAGTAATAGGCCGTGGGCTGTCCCTGCAGGATGTCGCCGTTGTCCAGCAGCACCAGCCGGTCGCCATACGCCCGGCGTTCCTGCCGTACGTACGAACAGACGCGCGAGAGGCTGCCCGCCGCGTCGCGGCCCACAATGAAGTCGTAAGGATAATAATTGCCGTGCACGTCGCTCGTCTGCACCAGCTTCAGTTTCACCTCCCGCTGCTCCTGCGCCCACATCGGGAAGGCCAGCAGCAGGCACATCAGGAACAAGATGTTCTTTTTTCTCATAGTTACAACGTTTTGGGATAAATAATGTCCGGAGGAAACCGGGCCAACCCGTCACCTTTGCCTGCCTTCCCCGTCACCTCAGGCAGGAATCATGTTACTTGATTCGTATAATCTTGTTACTTGATTCATACAATCCTGTTACTTGATTCCGGCCTGAGGTGACGGGGAAAGCTATCCAAGGTAGGGACTGAGGCACACTAAGCCCTGCCACCTCCTCCACTCAACGCGGCAAAGATAAGTAAAGGCGAGAGGAGAAGCAAATGAAAATGAAAATGAAAATTTCAATTTGATTCTTCCGAGCCGCATCCTAGTCATATGAAAAGATAGCGAAAGATATTAAAAGACAAGGGCAGGGACAAAACGAAAAACAAAGTTTTACGATTTGGTTATGCAGATCCGTATCCTATCTGAGACAAAAGTACTATCTTTGGCCCGATTTTATTCCTAAAAGAAAATCCCTGATATGAACGACCTGTTTCCCCACCTGATAGCCGCACCGCTCGCCCTGACAGACAAGCAGGTGCGCCAGACCCTTGTCCTGCTGGACGACGGGGCCACCATTCCCTTCATCAGCCGCTACCGCAAGGAGGCTACCGGCGGACTGGACGAGGTGCAGATAGAAAACATCCGCGACCGCTACGAGAAGCTGAAGGAAACCGAACGGCGCAAGGAAACCATCCTGACCACCATCGAGGCACAGGGCAAGCTGACCGACGCGCTGAAGCACCGCATTGCGGACACCTGGGACAACACCGAGCTGGAAGACCTTTACCTGCCCTACCGCCCCAAGCGAAAGACCCGCGCCGAAGCCGCCCGCCAGAAGGGACTCGAGCCGCTGGCCACCCTGCTGCTGCTCCAGAAGGACCCTGCTCCCGACCGACGGGCACAGAGTTACGTCAAGGGCGACGTGAAGAGCGTGGAAGAAGCCCTGAAGGGCGCCTGCGACATCATTGCCGAACAGGTGAGCGAGGACGAACGCTCGCGGCAGACCGTCCGCACAACCTTCAACCGCCGTGCCGTCATCACCGCCCGCGTGGTGAAGGGCAAGGAAGCCGAAGCGGCCAACTACCGCGACTACTTCAACGTATCCGACCCGCTGAAGCGTTGCAGCTCCCACCGCCTGCTGGCCATGCGCCGTGCCGAGGCCGAAGGCGTGCTCAAGGTGAGCATCGCCCCCGATGAGGACGACACCTGCCTGGAGCGCCTCGAACGCCAGTACGTGCGGGGCAACAATTCCTGCAGCCGCTACGTGGCCGACGCTGTGCAGGATGCCTACAAACGCCTGCTGAAACCCTCCATCGAAACCGAGTTTGCCGCCAGCAGCAAGGAGCGGGCCGACGACGAGGCCATCCGCGTCTTTGCCGCCAACCTGCGCCAGCTGCTCCTGGCCTCCCCGCTGGGACAGAAGCGTGTCATGGGCATCGACCCCGGCTTCCGCACGGGCTGCAAGGTGGTGTGCCTCGACGCGCAGGGCAACCTGCTCCACAACGAGAACATCTACCCCCACCCGCCCGTCAGCAAACCCAAGGAAGCGGCACAGAAGATACAGAAGATGGTGGAGGCCTACCGCATCGAGGCCATGGCCATCGGCAACGGTACCGCCAGCCGCGAGACGGAAGACTTCCTGAAGCACCTGCGCTTCGACCGCGACATGCAGATATTCGTCGTCAGCGAGCAGGGTGCTTCCATCTACTCGGCCTCCAAGCTGGCCCGCGAAGAGTTTCCCGACTATGACGTCACCGTCCGCGGTGCAGTCTCCATTGCCCGCCGACTCATGGACCCGCTGGCCGAGCTGGTAAAGATAGACCCGAAGTCCATCGGCGTAGGACAATACCAGCACGACGTGGACCAGACAAAGCTGAAGAAATCGCTCGACCAGACGGTGGAAAGTTGTGTGAACCTGGTGGGTGTCAACCTGAACACGGCCAGCAGCCATCTGCTGACCTACATATCGGGCCTCGGACCGCAACTGGCGCAGAACATCGTCAGCTACCGTGCCGAACACGGCCCCTTCGCCTCGCGCCGCGACCTGCTGAAGGTGCCCCGCATGGGCGCCAAGGCCTTCGAACAGTGCGCCGGCTTCCTGCGCATCCCCGATGCCAAGAACCCGTTGGACAACACGGCCGTCCACCCCGAAAGCTACGGCATCGTGGAGCAAATGGCCAAGGACCTGGGCTGCACCGTCCATGAACTGATAGCCGACAAGCAGCTGCGCCTGCGCATCCGGCCCGAGCGTTACCTGACGGACACCGTCGGCATGCCTACCCTCAAGGACATCCTTCAGGAACTGGACAAGCCCGGACGCGACCCGCGAGGCCCCATCAAGGTGTTCGAGTTCGACCCGAACGTCCGCACGCTGGACGACCTGCACGAAGGCATGGAGCTACCCGGCATCGTGGGCAACATCACCAACTTCGGCGCCTTCGTGGACATCGGCATCAAGGAGAACGGCCTGATACACCTCTCCCAGCTGGCCGACCGCTACGTGACCGACCCCAACGAAGTGGTGTCCATCCACCAGCACGTCCGGGTACGTGTGCTGGGCATCGACACGGAACGCAAGCGCATCCAGCTGACCCTGCGCGGCGTATCGCAGGAAGGACTCTAAGCCTCCTTCCTGCCGCGCCGTTCGTAATAGCCGACAATGGCCAGCGTCCCCACAACAAGCAGCACCGTGCAGAGCAGCGAACCTTCGAAGCCGAAGTCGCCGCCCGTCAGCAGGTCGCTGCCCGTCAGGCGGAGGGTAAGCAACGATTGGCCACTGTCTGTCCCGCTGACCTCATAGCCCAGCACAGGCCCCTGCAGCCAGTTCCAGAACCAGTGCAGCACAATGGGGAAGCACAAATTACGTGTATACAGAAAAGAAGCACCCAGCAGACAGCCTGCCAGCAGAATGTTGACAAACGGCAGAAGCGCGAAATTGGGATTGAACAGATGCATGCCCGAAAAGAGGGCCGACGACAAGAAAAGAGCCACGAAACGGTTCATACCTTCCGAAAGCATCCTTCCCAGCACGAAACCACGAAGCATCACCTCTTCCGAAACGGCTACCAGCAGGAAGAGCAGCAACCATCCCAGCAAATCACAGGGTATCCATTGGATGCCTGTCACCTCGACAGCCCCCGTCAGGAGCGACACGCCAAACCCGACGGCATACAGCAGCACCGCCACACCAAGGCCCGCCAACAGGTCCTTCCCCCGCCCCTTCAGCGACAAGCCCAGCGACGACAGGGGCAGGTTACGCCAGCGCAATATCAAGACCGCCGCACTCAGATAGCCCACCAGCATAAACAGACTCTCACACGCATGGGAGAGCAAGCCGTCCTCCGGCATCTCTGCTGCCGCCAACTTATATCCCAAGAAGAGAAACATACCCAGAAACATCAGGATAAATGTCCCTATCACATAAAACAGCAGAATATCCGCCACCAATCGGCCGGTCTTCTTCCAGAAAGTTTTGTTTCCTATCTCCATACCTTATTATATATTATCTAAAATCACTGAACACGGCTGCAAAAATACAAATAAAAGAAAAAAAATATCCATTCTCGCCAAATCTTCCGTATCTTTGGAAACCGAACCAATAAAAAAGAGAAGAAATATGAAAATAAGACACATACTGCTGATGGCAGCCGGCTTCTGCCTTACACTGGGAACCTATGCCCAAAAGAAAACAACCCTCTACGTGCCCAAGGCCGGCACACTGGTAGAACTGCTGACCGAAAATGAAGCCAACCAGATAACCCACCTCACCTTGCAGGGAAAACTCAACGCCGTAGACTTCCGTCACTTGCGCGACGAGTTTACCAGCCTCCGGGTACTGGACATCTCGAACGCCAGCATCAGCATGTATACCGGCAAGAACGGTACGTATCCCGACAAGTTCTACATCTATCCGGGCAACTGCATTCCAGCTTACGCCTTCTGCAAACAGAAGGAAGACGGCAGCTACCAGGGGAAAACAAGTCTGGAGCATGTCATTCTGTCCGAAAAGACCAAGAACATTGAAGATGCCGCCTTCAAGGGCTGTACCAATTTGAAGATTTGTCAGATTCGTAAGAAAACAGCCCCCAACCTGCTGCCGGGAGCTTTGGCAGACAGCATTACGGCCATCTTCGTCCCGCTGGGTAGCAGCGATTCCTACCGCCACAAAGACAGATGGGAAAACTTCTCCTTTGTCGAAGGTACCCCAACCGCCGTTACCGTACAGATAGCCAAAATGGGCAGCCTGGCCAGCGAACTGCTGAATGCCGGCGTGCAGCCCCGTGACGTGAACTTCCTGACCATCGAAGGCAAAATGGACGAAACGGACTTCAAACTCATTCGCGACTACATGCCCAACCTGGTTTCGGTCAACATGGAGAACTGTAACGCGACAACCATCCCCGAATACACCTTCACACAGAAAAAATACATGCTGAACATTACCCTCCCCAAAGGACTGACCACCATCGGGCAACGCGCCTTCAGCGGTTGCACACGCCTGTGTGGCACACTGGTATTGCCCGCCTCGGTGACAGCCATCGAATATGGGGCGTTCATCGGGTGTGACAACCTGCGCCGGGTACTGGCAACCGGTACCCAAATTACTACGTTAGGCGACAACCTGTTTGGTGACAGCAATGCCAGCAAGATTGTCTATCAATCCGTCAAATAAAATCATTTGATTCCAATAAAAAGAGGGGGCGCATCACGGATGATACGCCCCCTTTCTGTTTTCTGCTCTCTTCTTCTATTTTTATAATTGATACATCCGGGCCCTCAACTCCTTGATGTGATCCGAAGCAATGTATTCGTCGTACTCCATCATCTTGTCAATGATGCCGTTCGGCGTCAGCTCTATGATGCGGTTGGCCACCGTCTGGATGAACTCATGATCGTGTGACGCAAACAGAACGTTGCCTTTATAAATCTTCAGATTATTGTTGAAAGCCTGGATGGATTCCAAGTCCAAGTGGTTGGTAGGAGTATCCAAAATCAGGCAGTTGGCATTGCGCAGCTGCATACGGGCAATCATGCAACGCATCTTCTCGCCTCCCGACAGCACACTGGCTTTCTTCAGCACCTCGTCGCCCGAGAACAACATACGGCCCAGGAAACTCTTCATGTAGACTTCGTTGCCTTCGCCAAACTGGCTGAGCCATTCTACCAGATTCAAGTCTGTATTGAAATAGGCCGTATTGTCCAGCGGCAGATAGGCCGTCGTGATGGTCACACCCCAGTTGTAATGACCGGCATCGGGCTTCATATTCCCGTTAATGATTTCGAACAGCGCCGTCATGGCACGCGGGTCGTGCGACAGGAACACAATCTTGTCTCCCTTCTCTACGTTGAAATTCACGTCGCGGAAGAGTATCGTACCGTCGTCCAGCGACTTGGTCAGTCCCGACACCTCCAGTATCTGGTTGCCCGGCTCGCGCTCCGGCGTAAAGATAATACCCGGATATTTACGTGAAGACGGTTTGATTTCCTCCACATTCAGCTTTTCGAGCATCTTCTTGCGGCTCGTCGTCTGCTTGCTCTTGGCCACATTGGCACTGAAACGGCGGATGAACTCCTCCAGCTCCTTGCGCTTTTCCTCGGCCTTGGCCTTCTGGTTCTGCTGCTGGCGCAGGGCCAGCTGGCTCGACTCGTACCAGAAGCTGTAGTTACCGGCAAACAGATTGATTTTACCATAATCGATATCAATCGTGTGAGTACATACCGAATCCAGGAAGTGACGGTCGTGGCTGACTACCAATACGGTATGTTCGAAGTTAGACAGATAATCTTCCAGCCATGTCACTGTTTCCATGTCCAGGTCGTTGGTCGGCTCGTCCAGCAACAAGTTGTCCGGATTACCATACAATGCCTGTGCCAGCATGACACGCACCTTCTCCTTGTTGTTCAGCTCGCTCATCAGCACATAATGCTTGTCCTCCTTGATGCCCAGTCCGCTCAGCAAGGATGCCGCATCGCTTTCGGCATTCCATCCGTCCAGTCCGGCAAACTTTTCTTCCAGTTCAGACACCTTCATGCCGTCCTCGTCCGTAAAGTCTTCCTTGGCATAAAGTGCCTCACGCTGCTTCATGATGTCCCACAACACCGTGTGACCCATCATCACCGTATCCATCACCGTGTAGGCATCCCACTTGAAGTGGTCCTGACTGAGCATAGACAAACGCTCGCCCGGCCCCAGAATAATAGACCCCGTCGTGGGCTCCAGCTCACCCGAAATCGTCTTGAGGAAAGTGGACTTGCCCGCGCCGTTGGCACCGATAACACCATAACAATTGCCGCTGGTAAACTTCAGGTTTACGTCGTTGAACAACACCCTTTTACCAAACTGCACCGAAACATTAGAAACTGTAATCATGAATTATTTTTTCCCTTATATTACTAATACCTTAAAATTGAGCGTGCAAAGATACGACTTTATCGCGATATATACGATACCCGCAGGCAGTAAACATCATGGAAACACGTTACAAACTTCCTGCCGACAGGAAGCAGACATTCCATCAACAGCCCATGCACATCCTAAATATCCTGTCTTTACACTGACAATCTGACATAAAAATACTACCTTTGCGGCGTTTTTCAAGAACGGATGTCCATTTGGCAAAGTTTTTGTACGAACATCGGATAAAAATGGTCCAAGCCCTGACAGGCTTGGATATATATCAACAAGCAATCATAAAAAAATATAAAGATATGGATCCGAAAAAAGAAACCATGAACGAAGAAGAGCTGAAGGCCCGTGCCGAACGCGAAGAGCACAAAGCCAAGGGCTCCAAGGGAAAAGAAGAGAAAACGACCGATGAACAGTCGGCCGAAGAGCAGCCTGCAGATGAAGTGGAAAAGCTGCAAAACGAGCTGGACAGCTTGAAAGACAAATACCTGCGCCTTTCCGCAGAATTTGACAACTACCGCAAACGTACGATGAAGGAAAAAGCCGAGCTTATCCTGAACGGCGGTGAAAAGTGCATCAGCAGTATCCTGCCTATTGTCGACGACTTCGAGCGTGCATTGAAAAACATGGAAACCGCCGAAGACGTAGCTGCCGTAAAGGAAGGAGTTGAACTGATCTACAACAAGTTCATGACCGTACTCGGACAAAATGGCGTGAAACCCATCGAGACCAAGGAGCAGCCGCTCAACACAGATTATCATGAAGCCATTGCCGTCATTCCGGCACCGGCGGAAGAACTGAAGGGCAAGGTTTTGGATTGTGTACAGACCGGCTATACGTTAAACGACAAGGTAATCCGTCATGCCAAAGTGGTAGTCGGAGAATAAAGAACAGGCATAGGATATGGAAAAAAGAGATTACTACGAGGTACTGGGAGTCGACAAGAATGCATCGGCCGATGAGATAAAGAAAGCCTACCGCAAAAAAGCCATCCAATATCACCCCGACAAAAATCCCGGCGACAAGGAAGCGGAAGAAAAGTTCAAGGAGGCTGCCGAAGCCTATGACGTACTGAGCAATCCGGACAAACGTGCCCGTTACGACCAGTTCGGCTTTGCAGGCATGAGCGGCGCAGCCGGCAACGGAGGTCCTTTCGGCGGATTCAGCGGAGGCATGTCCATGGACGACATCTTCTCCATGTTTGGCGACATCTTCGGCGGACACGGTGGAGGTTTCGGCGGTTTCGGAGGATTCGGCGGAGGAGGCGGTGCACAGCAACGCCGTTTCCGTGGTTCGGACCTCCGCGTAAAGGTGAAGCTCAACCTGAAGGAAATATCTACCGGTGTAGAGAAGAAATTCAAGCTGAAGAAATACGTCACCTGCAGCCACTGCCATGGCACCGGAGCCGAAGGCAACGGAGGAAGCGAAACCTGTCCCACCTGCAAAGGCTCAGGGACCGTTATCCGCAACCAACAGACGATTCTGGGTACCATGCAGACGCGTACCACCTGTCCCACTTGCGGCGGTGAAGGCAAAATCATCAAGAACAAGTGCAAGGAATGTGCAGGCGAAGGTATCGTATATGGCGAAGAAGTAGTAACCGTCAAAATTCCTGCCGGTGTAGCCGAAGGCATGCAATTGTCCATGAGCGGCAAGGGAAATGCCGGCAAACACAATGGCATACCCGGCGACTTGCTCGTGCTGATTGAGGAAGAGCCGGACAAAGAACTGATTCGTGAAGAGAACGACCTTATCTACAACCTGCTGCTGAGCTTCCCCACAGCAGCCTTGGGCGGTGCAGTAGAAATTCCGACCGTCGACGGAAAGGTAAAGGTAAAGATTGAGTCGGGTACACAACCGGGCAAAGTACTCCGCCTCCGCAACAAAGGTCTGCCCAACGTCAACGGCTACGGCACAGGCGACCTGCTGGTCAATGTCAGTGTCTACGTACCCGAAACGCTGAGCAAAGACGAAAAGAAAGCCTTGGAGGAAATGGAAACTTCCGACAACTTCAAGCCGAATACTTCCATCAAGGAAAAGATATTCAAGAAGTTCAAGAGTCTGTTCGAGTAAACTCTTATTTTCATAACAACCAATTCAGCCCGTTTCCACTACTTGGAAGACGGGCTGAATGGTTTATGTAGAATAGAATGATACTTTCATATGGAGCAGCATTCAGTAATTTCTGAAGATTAAGAACAAAACTTCAGAAACATCGATACACTCATTGTTCTGAAAATTACATCTTATATTTAAACATAATCAAAGGTCGCATTACAAAAAAAGAAGAACCTATTTGAATGAAGAAAGCAAAGATTGAGATTTGAAAAGGATAATATCGTTTTTAATCTGCCCCTAAAGCTATTATATGTCTACTTCAATGAGATTTCCGAAAAGATCCGACTACCTTACATTGAAAGGTCGAAGCAGGCAAATCGGCACTATTCACTAAATTAGCACGGGTGAAAGGTTGCCAACCATAACGTACGAAAACCGGATGAGGTACATGTTCAGACCATACAATCACTTTGTCGCCGCAGATAATGGCTTTCGCAGGATAATATAATCCTGCGACCTCTGCCACTTCAAAACAGTTCGGTGATTGACCATTAGAAGTTGTCAGACCGTCGCCGTAATCGAACTTCAAGTATACTTTACCACCTTTCACTTGAGCTGATTGATAGAGCGGCCCTGAGGGTAAGATATCGAAGTTATAGTCACAATGCAGTGCCCAACGTGCCAACCGTTCACCTACGGGGCGTTTATCGCGAGGATGCACATCCAGCGAGTCTCCTTTGTCAGAAGATACTGCCATACCCATATGAGGCAGTTGCTGCATGAGTCGCCGTTGACTGTCGCGGAACCAGGTCCAAGACGGACGGTTCAGGCTAGATAATTGTACGAAGTAGAACGGCATTTCAGGGTTATCCCAATAAGTACGCCAGCTTTGCACTAACAGTTTAAACAGCCTCTCGTGCAACTGTACGTGGTGAGCATTTGATTCACCCTGATACCAGACAACCCCTTTAATGGTATAGTGCCGCAAAGGCAAAATACCACTTTCATATAGGTAACAAGGGTCGTAAGGATGACGTTGCAGCTTAGGACGGAGTTCGATGTTCTTCAGTGCTCGTTCGCCCACCCATGGCTGAATATAATCATTGTACGGCCAGCCTCTCAAAATGCCAGGTAGTTGATGTTCGATAGTACTGCGATCTATCCACGATTCAGTGGGCGAACCGCCAACAGCATTACAAATCAGCCCTATGGGCACATGCAAGCTGTCTTGCAACATCTGTCCGAAATAATAGCCGATGGCTGAAAAGCGAGCTGCTAATTGTGGTATACAGGTTTGCCAACTAGTATTAGCATAATATTCCATCCTGTTGACCGAATCAAGAGCAGTCACAGGCCAAGCGCAATCGCTGGTAGCCCAACGCCCTTTCATGTCGAAGAGTCGGATGTTGGGATTGTGAGCTTGCGGAATGTCTTCGCTAGCTGTGAGAGCCTGCTCCAGTCGAAACTCCATGTTCGATTGTCCTGAGCATAACCAAACTTCACCAGCTGCCACGTTGCGATAAATCAGTTTTTGTCGTCCGTCTTCTATTTGCAAGGTATAATCAGTCCCTGCCACCAAAGGTGCCAATGTGACACTCCAGTGACCATCTATCTCAGTCACCGCCGTATGCTTTTGTCCAGCAATATCGACAGTCACCTTCATTCCAGCATCGTTGATGCCTTCAATTTTTATCGGACAGTCGCGTTGTAGCACCATATTGTCACTGAAAAGTAAAGGCATTCTCAGTCCACCAAAGTCGCCCGTAATGGCAGAATAAACAGCCCGAGCTAAACGATTTAACCCCTCTTTAGTAGGGTGAATAGCATCTGGCAACAATTGCGGATAGGAATAAAGCACCTCGTGGAAATCTATCAGTTGCAAATTTGACACTCGTGCTACTTTTTCAACCATAACTTGAATTTCGTCTTCCCAATCGCGAGTACTCGATTCGAAACGAGGATGACGGTCAAAAATTGGAGTCAAGCGACAAATCAAAATGCGTACATCAGGGTTGACAGCACGACAAGAATCAATCAATGCCAGGTAGTCGCTCAAAAAGAAGTCACGGTAATTGGGCCAGTCACGCGGATCAGTATCGTTAATACCAAGGTGAATAACAACGATATCTCCAGCAAAGTCCATGGCTTCACGGAATTCTTTCTGCTCCATGTAAGGCCGATGCCCTTTGTTCAGCAATGTAGCTCCCGACTTACCAAAATTACCTACTTTATAGCGCCCCCCCAGCATAATCTGTAGTTGTGCCGGGTAAGAATCGACAGCAGGATTCTCAGTACCTAAGCCATACGTGATGCTGTTACCGATGCAAGCTACTTTAATTTTCTGATCCTTATTGGTAGAAGCATAGCTGCCAATACCCATTAAAAAGCAGCACAACAGGATAAATATGCTTTTCTTTTTCATCATTTTAGTTTTAATATGAATTCGACAAAAATCAAAAAAATTGTAGTCCGTCATTGATACAATTCATGTCAATGACGGAGTTCTTTTCAAAGAAACAATTAGTCAATACAGCCACACCACTGCAGGATTACAACAAGAATTTGCCCATAATGACAATGTACAAAAGAAGCCAAGCAGCCAACATACATTCATTTTTCCACACATAATTAATTCATTATTTACAGATTTCAATTGCGCATATTCACAAATTTAGCATTTTGCAGCACTTTTACTTCCTTCTAAAATACCAGTACAATAATGTCACACAAATGCTATATAACATATTTTACATTACAATTCAATTATTTATCACCAGACGATTTAAAGGAAATAAAGTGACCTGAGGGGAACGTACTCCAGGCTTCAACTCTCCACACACCATAAATAACTGATGGTCGTATATCAACAGTATACCGCCAGCCCTTGCCATTCCTTGAACATCATGCAAAATTCGCCAATCCTTACCGACCCAGTCATATATCAATATGTCAGTATTAAACCGGTACCAATCAACAGGTTTCCTCATATAATCATCCGGTCCCTTCCCCTCCATTGCCTGTTTAAAGACTGAATAATTAACTCCTCCAGCAAGAATTAGGTTATCGCCTAACACAATCCCACTTCCTCCAACCATACAACGTCGTCCTCCTTTCTGTTCAGGAACAAGAACATCGTAGGTACTCCATTTTCTATAAGCGACATCATATCTCAGCAATTCTGTGGACAGGATGCAATCGTTAGTTTCTGCAATAAAATCATATCCTCCAATCAAAAATACTCCACCTGACACAGCCAATACAACTGGTTGTATCCGCCGATATCCAGGATAGTCGGCAAGTCGTTTCCACACCACGGGAAAAGATAAATCCAAAGAATACAGAGCCTTTCCACCATTAGGCTGATTGCCTCCGGTCACATACACCGTCGTTCCATAAACAGCAGCTCCACCATTATCGATGGGTACAGGAAGCGAAGGCAAACTCACAATCTGACCGTCGGCTTTTAACAGAAAAACACGGTCCAATACGCCCTCTTCATTTTGTCCACCAATACATACCAGTCCCCTTTCTGTTGAGACAGAAACTCCATAGGCTATTGGAAAGGGCAAGGAAGAAAGGTATTGCCACTGACGCTTTTCCGCTTTCACATCAACAGCATAAACCGCATCGTAAAACTTTTTCTTCCCGCCTTCTGCTGCCGGTATATCGGGGAAATTGCATCCACCTGCAACAATCAGCGAATCGCCTACAAATCCGGCAAAAGGAGCCGACACACCTTGTGACAGCGGGAAATCAGGGAAAGACATACCGGCATTTTGACCACAGGTATACTTTCCCCACCCCACAATAACCAGCCAGACAAGCGTCCGGAGAAACAAACGAAACATAGATGTATCTTCTTAAGACCCAAACATCACTTGACCAAATCCTGCAATTTCACTGCCTGGAACGTCATGTGAGCCACGCTACTCTCGTAAAGGATGCCGATAGTCTCACGGTCTATCAAGGTCAGACAGCTATATCCCCATCCTTTATCTTCGTCCAGCATCAGCTGATACTCAGGCGGCCAGGTGTTTCCACCATCCAAACTTACCTTAATCGTAATATGATGCCTGCCTTTGGTTGTATCAGGATTAGAGAACACCAACAGGTCTTTATTCAACACATTGTCTGCTGCAGGAATGCGCAACAGGCTGGCCATACAAACGGGCTCCCTCAACGCCTTACGGAAAGACGGATGCTCCACCCAAGTCTTGCCCAAATCAGACGTTGTCGCCACCGCACGACTACCTCCACGATTGTCACGCATATTTAACATCAGCACCCCGGGTTCTACCTCAACCACCTGGGCTTCAGTAGTATTGGTACGGGCCAAATTATGAATTTCCCATGTTGAGCCCTGATTTTTACTGTACATAACCCCCGCATTAGGCACACGTGTAGAGTCTATAAACTGGATGGGGAACACCAATGTTCCATCGTCCATCGTAATACCCCGACCCGGACCTTGCAGCAAAAGATACCAAGAAGGATCTTTGACTTGAGCCGTCACATTGATTGGTTCAGACCAGGTCTTGCCATCGTCGTTGCTGCGGGTCAGCACCAACTGTCCTGTCTCCTCTGGAGTCATACCCTGATGCGAACTCCACCATGCACGCTGATTGCCGCATCCATGTGTCCACAAAGCCGCAATCCAGGCCGTATGGGTCTTGGTGTCAAACAAAATGCAAGGGTCGCCCGCTCCGTTCTGTGCGGCAGGAAGTCCGCCCACATTCTTGAAAGCCAACGGAACCCGCATCTTTTCCCATGTACGGCCACCGTCCACACTGCGACTCAGACCTATATCAATATGTTCCTGCAAATCGACAGAATTATTATAACGAATATCATACACTGCCAACAAGGTTCCTTCATTGGTAGTCACAAGGCCAGGAATACGATAAGCGGCAGCTCCATCATCACCAGCATGACGTACGCCGACCCCTACACGGTGCACAATATCCGAGGTTGAAACAATCTTAACAAGAGCATTTCTCCCATCCAACTTCACACATGACAAATCAGCCTGAATTTTAGTCTGCAAAGAAGCTCCAGGCTTCATTTGCAGACTAATCCAAAAGAAATTTATTCCATCGAACAAGTCGTAATCACATTGCAAAGTTATTCTGCCAGCAGGCCGTTTTACTTCAGCACACAAAATTGAATAAGAAGGATTTGCAGCCAATGTTTGTCCTACATTGAACCCTGAAACATAAGATACAGGAGCAAATCTGTTCTTAGCTCTGTCTTGCAAAGCCTCAGTCCCTCCATAATACAATTTCACAGATTCTATCTCCGAAAGGTTCTGAGATGAAATGTTTAAAGAAACCTCAGTTAACTTTCGAGACTCACGGGCATCCAAACGCAAATAAAACAACACATTATCCTGACGCTCGATTAAGATAGGAATTTGTGTTTCACGTACATAAACAGTATCAGCAGCCTTCAGCTTCCCAACACACAATATTATAAACAGCAAGAAATAGCAGAATACTCTCATAGCAATTACTCAACTTTATCCAAACAACAATTTAATTACCAATACACAATCTATATCCACAAACCATCATACGAGGAATGTGGAAAGGTCCCTTGAACAAATTGCCCTTTGCCGGCTGAGCCACAGTACCGTCGCGATGAAGATAACCATACCACTCACCAAACTCTTTATCAGGGAAATGAGCATACGTCCAGTCACTGATCTGTTTGTGCATTGCCAGATATTTTTCATCATGCGTAGCTTGATAAGCATACAAAGTGGCAATGATAGCTTCAGTCTGCGGCCACCAGAACTTCATATCTTGCGAATAATCCTGTACAGGGAAATTACGACAATCACGGAAATTGATGATGCCTCCATATTCCTTGTCCCAGCCCCACTCCCAGGACCATTCCAATATCTCAAGAGCCATCTGAACCAAATTTTTGTCCCAATTGCGATACTTGGCCTCTTCCATGATAAACCAAGAAGTCTCGATGCAATGTCCGGGGTTAATGAGACGGCCATTGCAAGTATCCATAAATTCGCCATTGGGCCCCACCATTTCAAGCACGGCCTTGAACTCCGGATGCATGAAATAATGACGAATCGCAGACAACGATTCATCAATCTGTTTGTCGAGTATAGGATCAGCAATTGCCGCACGTATACGGGAAGCCGTATTGATGAGGATCATCGTAATGGAATGTCCACGCGACTGCAAGGTCGGCAGATACTTGGGTTCCAAAAAACCAGGAGTTGACAAGAACTTCTGAATATTTTTAAACATATCCAAAGCCTTCAACGCATAGGTCGTGTCGCCCGACGCAATGGAATATTCCGACATGGCAATAGCTGCAAAGCATTCAGAAAACACGTAACGACGTTTTCGCAAAGGTTGTCCGTCACCTGTCACCTCAAAAAACATATGTCCGTCTGTATCGATGCAATGCTGCTCTATAAAGTCTACGCAACTTTTAGATGCTGCCAACCAGTCGGGATTTTTCTCCACCTGATTGTATGCATAAGCTGCTATAAAGCCAAACCTGCCCTGAAACCAAACCGATTTGGTCGTATCCATCAAACGTCCTTCCCTATCCAAACAAGTATACACTCCACCATGCTGACGGTCCAGCCCATGTTCCAGCCAAAACGGCATAATATTTTTTTGGAGTTCATGCTTATAATCAGAAGCCCAGGTATTCAAATACTGTTTTATATCCATAGCATTCAGAATTTGTTGCAACGTTCAAAGAAATTAATGGCCTCCAATTCCGCTTTCATACGCTTCTCTTCCTCATCGGTCATATTCTGGAAAGGTGTACGGTTCTTTCCCAAATCAAGTCCTATCAGCTTCATAATCCGTTTGCCTGCAACTATATTACCCCGATAATGACAAATGACATTAATGACATCTTGGGAGAAATTTTGTAATTCACGAGCCTTCTCAATATCACCGGCATTCCAGGCATCAATGATACCTACCAAATTAATGCCATTGTAATTGGTCGTTCCACCAATACCTCCCTGAGCTCCGCCCATTGCCAATGAAGGAAGAATGGTTTCATCCTGACCGTGAAGCATATCAAACTTGCCATTTTTATACAGACGGCACTGGTTGTATTCATAAATGCTCTCGTAGGTATATTTGATTCCAGCGAAGTTAGGTATACGCCCATCCACAGCTTTCAACAGTTCGACCATCGGCAGAAAAGCCCCATTGAATGCGGGGATATGATAGTAATAAAAAGGCAAATTGGGAGCTCCCATCGCAATCTCCTCGCAATATTTCACCAATTCCTCAATACGACCCACCTTCGGAAAAGGGGGAGCCATCGCACCAATACCCCATGCACCTATTTTCTGCGCATGTTCGGCCAGCATTTTGCTAGCCTTGACACAACAACTGCCCACATGAACAATCACCTTGAAACCTTCAGGCGCCACTTCTATCCAACGTTCCGCCAGCTTCATGCGTTCTTCTTCCGTCAGCATATAGCCTTCACCGGAAGAGCCATTAATAAAAACTCCCTTCAGACCATTCTTTTCCAACATCTTGGCATACGCCTCAATGGGTTCATAATTCACTTCTCCATTCTCATAAAACGGAGTAAAAGGCGCGTCAATCAATCCGATAATTTTCTCCATAACTTTCATATATTAAAGGTTTATTATTCTACATTATCTGTCGTGGGACGTAAGAAATACAGCTGTAAGCCCAGGGCAACCAGCACCACTATACTTAACAACGCAAATCCCAATCCCAAATTTCCGCCATCGGTCCATTTCCCTAAAAGCTCTGTAACAGCTGCACCGGCAAAAACACCGGTCATATTCATAATTCCGTATGCTGTAGCACGATGTTTGGCTGACACAAATTGGCAGAGAATTGGCATATTGTTCGCATCGAATACGCCATAACCAATACCAAAAAGCAAACCGGCTCCTACAACCGCAATCAGGCTATGTCCAAAGCCTAACAAGAGCAAAGCTGGTATCGTCAAACCCAAACCTATTGCGCCGGTATATACCCGACCCCGTATATTTTTCTGCACCCAACGGTCGGACAACACTCCACCGGCAAGCACACCAATAAAAGAAGAAACCGCAATAGTTATTGTCGAAATGGGGCCTGCTTCCGACATCGGAATATTCAAATTCTCGGCAAACAGAGTAGGCAACCAATTTTTAGTAGCCCAACCGGGCAAACTGGGAGCAGCAAAATAAAAAAGAATAATCCAAAAAGCCCACGTCGAGAACAACATGCCCAATCCACTGAATAACGAAGTCTTTTTCACCTCATTCTGGACAGGTTTCACTTTCTCTACAGAAGCATGAAGAGGATTTTCGCGGAGAGCCAGCATCAGAACCAAGGAATAAGCTACACCAATAATACCAAACCAATGGAATGCCGAATGCCATGAAAACATAGCGGCCACCGTTGCACCAAATCCGCCAATTGCCTGACCAACATACAAACCTGTCATATGTACACCAACAGCCAGCGAACGGGACTTACCTTGATGCCAATCAGCAATCAAAGACAAGGCAGAAGGAATATAAAGAGCCTCACTGATACCCATCACAGCACGAAGCCAATATAATTCATGAAAAGTATCAGCGTATCCCATCAAATAGGTAACAGCAGACCAAACGAACAAACTGCCTACGACCAGCCATTTCCGGCTGAAACGATCTGCAATCATACCTGCAACCGGACTCATAAAGCCATATATCCATAAAAATATAGCCATCAGGGCACCGAAGGCCTCAGCTTTATTCAATTCCACAATATCGACCTTCATAGCCTCCTGCATGGTAGAAAGCATCTGACGATCCATATAATTAAGCAAGGCTACCACCCAAAGCAACCCTACCACAACCCAAGGATACACTTTTCCATTTCCCATAATATCAATTACAATTTAACCTTTGCTATAAGTTTTCTAATTTTTCCCTCGCCAATGCATGGAGCATGAGCATCCTCAGGATAAGCAACCACAAATTGACCAGGCACCAAATCCACATATGTAGTCGGAGCATCGCTATACAAGGCACAATCACCTTCCGGAGAATAAGCCTTTTCCTCTTGAATCAAATCAGATGCAGCCTTCCACCCTATTCTTTCACGACCCTCCAATAAAATATGGACATCAAGATATTGATTATGAAGCTCAAGCAACTGCTGCTCTTGAGATACAGCTTCAGTTTCCGTATTCATAACATAAAGATTATCTCCATCTATATCAATCCGTCCCAAGGGAGCACAAGAGAAATCATAAGATCTCACAAAATCAAACAACTTTTTAAATAATGGATGAAGAACCTCCACCCGACTTGGATTAAGTAAATTCGAAATTATCATGGTACAATATTTAAGTTTCATGTTTTACCAATGGCAAATATAGATATTTATTTTTAATTGCAGCATAATTAATAAATTATTTTATTAACAATGCTATAAAACATATAAATAATAGGATATTAAGCGCATAATCACAAAATTATCGCTATATTTATACAAAAAACATTAGTATATTTGTCCAAACCATAAATAAATTACGCCATATGAAACAAGCGTTACTCAAAGAAATAGAAATAGGCAGCAAAAATGCCTTACTGAAAAAGAAAATCATCACACATTATATATATAATGGAAGTTCAACTATCACAGACTTATCCAAAGAGCTGGATTTAAGTGTACCTACAGTAACCAAATTCATCTCAGAGATGTGTGAAGAAGGCTATATCAATGATTACGGCAAACTGGAAACAAGCGGCGGAAGACATCCAAGTTTATATGGACTCAACCCAGAATCGGGATACTTTATAGGCGTAGACATTAAAAAATTTGCAATCAATCTGGCCCTAATCAATTTCAAAGGCGATATGCTGGAATTAAAAATGAATACTCCCTATAAATTTGAAAATACACCAGAGGCACTGGAAGAGCTATGTAAACTCATCAAGAACTTTATTACAGAAACAGAAGTAAAGCCAGAAAAGGTGATGAATATCTGCATTAACATTTCTGGACGCGTCAATCCTGAATCAGGATATAGCTTCAGCATGTTTCACTTCTCCGAACAGCCATTAGCTGAAGTCCTAACAAAAAAAATAGGATTCCCTGTATGTATTGACAACGACACACGCGCCATGACTTATGGAGAATATATGAAGGGATGCGTCACTGGAGAAAAGGATATAATTTTTGTCAATATCAGCTGGGGGCTTGGTATCGGCATTATCATTGACGGGAAAATCTATACTGGCAGATCGGGATTTTCCGGTGAGTTTGGTCATATCAACGTATTTAATAATGAAATCATCTGCCACTGCGGTAAGAAAGGATGCCTAGAAACAGAAGCCTCAGGAAGTGCCTTCCATCGTATTTTTCTGGAAAGAATAAAAAACGGAGAAACTTCTATCTTATCCGAAAGACTTAAAGAAAAGAACAAACCGCTCACTTTAGATGAACTGATAACAGCTGCCTGCAAGGAAGACCCGCTCTGCATAGAAATAGTCGAAGAGATTGGGCAAAAACTCGGAAAGCAAATTGCAGGACTGATAAACATCTTCAACCCTGAACTGGTAATAATAGGAGGTACTTTATCACTAACAGGAGACTACATCACCCAGCCCATAAAAACAGCTGTCAGGAAGTACTCTCTAAACCTGGTAAATAAAGACTCGGCTATCCTTACTTCCAAACTAAAAGATAAAGCCGGCATCATAGGAGCATGTATGCTGGCCCGCAGCCGCATGTTTGAAGGGTGATACCAAATAAGAATCCTCTCAAGTCTAATTTACCATTAACAGAGGCTCCTTCCTGCTATCTCAGGCACCCAAAAAAGAAGGCCATATCATTCCGTCCATTAAAAATTTAAGGAGAGCAAGACAAAAAAACGCCCCTAAACCTTTTGATTTTTCAAATAAAGCTGTACCTTTGCACGCCGTAAGACATAAGGACTTATGATTGCCGATATAGCTCAGTTGGTAGAGCAACGCATTCGTAACGCGTAGGTCGCCGGTTCAAGTCCGGCTATCGGCTCAAAAGAGATGCAAACAATGCATCTCTTTTTTCTTTATTAGAAATTTCATATTTTTGTGCCTCAAATTCAACAAAAGCAATCGTATGACCAAAAGGAAAAAGCTCATTACCCTGCTATTGGCTTTGACGACCATTCTGTGCATCTGCATGGGAACAGCCTACTACCTACTGCTGGCTCCACAATTCCACCCCAAGAAACCGGTTTATATCTATATAGACAAAGACGACACGGCCGACTCGGTGTTCCACAAGCTCCATACCACAGCTTCTCCCGGCCATCTGGCCGGCCTGTACGCGATAGCCCGTCTGAAAGGATATGACGAACACCTCCATACGGGACGCTATGCTGTCCGCCCCGGCGACAATGCCTACCATGTATTCGGAAGGTTGTCACGGGGACACCAGGAACCCGTCAACCTGGTCATAGGCAGCGTACGTACCCTGGACCGCCTGGCACGCAACGTAGGCAGGCAACTCATGATAGACTCTGCGGACATTGCCCGGGGGCTACAGGACTCTGCCTACTGGAAAGAACAGGGCTATACAAAAGAAAACCTCCCCACCCTCTTCATCCCCAACACCTATCAGGTGTATTGGGATATGGATGCAGAAGGTTTCTTTAGACGGATGATAAAGGAACACAACCGTTTCTGGAACGAAAGTCGCCTGAGCAAAGCCGACTCGCTGGGCATGACACCCGTAGAGGTAGCCACCCTGGCATCCATTGTGGAAGAAGAGACCAACAACGCACAAGAAAAGCCGATGGTAGCCGGCCTGTACATCAACCGCCTGCACGCAGGCATGCCGCTCCAAGCTGATCCTACGATCAAGTTTGCCTTGCAGGATTTCGGCCTGCGCAGAATCAGCAACGCCCATCTGGGCATCGACTCTCCCTACAACACCTACCGGTATGCAGGTCTGCCTCCGGGCCCCATACGCATTCCCTCGCCTGCGGGAATAGATGCCGTGCTGAACTACACGAAGCATAATTATCTGTATATGTGTGCCAAGGAAGACCTCTCGGGTACCCACAATTTTGCCGCCAACTACGCCGAGCACATGCGCAACGCCCGAAAATACTGGAATGCCCTGAACAAGCGAAAGATTTTCCAATAGATTTGATTTAATAAGAGCAAAAGCTTATATTTGCCCTTCGTATAACCGAATCATAAAAAATACGAAGAAAGATATGAGCAAGCAACTCTTACTTGGCGACGAAGCCATCGCCCAGGCGGCACTCGATGCAGGCCTCTCGGGCGTTTATGCCTATCCGGGCACTCCTTCCACAGAAATAACCGAATACATTCAGGCGGCTCCCGTCACTGCTGCCCGAAACATACACAGTCACTGGTGCAGCAATGAGAAGACGGCGATGGAGGCAGCACTGGGAATGTCGTTTGCAGGCAAACGGTCGCTGGTGTGCATGAAACACGTAGGCATGAACGTGGCAGCCGACTGCTTCGTCAACTCAGCCATCACCGGTGTAAAAGGCGGCATGATAGTCGTAGCAGCCGACGACCCCAGCATGCACTCTTCACAGAACGAACAGGACAGCCGCTTCTACGGCGACTTCGCCCTGATTCCCATGTATGAACCCAGCAACCAGCAGGAAGCCTACGACATGGTCTACAACGGATTCAAATTCTCCGAACAGACAGGCGAACCCATCCTGCTGCGCATCGTCACCCGCCTGGCCCACTCCCGTTCGGGCGTGGAACGTCGGGAAGAACAACCGCAGAACACCCTTGCGTTCAGCGAAGATCCCCGCCAGTTCATCCTCCTGCCCGGCAATGCGCGCAAACGCTACAAGGCGTTGCTGCAGCAGCAGGAAGCCTTCATTCACGCCTCCGAGACATCGCCCTACAACCGCTACACGGAAGGGAGCAACAAGAAAATGGGAATCGTGGCTTGCGGCATCGGCTACAACTACCTGATGGAGAACTATCCCGAAGGATGCGAATATCCGGTGTTGAAGATTGGCCAATACCCCTTGCCCAAGAAACAACTGATGAAGCTCGTGGAGGAATGTGACGAAATCCTGGTTCTGGAAGACGGACAGCCGTTCGTAGAGAAACAACTGAAAGGCTACTTGGGTCTGGGCGTCCATGTGAAAGGACGACTGGACGGAACCCTGCCGACCGACGGCGAGCTGACCCCAGACAGCGTAGCCCGGGCCATAGGCAAAGAGAACGTAGCCACCTTCAGTGTTCCTTCTCTGGTAGAGATGCGTCCGCCAGCCTTGTGCGACGGATGCGGACACCGGGACATGTACACCGTGCTGACCCAAGTTCTGAGGGAAGAATATCCCGACCACAAAGTATTCAGCGACATCGGCTGCTATACACTGGGGGCCAACGCTCCGTTCCATGCCATCAACTCCTGCGTGGACATGGGCGCCTCCATCACCATGGCCAAAGGCGCTTCCGACTCCGGTGTACATCCGGCAGTAGCCGTCATCGGCGACTCAACCTTCACCCATTCGGGCATGACAGGCCTGCTGGACTGCGTCAATGAAAATGCAAACGTCACCATCGTCATCTCGGACAACGAAACGACCGCCATGACCGGCGGACAGGACTCAGCCGGTACCGGACGTTTGGAAAGCATCTGCGCCGGCATCGGTGTGGCACCGGAACACATCCGTGTCGTCGTGCCCCTGAAGAAAAACTACGAAGAGATGAAGCAAGTAATCCGCGAAGAAATCAATTACAAAGGCGTGTCCGTCATCATTCCCCGTCGAGAATGCATCCAAACACTGGCACGCAAGAAACGTAACAAATAAACAAGAACAGCCATGAAAAAAGATATCATATTGTCGGGCGTGGGAGGACAAGGCATCCTCTCCATCGCCACCGTTATCGGACAAGCCGCCCTGAAATCGGGTCTTTACATGAAGCAAGCCGAAGTGCACGGCATGAGCCAGCGCGGCGGCGACGTACAGTCGAACCTGCGCATCAGCGACCGCCCCATCGCTTCGGACCTCATCCCAACCGGAAAATGCGACATCATCCTCTCGCTGGAACCTATGGAGGCGCTGCGCTATCTGCCCTACCTCAGCCCCGAAGGCTGGCTCATTACCAACGAGACGCCGTTCATCAACATTCCCAATTATCCGTCGACGGAAAGTATCCAGGCGGAGCTGGACAAACTGCCCCACAAAATCACGCTGAACGTCAACGAAGTGGCCAGACAGACTGGCTCACCACGCGTGGCCAACATTGTTCTGCTAGGTGCCACCATTCCGCTACTGGGCATCAGTTACGAAACGGTACAGGAAAGCATCCGGGAAATTTTCCAACGGAAGGGAGAAGAAATCGTGGCTCTGAACCTGAAAGCGCTGGCTGCCGGAAAGGAAATAGCCGAAAAGAACATCTGAAAAATACAACAACTATCATACAACCACAACCATGAATAGCAAATACTGGGAAGAAGAGATCGAAACCATGCCACGCGAAAGGCTGCGTGAGCTGCAGTTGCAAAGACTGAAAAAGACCATCGGCATTGCAGCTCACTCGCCTTTCTACCACAAAGTGTTTCAGGAGCATGGCATCACACCGGACAGCATCCGGACACTGGACGACATCCGCAAAATACCTTTCACAACCAAAGCCGACATGCGCGCCAACTACCCCTTCGGACTGGTGGCCGGCAACATGCGCGAAGACGGAGTGCGCATCCACTCGTCCAGCGGCACCACCGGCACACCGACCGTCATCGTACATTCACAGCACGACCTGGACTCTTGGGCCAATCTGGTTGCCCGCTGCCTGTACATGGTCGGCATCCGCAAAACAGACGTATTCCAAAACAGTTCGGGCTATGGCATGTTTACCGGAGGACTGGGATTTCAATATGGAGCCGAACGACTGGGAGCACTGACCGTACCGGCAGCAGCCGGCAACAGCAAACGCCAGATCAAGTTTATTACCGATTTCCACACAACGGCCTTACACGCCATTCCCAGTTATGCCATCCGCCTGGCAGAGGTATTCCAATCGGAAGGGATAGACCCGGCCAGTACCACTCTGAAAACCCTGGTCATCGGAGCCGAGCCACACACCGACGAACAGCGGAAAAAAATAGAGCGTATGCTGGGCGTAAAAGCCTACAACAGCTTCGGAATGACTGAAATGAACGGTCCGGGAGTGGCATTTGAATGCCAGGAGCAAAATGGCATGCACTTCTGGGAAGACTGTTACCTGGTAGAAATTATCAATCCGGAAACGGGAGAGCCTGTACCCGATGGTGAGATTGGCGAACTGGTGCTCACCACGCTTGACCGCGAGATGATGCCATTGATACGCTACCGCACCCGAGACCTGACCCGCATTCTTCCGGGAGAATGTCCCTGTGGACGTACCCACCTGCGCATCGACCGCATCAAAGGCCGCAGCGACGATATGTTCATCATCAAGGGAGTAAACATCTTCCCGATGCAGGTCGAAAAAGTACTGGTACAGTTCCCACAACTGGGCAGCAATTACCTCATCACGCTGGATACCATCGACAATCAGGACGAAATGATTGTAGAAGTAGAGCTCAGTGACCTGTCTACCGACAGCTATGTCGAACTGGAAAAGGTACGCAAGGAGATCACCCGCCAGCTGAAAGACGAGATTCTGCTGACTCCCAAGGTCAAGCTGGTCAAGAAAGGCACCCTTCCCCAAAGCGAAGGGAAAGCCGTCCGGGTCAAAGACCTGCGCAACAACCGATAAGGGAAGGAGAAAGAAAAGAGGGATGGTTCTTGAAAGCCATCCCTCTTTTTTATAGAAAGCCGCACCGATGATGTGATGAAACTCCGATAGACATGATTTGAGTGCTCGTCCTCTTTGTAATCCACCGACTCAAAGGTTACCCCGAAGGGCGTGGCCCGCCATTGAGAAGCGAAACTTGTCTCGGTATTTCTTATAATTTGATGAGTTTCCCGATCCAATCAATGCGGCTATTTTTTCTATAACAAAGGTAAGAAGTTTATCTGAAAGAAACAAGCAAAACACAAAAAAAGTGTCGGAAACTTATAAAAGTCCCGACACTTTCCTTTAATCTTCAGCTATTCAGGATAGCTTATGCTGCTTTAGCCTTAGCAACGATAGCCTTGAATGCTTCCGGGTGATTTACAGCCAAATCGGCCAACACCTTGCGGTTGATTTCGATTCCGGCTTTGTGCAGAGCACCCATCAGCTTCGAATAAGACAAACCTTCCAGACGGGCAGCAGCGTTGATACGCTGAATCCACAGAGCACGGAAGTTTCTCTTTTTGGCCTTACGGTCACGGAACGCATACGTCAAACCCTTCTCCCAAGTATTCTTGGCAACGGTCCAAACGTTCTTTCTTGCACCAAAGTAACCTCTGGTCAACTTCAAAATTTTCTTTCTTCTTGCTTTAGAAGCAACATGATTTACTGATCTTGGCATAGTTTTTTCTGTTTTTGAATGTTAGCGCCATTGCTCCACGCAACGGACTTCAAGCTAATGCATTCGGTTAATAACTTTAATTTCTTTAGCAGCTTTCTCTGATTACTTCATAGCCAAAAGCTCCTTCACCTGGCTCACATTCGTAATGTCTACCAATGTAGAGTAGCATAAGTTTCTTTTTTGCTTTTTAGTTTTCTTAGTCAGGATGTGACTGTGAAAAGCATGCTTTCTTTTGATTTTACCCGTTCCGGTAAGAGTAAATCTCTTTTTTGAACCGGAGTTAGTCTTGATCTTTGGCATCTTACTTATTTTTAAATTATTAAAATTAGATGGCAACGCACTATACCTGCGGCGTTACTCATTATTTTCATTTTCAGTGGCAGCGTCCTTCTCTTTCAGTGCTGCAGTGGCTTCAGCTTTAGGAGCGGCAGCTTTCTTGGGGGCTCCAGGTTTCTTCGGCGAAAGCTGGATGGTCATGCGTTTCCCTTCGAGAACAGGCATCTGGTCTACTTTGGCATAGTCTTCCAAATCGTTGGCAAAACGGAGCAGCAATACTTCGCCCTGCTCTTTGAACAAGATGGAACGTCCTTTAAAGAAAACGTACGCTTTTACCTTGTCACCGTCTTCCAGGAAACCTTTGGCATGCTTCAACTTGAAGTTGTAGTCATGATCATCGGTTTGAGGTCCGAAACGGATTTCTTTCACGTTGACCTTCACCTGCTTGGCCTTCTGTTCCTTCTGACGTTTCTTCAGTTGGTAAAGGAATTTAGAGTAATCGATAATACGACAAACAGGGGGTTGTGCATTGGGAGAAATCTCTACCAGGTCCGCTTCATGCTCCTCAGCCAGTCGCAAGGCCTGACCGATGGGATACACTTTGCTTTCCACTTCGTCGCCCACAATACGGACTTCTTTGGCACGAATCTGTTCATTGATTCGGTGTTGCCCTTTTAAGCTGTCATTCTTCATTCAATAATGTTACTACCTCTTTTTGTTTTTTTATTCGTTACTACTAAATTGGCCGCAAATTTACCACTTATTTATCATATTCTGAACTTCTTCACTAATTTTTTTAGCGAAATCTTCAATTTTCACGGTTCCCTGGTCGCCTTCACCTTGCTTACGTACAGAAACTTCGCCGTTCTCGGCTTCTTTCTCGCCGACTACCAGCATGTAAGGAATGCGCTTCATCTCGTTGTCGCGGATCTTACGCCCGATTTTCTCGTTGCGTTCGTCGACCAGCGCACGGATATCGTATTTCTTCAAGGTCAGACGCACTTCGTTGGCATAGTCGTTGAACTTCTCGCTGATAGGCAGGATAGCTACCTGGTCGGGAGTCAGCCACAAGGGGAACTTACCGGCTGTATGTTCGATGAGTACAGCTACAAAACGTTCCATAGAACCGAACGGTGCACGATGAATCATGACCGGACGATGCTTCTGGTTGTCGGCGCCGGTATATTCCAGCTGGAAGCGTTCGGGCAGGTTGTAGTCCACCTGGATGGTACCCAGCTGCCAACGACGTCCGATGGCATCCTTCACCATAAAGTCCAACTTCGGGCCATAGAAAGCGGCTTCGCCATATTCTACCTTCGCTTTCAATCCTTTCTCTTCGCAAGCCTCGATGATGGCACGTTCGGCCTTTTCCCAATTTTCATCGCTACCGATGTATTTGTCACGGTTCTCCTTGTCGCGCAACGAGATCTGTGCTTCGAAGTTCTCGAAATCCATCGACTTGAACACGATGGAAATGATGTCCATCACGCGCAGGAATTCATCCTTCACCTGGTCGGGACGACAGAAGATATGGGCATCGTCCTGCGTAAAGCTACGTACACGGGTCAGTCCATGCAGCTCGCCGCTCTGTTCGTAACGACATACGGTACCAAACTCGGCCAGACGCAAAGGCAGGTCCTTGTACGAACGGGGTGAGTTCTTGTATATCATGCAGTGGTGCGGGCAGTTCATAGGTTTCAGGAAGTACTCCTCTCCTTCCTCCGGTGTGTGGATGGGTTGGAAAGAGTCCTTGCCATACTTCGCATAGTGGCCGGAAGTAATGTAGAGCAGTTTGTTTCCGATAGGCGGACACATCACTTCCTGATAGTCGTAACGAGCCTGGATGCGACGCAGGAAGTCCTGCAGACGGATGCGCAGTGCCGTTCCTTTCGGCAACCACATGGGCAAACCCTTGCCCACGGTATCCGAGAACATGAACAGGTCCATTTCCTTACCAATCTTACGATGGTCGCGTTTCTTGGCTTCTTCCAGCATCACCAGATACTCGTCGAGCATTTTCTTTTTCGGGAAAGTGATGCCATAGATACGGGTCATCATCTTGCGGTCTTCTTGTCCGCGCCAGTAGGCACCGGCCACCGAAGTCAGCTTGATTGCCTTGATGGAAGCGGTTGTCATCAAATGAGGACCGCGGCACAAGTCTGTGAAAGCACCTTGTGTATAGGTCGTGATATGGCCGTCTTCCAATTCCGAAATCAGTTCGCACTTATAGGTCTCACCGCGGTCACCAAACATCTTCAAGGCATCGGCTTTGGAGATATCCCGACGAACCACGGCTTCTTTCTTGGCAGCCAGTTCGGCCATTTTCTGTTCGATAGCAGGAAGGTCGGACTCCTTGATGGGAGTTTCACCCGGATCGACATCATAATAGAATCCGTTTTCGATAGCCGGACCGATACCGAACTGGATACCGGGATAGAGCTCCTGCAGGGCTTCGGCCAACAAGTGGGCGCTGGTATGCCAGAAGGCATGCTTGCCCTGCTCATCTTCCCATTTATAGAGTACAAACTCGGCGTCGTTCTGGATAGGACGACCCAAATCATACGTTTCACCGTTCACACCGCAAGCCAACACTTCTTGAGCCAGTCTTGCGCTTATACTTTCTGCAATCTGCAGTCCTGTTACTCCTTCGTTGTATTCACGAACGGAGCCGTCTGGAAATGTTATCTTTATCATAATGTCAGGTATTTCAAATTCTGCACGCAAAAATAGAGATTTATTTTTTGATAACCATTCATTTCACAAAAAATGTTATTCGCGGATATCGGTAAAGCGTTTGATGATGTTGTAGGCCGATACAATACCCAGTTCGCCCGCCTTACTCAAGTCCATGATTCCCTGTTTGTTATTGCCCAGGAAGATATGGGTCAACCCTCGGTTGAAATAAGCTTCGGCAAACTCCGGATCCATTTCAATCACCTTGTTATAGTCTTCCAACGCCGAACGATAGTCTTTCAAGGCCGAAAAGACATTGCCACGGTCGTAGTAGCCGTACACAAAGTCGGGAGCCAGCTCGATCACCTTGTCCAGGTCTTTCTTGACCACTTCGTAATCAACGCCCGTTACGCCCGTTTCCTGTTTTCCATCGCCTGCCGACGACGAATTGGTGTCGGACAAGGCTTCGGCCTTCTTGTATTCCAACTGCTTGAAACGGACCAGTGCACGCATGAAATAGGCCGGGAAGAAATTACCGTCCAACAGGATGCTCTTCGTAAAGTCGGCAATCGAACTGTCAAAGTCCTGTACCAGATAAAAATCCATGCCACGCGAAAAGCGCTTCAGGGCATTCTGCGGATCGGCCACGATATCCGACGTATGGGAGTCGATCAAGGCAAAATGATACTTCACCTGTTCCTCGGTCAGCGGAGCCTCCATGTTGGTGATGTGCAACGGCTTGGGCAACTTTTTCGTCAAGTTCAACTCATCGATTGCCTTATAGAAGTGGACCGTTTTCTTGATTTCACTGATTTTTTCATAATAAGTCAGCGCATACATGGGTTCCAGCTTGACCACCACATTTCGATCCTGCACACGTCCACGGTAATCGCTGGTGTAACGCTGGGTAGATTCCGAGTCGTCGGCAATCACAATCTTCCGATAGTTTTCCATGTTCTTGTCCGACTTCTTGCGGGTCTTTTCGCCGTCATTCCCTTGGCCGTCGGCTTCGGCCATGTCCTTCTTATCGCTTCCCTGCTTGCCGTTCAAGCGGTCCAGCTGGGCTTGCATCAGTTTGAATTCATCCTGTTCGGCTCCCTTGCGGTCTCCTATTTTCCGACGGGCTTCTGCCCGGTAATGATACCCGGTCAGGAAGTTGGGATATTCAGCTATCACCTTCGAATAATCGTCGATGGCTCCCCGATAATCTCCCGTCTGGGCGCGCAACAAGCCACGGTTGAAAGTGGCCATCATGTTGTCCGGCTCCATTTGCAAGACAAAGTCGAAGTCTTCGATGGCGCGGTTGTCATCGCCCACCTGGGCCCGAAGCAAACCACGGTTGTAGTGCCCGATAAAGTTATTGGGGTCAATATCCAAGGCCAAGTCATAGTCCTGCATGGCTCCCCTCAGATTGTTCTGATGGAAACGGGCCAAGGCACGGTTGATGTAATTGCCGGCATTCTTGACACTCAAGCGGATGGCACGATCCAGATCGTCCTCCGCGCTCTTATACTCTTTCTGCTGAAGTTTGACCATCGCACGAGCACTCCACGCATCGGCATCATAGCGGTCCAGTTCGATGGCCTTGTCAAAATCGCGCAGGGCACTGATGGTATCGTTTTGCTTCAGGTTAACCTCTCCACGCATCAGATAGGCGCGCGTGTAGCGGGGCGAAATGGCCAGCAGCTTCTCCAGATCGTCTTTGGCGGCCGTATAGTCTTCCTTCTGCATGTGACAAAGGGTCAGATTATGCCATAGCACCAAATTCTCGGGATCGTATTTCAACGCCATCCGATAGTCTTCAATTGCTCCGTCGAAATTGTTCTGACGAATACGGGCCAAGCCTCTCACTTGATAAGCACCGACCACAAACGGATTGCGGCGGATAGCCTCATCGCAATCGGCTTCCGCCCCCTGATAGTCGTCCAGGTTGATTTTGGCCAAGCCACGGTAGAAGTATGGTTCAAACAAGTAAGGCTTGGCACTGATCACCTGATTGAAGTACTGGATGGAAAGCACATAATCTTCGAAATACAGAGCATTCCGAGCAATCATCATTACCCGCTCCGTATTGATCTGGGCACACAGACAGGCCGGAAAGAGCAGTATGGCTATCAGCAGTTTCTTGATCATTATTCTACCCCTATCACATCGTTTTTATTTTACCCTCACCGTCTTGACCTTGTACGTGCAATGGGCCTTCCCCTTCAGCATGGCATTGAGTTTGCCCTTGATCATCTGCTTGCGCAGGGCCGACAGGTGGTCGATGAACATCTTTCCTTCCAGGTGGTCGAACTCGTGCTGCATGACACGGGCCAGATAACCCTCTACCACTTCGTCGTGCTCCTGGAAGTTCTCATCCATGTATTTCACACGAATCTTGTTGCCACGCTTTACACTCTCATGAATACCCGGCAGGCTCAAGCATCCCTCTTCCATCGAGACCTCCTCTCCGGACACTTCTTCGATATGGGCGTTGATGTAGGCCTTGCGGAAACCCTTAAACTCAGGCAGGTCGTCAGACAGGACATCCAGATTGATCACAACCACTCGGATAGGCAGTCCAATCTGCGGAGCGGCCAATCCCACTCCGTCTGCATGGTCCATCGTTTCGAACATGTCCGCAATCAGCTGTTTCAATTCAGGATAATCGGGAGTGATATCTTCGGACACCTTTCTCAGGACAGGTTGTCCATACGTATAAATCGGTAAAATCATATTTTGTTTCCTTTCAGTTGGTTTTGTTCTCTATATTATCTAAAACTTCGGTTCTCCAGATAGCTCTGCAAAATGATGGTGGCACTGATTTCATCGACCAGCGCCTTGTTCTGCCGGTCCTTTCTTTTCAATCCTGCTTCCAACATGGTCCGATGAGCCAAGACGGAGGTAAAACGTTCGTCCACATACTCCACCGGCATATCTGGCAATCTTTTCTGCAACGAACGAACAAAGGGCTCGATGCGCTTCATGTTCTCCGAAGCCTCGTTGTTCATCTGCTTGGGCAGTCCCACCAGGATGCGCTCGACCGGCTCCCTGGCCACATAGTCCAGGATAAAAGCCAGCAGTTCGTGAGTAGGTACCGTCGTCAGACCGTTCGCAATCAGTTGCAAGGGGTCGGTTACCGCAATCCCCGTACGCTTCTTTCCGTAATCTATAGCCAGCAGTCTTCCCATATCGGCCACAAAAATACAACTTTAATTGCTTTTGCCAAACAATCAATAAACGAGTTTCACATTATCTATCCAAAGGGAGTTGCCGGGCGAACCGATATAGGCTCCCCCGTGGCTGGACGTAAACTGAAGCACCATGTGGGTGGGCACATCGTCTTCCGTTCCCCATGCCACCTCGTGGATAGGTACACTCTCGCCCTTGCTGTTCATGGCATAACGCTCCTCTACCTGCAAGCGCATCATGTGGGCCTTGTAATTAGGATTTCCCGTAATGTCGCCATACATAATGTCGTATGTGGCATTGTTCTTCCAGTCGGGCGTAGTCGTATAGTAGCGCACCACCATCGTCCCCACCCGCTTGGCGTAGATGTTGCCGTCCTTGTCTTCCCAGCGTTTCTGCAACAGAAGAATGGCGGCAGGGAAGTCTTTTCCTTCCACATCCGTGATGCGACTGAAGCCCGTAGCACGGATGCGCTTCTCACGATCGGACATCTTGACCTTGTAGTCGAACTGGATAGCTACCGGCTTCTTGGTGAAAGGAATGCCCGAATTCAGCATTTTCTGCGGGTTTTGCGTTCCTTTGATTGGCTCGTGCACATCACCCAAAAAGATGGAGCCTGCAGCCAGCACCGTAATATTCACCAGTCCCAGTACCTTGACACTCTCCATGCGGGTATCGAGCCGGGCACAATACCCGTCTCCCCTCTTTTCGGGAAACACAGACGTGTTGGTCTTTGTAATGCCAGCCACCTTGGCCATCACGTTCGAGGTAGCCCAGGGCGACCCTCCCATATTGGTATACGGCTCGTCGCCCACAATCGTCTTCGTAGGTCCAATGGCATACACATGCTTGGTTGCACCGCCAATGATGCCCGACTCCTTGATTTGCCGGTCCACCCATTGGTCCATATCACCAAAAGCGATGGGTTCTACCCGAGGCTGAGCTTGGGCAATCCCACCCCAAAGCAAGGCAATACCCATCAGCATATATAACATAAAAAATCTGCGAATCATCTTTTTACCTTTTTCTTTTACAACTCATACTTCCACTGCTCCAAGGCAAAGCCCCAGTTCTCCTGCACCAGATGCACCGTTCGGTCATCGTATTTATATTTGTTCTTCTTGTATCCCTTCTTGCCCCCCACATACTTCTCGATGTCGGCACGGGCTTCCTTGAAGCAGGGGAGGGACAAAGCCTGATAGATATGTTCGGTCATGCCCATGGCATCGGCCTCAAAATCCTCAAACTTCACTTCTATCAGATTGCCGGCAGGGATGCAACTCTTATCCGCCTCGTACTTATGATACAGCTTGGCGTAGATGGAAAGGATGTTCTTCTCCAGTTCTTCGTTGCTGATGTCCTGAAGCTTCAACGGCTGGATGGTGTTGGTAAAGAAGCTACGCGTACTCTCGAACACCGTATAGGGATTGCGCATCAGGTAAATGAACTTGGCGTTGGGGAACATCTTCACCAGCTCCTTCACACGCCCCGTGTGGGGAGGATTCTTGCTGAGGAATTGGGTGCCGTGCGTATTCCACAAGGAAATCTTGATGAGTTTCACGAATGTTTCTTCGAACACCTTCAGCTCTTCGGCCGTAATGTCATCGAAGAGCAGATACTTGTCGGCATACTCCTGCATGTACTTGGGCAAGAACCAGAAATTGTAATAGGTGTAGGGCATCATGTTGGCCAGCGCAAACTCCTCCTCTTGAGGCAGGTCAACAGCCAGCTCCATGTTGTCCGTCGGACGTTTGTCGGGCATCAGCCAGCTCATGTTCTTCTTGAAGAAAGGCTGTCCCCACATCATCAGGTGTGGAAAAACGGTCTGGTAGGTAGTGTTGTAACCGAAGTGCTTGTCGCACGAAAAGACGTTGTGCACAAACGTCGTACCGCTCCGCCAATGCCCCAGGATGAACACAGGATCGTGCTCCAACGGCTTGTCAGCCAACAACTTCTCATATCTTCTGTCCTGCAACGGCACCAGTGTCGAGAGCAGTCGGCACACCGCCTTCGTCAGGCGGTATTTACCTTTGTAGGCAGGGTCAATGGTACGTCCGGCGGTTATCTGGTTGAAGGTTCTCCAGTCGGCACCCACCAAGGTATTGATAGGCAGTTTGTTAAATTCTAATAAACCCATATTATTTCCTCAAATATTCACTCTGTTTTTTACTCACGATGCTCCACCTGAGAGAAAACCATCTTTTCGCCACAAGAAAACAATGTTTTCGCCAAGGCAAAGCATCCTTTTTTCCTTACCAGGTCTTTTTTACTTCACAATCCGAATGCCAAACCCCTGACGTTCGAGTTCCTTGACCGCCTTTTCTACCGCTTCATAATGTTCAGGGGCAATGCCCAGTTTCGGCAGGTCGAGAACAGGCAATTCCATCTGATTGTGCATATCCTTGTCGGCCACCTGGTTGATAATCATACCCACGGCACTGGTGTTGTTGCTGATGGGGTCAATCAAGATGAAGGCGCCCGTAGCCTTATTCTTCGTATAAGGATCGAAGAACAATTCCTTCGAAGAGGTCAGTACCACATGAGCGATTTGATTGAGCTGCATGGGGACATCGTCTTTTGCCAGGCGTCCGTTCTCTACAGACAGGTGCTCCATCGTGTTGATATCCACCTTATATTTGATACTGTCAATGCGCGTACGGCTGGTATTGGTGGTCTGCTTGAGGAAGAAAGATTTTTCCATATCCATCTTCTCCTCGTCCATCCACACCAGCATCGCTTCGAAGTTACGGCCAATCATCGGCAGGTTGTCGGGATGTACCAGCATTTCACCGCGCGACACATCAATTTCATCTTCCAAGGTCAGGGTAACAGACATCGGCGGGAAGGCATAGTCGAGTTCACCATCATAAGTCACGATGCTCTTCACATGCGAACGTTTGCCAGAAGGTAATGCCACCACTTCATCCCCCTTATGGATTACACCAGAAGCGACCTTTCCACAGAAGCCGCGGAAATCAAGGTTCGGGCGGAGCACGTACTGTACAGGGTAACGGAAATCCTTCAGATTATGGTCGTTGCCGATGTGCACGGTTTCAAGAAACTCCAGCAGAGCCGGTCCTTGGTACCACGGGGTGCGGTCGGACTTCTCTACCACATTGTCACCTTCGAGAGCCGAGAGCGGGATGCACTGCACATCGGGCACGCCCAGCGGAGTGATGAAGGCGGTATAATCGGACACAATCTTGTCGAACACCTCCTTGGAGAAGTTCACCAGGTCCATCTTGTTGACGGCCAGTACTACGTGCTTGATACCCAACAAGGACACCAGATACGTGTGCCGACGAGTCTGTGTGATGACACCCGTACGGGCATCTACCAGAATCACAGCCAGATTGGCGGTAGATCCGCCGGTAATCATGTTGCGGGTATATTGTTCATGCCCCGGAGTATCGGCGATGATGAATTTGCGGTTGTTGGTCGAGAAATAGCGGTAAGCCACGTCAATGGTAATGCCCTGCTCGCGTTCGGCCTTCAGCCCGTCGAGCAACAGGGCGTAGTCGATGTGCTCGCCCGCATTTCCCATGCGCTTGCTGTCGCGCTCCAGGGCATCGAGCTGGTCTTCATACAATTTCTTACTATCGAAAAGCAGACGCCCGATCAGGGTGGATTTTCCGTCATCTACTGAACCTGCGGTCAGAAAACGGAGCAGGTCCTTCTGTTCGTCTTTCTTCAGGAACTCTTCGATGGACATCTTGCCTCTGCTCTCTCCCTCCATCGGATTTCCCGACTTGCTTTTATCTAAATGTTCCATGTCGTTGCGTAATTAAAAATATCCTTCACGTTTCTTTTCCTCCATACTGGCCTCCTGATCGAAGTCGATGACACGGGTCGTACGTTCACTCTTGGTCGTGGTCATCATTTCCTCCACAATCTTTTCGATGGTGTCGGCTTCGCTTTCGATGGCACCGGTCAGCGGCCAGCACCCCAGTGTACGAAAACGGATTTTCTTCATTTCAATCTTGTCACGATACTTCTCCGGCAGACGGTCGTCATCGGGCATAATCAGCTGTCCGTCGATGTTGACCACCGGTCGCATTTTGGCGAAATACAACGGCACGATGGGAATCTTCTCCAGGCGGATGTATTGCCAGATGTCCAGCTCCGTCCAGTTGCTCAGCGGGAATACACGAATGCTTTCTCCCTTACGGATACGGGCATTGTAGATGTCCCAAAGTTCCGGGCGCTGGTTCTTGGGATCCCACTGGTGAAACTCGTTGCGGAAAGAGAAGATACGTTCCTTCGCACGCGACTTCTCCTCATCACGACGGGCTCCGCCAAAGGCTGCGTCAAACTTGTATTTGTCGAGGGCATGCAGCAGGGCCTGCGTCTTCATCAGGTCGGTGTGCACCTTACTGCCATGCGTAAAGGGGCCTACCCCTGCCTTAAAGGCTTCCATATTGCTTTCCACAATCAGGTTCCAGCCATATTTCTTAGCATATTCGTCGCGGAACTGAATCATTTCCTTGAACTTCCACTTGGAGTCGATGTGCATCAGTGGGAAAGGCACCTTGCCAGGATAGAAGGCCTTCTCGGCCAGACGCACCATCACAGACGAATCCTTGCCGATACTATAGAGCATCACCGGATTCTCGAACTCGGCCGCCACCTCACGGATGATGTGGATGGACTCGGCTTCGAGTTCCTTCAAATGACTAAGCTTATACTCTTCTTTCATCTTTTTCTCTTTCTATCTTATTTTTTCTGAATTCTAGGTAATATGAGCTCCAACAACCTGTGAACGGAGTCTTCCAGCGAAAGCACCGACGTGTCAAGCGTCAGAGACGGGTGTTCGGGTGCTTCGAAAGGTGCCGAGATGCCCGTAAAGTTCTTGATTTCCCCTCGACGCGCCTTGGCATAAAGTCCCTTTACGTCCCGTCGTTCACATTCCTCGATAGGGGTACTGACGTAAACTTCCACAAAATCATCCTTCCCGATGATATCGGCCGCCATCTCGCGGATGTCGTTGCTGGGGCTGATAAAGGCGGCAATGGTCACGATGCCCGTATCGACAAAAAGTTTGGCCACTTCGGCAATACGACGGATGTTCTCCACCCGGTCGGCCTCTGAAAAGCCCAGGTTGTTGTTGATGCCGCTACGGATATTGTCACCGTCCAGAATGCGGCACAAAATGCCCCGCTGATGCAGCTCGCGCTCCAGCGCAATGGCAACGGTACTTTTGCCCGATCCGCTCAGCCCCGTAAACCACACCATGACGCTGTGCTGCCCCAGCAAGTTTTCCTTGTCGGCCCGCGTCATCATTCGGTCGAATATCGGATATATGTTGTTATTTTCCATATTGCTTATTCTTATATATTTTATACATTTAAAAAGGCCAGATTACTGGTATCAGAAAGACGGATATCAGAAAGGTGATGATGTTCAGCGGCAATCCAATACGCACAAAGTCCGTAAACTTATAGTTACCGATACCTTGCACAATCAGGTTCGTCTGATAGCCGATGGGCGTGGAAAAACTGGCCGAGGCCGCCATGCAGATGACCACAAAAAACGGCACAGGACTCACCCCCAGCTGTGTCGAGATAGACAGCGCCAGCGGGAAAGCCAACGCCGCCGCCGCATTGTTGGTAATCAGCTCTGTAAACAGGTTGGTGATGATGAATACAGCCGCCAGCAGCACGTGAGGCCCATAATGGTCGCTCAGGCCGATGATGTACCTGGCCACCAGGTCGGCCACACCCGAATTGACCATCGCCTTGCTGATGGCAAAGGCACAGGCAATCGTAATCAGCACGTCCCAAGAGATATATTTGGTGTATTTGCGCGGCGGAAATATCTTTGTCCACGCCATGATGATGGTCGTAATCGAGACAAAGAAAAACATGTCCAGCTGCATGTCGGGCACGGCCTCCTTGACGAAAGGCAGCTCCCCGACCGTGGCCCCCACAATCATCAGCACCAACAAAGCCAGCGCCAGCCAGCGTTTGCCCCGTCCGGGAACCGGCTCGTTGTCTTTGCCGTTGGCTATCATGACGAAGACCGAAGACTCGCCCCACGTCTGGATGAACGAATCATCGGCCATTACCACCAACGTATCTCCCTCGCGCAGGTATCTGTTTTCCAAGTTCTCCGTGATGCTCTGGCCACCACGCTTGATTTCCTTTACCTCCGCCCCGTAATGGCGTTTGAAGTTGAAGTCCTTCAGCCGTTTGTTGATACCAGGGAAACGCGGGCCCAGAACCGCTTCTACCCGATGCAGGTTTCCTTTCTGCTCTTCCAGCTCCTCTTCCACCTCGGCCGAATCTTTGCGCACGTCGGGCAAAAGTTTCGACGAGAAAGCAAACAGGTAAAGAATGCCCGCAACGGCAATAAAGATGCCCACCTTACCCAGTTCGAACATCGTAAATCCTTCGTAACCGGCTTCCAGAATCATGCCGTGCACTACCAGATTGGTCGACGTACCAATCAGTGTACAGATACCTCCCAAAATCGTGACATATGACAAAGGTATCAGAAATTTTGTGGCAGGCAGCTTCACCGAATCGGCCCACCGCTTAATGATGGGAGCAAAAATAACCACTACCGGCGTATTGTTCAGAAAGGCGGATATGAAAGAGATTGTAGGCAACATGCGGAGCTGGGCCTTAAAAACCGTTGTTTTCTTCTGGGGTAATAATTTCTTGATCAACTGACCTAATGCCCCCGATTGCCGGATGCCCTCGCTCACCAGGTAAAGCATGGCCACCGTAATCATACCCTTGTTACTGAAACCTTCGAGCATCTCCTTGGGAGTCAGAATGCCGGCACAGAGAAACAGGACCACCACCGACAGCAACACCATGCCCGGACGCATCTTGTCCAGCACCAGTGCGGTCACCATGCCTGCCAGCCCTAACAGTACGAATACGATTTCAAACGTCATCACTCTATCGTTTTATCATTCACAACCGCTTCGGCTCAACGATGAACCACGGGTTCAGCAAATCTTCCTTATTATATTCCAGCGGAGTGTCGGTACCGGCCCGATACACCTCCCGTCCGGCAGCACGCGCAATGGCATGTCCGGCCGCCGTGTCCCACTCCATGGTCGGAGCAAAACGGGGATACACGTCCGCCGTTCCTTCGGCCACCAGACAAATTTTGATGGAGCTGCCGCTCGATATCAGCTCAACGGCCCGATGCGAAGCCCGGGCCTCCTCGATATATTTCTCGGTCTCGGGAGTCGAGTGCGAACGCGAAGCCACAATCACGAACCGATCATGTTCCGCCTCCATCGGCAGCCTGACTGCCCGCGCCGTCAGTTCCTCCAGCGAAGCTCCGTTGCGCGAAGTCACATCGGACAGCCGATAGGCTCCGATGCCTTCGATGCCGACATACAGCACCCGCTTCACCGGCACATAAATCACCCCCATCCGTGGCACTCCCTTCTGCACCCAAGCAATGTTGACGGTAAACTCTCCATTTCGCTTGATAAATTCCTTGGTACCATCCAGCGGATCCACTATCCACAAGTCATTCCACGTCTTGCGCTCGGCAAACGGGATAGCTTTCCCCTCCTCGCTCAACAGCGGGAAAGGCGTATCAGCCAGCAGGCGGCTGATGGTTTCGTGTGCCGCCCTGTCGGCAATGGTCAAAGGAGAATTGTCTGCTTTCCTTTCTATCTGAAAGTCAGATGCAGGATCGTTGTAAATGGACAAAATGTTTTCTCCTGCCGCCAAAGCTGCATCAATAGCTTTTAATATATATCGTTGCTCCATACCTTTCTCAAAATAAGGCGTAAAATTAGAAACTTTTCCCTTGGCAAAAGTTTTCCTTCTTTATTTTATAACTTATTTTAAGTGTTATTCACCTATCAGAAAGCACTAAAAAAGGCAGTGACCTTGAAGTCACCGCCTTCTTTTTTTATGAATGACACCATTGCTCGTCTTTTTCAATTGAGGCGATACAGCAACCACGCACCCTGGAAATCCTTCCGATTGGGATATTTAGCCTTGAAAGCATCACGGGCATCTGCAGCCGAAGCTCTATCGTGATAAGTGGCCACAATCACACGATACATGGCGATATCAGCATTGAATGCAACCGTCGCATTATATCCTTCTTTATCCAAGAAATCCTTCAGACTTTCAGCATTGGCCTTTACAGAAAAACTGCCAGCTACGACATTGAAATCTTTCAGCTCGGAACCAGATACGACGGAAACTTTTTCCTGACGTACTCCAGTACTTTCTACCACCTTAGGAGCCTCTACCGGAGCACTAACTACTGGAGCAGCCTCTTCGACCGGAGCAGTTTCCTGTGGGGCCGTTTCAGCCAATTCCTGTTTCTTTGCATTTTCATACGCTTTTTTATACGCACTTTCACTTGACTTACAAGAAGAGAATGCCAGTGCTACACAAACACTCACTCCCAATACTGCCATTTTTTTCATTTTCATTATCATTTTAAAAGTTTATTGTTGCATATTAATAATTACGGAAAACGTATATCGTATCATGATAGTTCAACCGGATTCTCTTCGATGTCAGTTCTTCCACCTTGAAAGTACGCGAATTGTTTTCCCATCCGAACCATTTCTGGTAGGTTGCATCCCCTACAGACGGTTGCCAAAGATTGATAGTAATTTCATCGTTCCCTTCCTCATAATAACCATACATGGAACGATAATTACCATCCGTTCCCATATAATAAGTAAGGAATGAACCCTTCTGAAAACCATAGAACACACTGTCGACCTTTGCCGTAGATCCATTAGGATACTGATACTCACGCAACTGCCACTTCCCTACCCATGGAGAATCTCCCCCATTCATACAAGAAACGCAGCAGAGCATCCACATTGCTACAGATGCCGCTTTTATACCAGTTTTCAGCTTTTTCATACTTATCTTTATATTTGAACGACAAAAGTACAGCGAAGCAGTTATCTGACACGCCCCTCTGCCGTTAAATATATTTAAAACAAGCAACATATATCTGAACAAGCCCATATTTCCCGACAAAATATAGTGAAGAAATAAAAGGATATTTGTAGATTTGCAGATAAACCATTAAAAAATAAATATTATGAAAGGATTAAATGTTTTAGCCGCTTTCTTAGGCGGAGCTGCCGTAGGCGCAACGTTGGGCATATTGTTTGCCCCCGAAAAGGGAGAAGACACCCGTGCCAAAATCGCAGACATCCTGCGCAAGAAAGGTATCCGTCTGAACCGCAACGAGATGGAAAATCTGGTAGACGAAATTGCAGCAGAAATCAAAAATGAAGATGCTGAATGAGCCCCAATCAGGAATTAAAGCAGAACCACCATGTTTTCCAATGATCAAAATATAGAAACGATCCAGCAGCTGTTTATTGAAGTCAAAAAATATCTGTCCCTTCAGAAAAAGTACACCCAACTGGAGATTGCAGAAAAATTGACCGTGCTGCTTTCTACCCTAATTTTGGTATTGATAGTCATTATTTTGAGCATGGTGGCTCTGTTTTATATGTCCTTTACATTTGCTTATTGGCTGGCCCCTGTTTTTGGGAGTATCATGGCGAGCTTTGCACTGATAACCACCGTCATCATACTGCTGATTATTGCAGTTATCACTTTCCGCAAGAAACTTATTATCAATCCGATGGCCAAATTCATTGCCAGCCTATTCATTCAGGAACCGTCAAAAGAAGAAAAGCATGAATCCTAAAAGCAATCTCCCCAGCACATTGGACGAAATCCGTGTTTTGAAGGAAAAAGCATTGGAGGACGTACGGCAACAACGGAAGACCCTGAATGCCACTACACGCAAATTGTTTGCGCCGCTTGCTCCTGCCGCCAGTAAAAGCAGCGCTATAACGAGAGCTTTCCATACAGGAATGGCCGCTTTTGACGGCCTTATGCTTGGCATACGGCTTATCAAGAAGTTTCGAAAAGCATTCAGAAAATAAATTTTCTACCATTATAGGCAAAACAAAAAGGCACCGCCCTCCAAAGGAAGAGCAGTGCCCACTTTTATGCAACCTATATATCGGTCAGACATAAGCTTCCAACAATTTTACTTTTCCATCTGGAATGATATGAACCGACTGAGTCGTAGCAGGGAACAAAACCGTTTCGCCCGCACATAAAGTAATTTCATTCTGCACATCGTCTACCATACGACAAGCTCCCTCCACACAAACGAATATAACAAAAGAATCGAGCTCCGAATAGTCGCAGGTAATATCCTCCGTCATATCATACAAAGAAACCGAAAAATAGGGAGTGGTCAATATTTCAACCGGTTCATTGGGGACAGCTTCATACTCTGTTCGAAAATCGTCTTGCACATCAGCGAAGTTAATGGCATCCAGCGCCTGACTGACATGCAGTTCGCGCAACTTCCCGTCCTTATCTCTTCTATTATAATCATAAATACGATAAGTGACGTCAGAAGACTGCTGCACCTCGACAACGAATGCACCGGCACCAATTCCATGCACACGACCTG
>ULXJ01045850.1_pt1 | contig 44035 bp, 49 predicted proteins | sample 1960981 | NCBI WGS metagenome assembly ULXJ01 (sample SAMEA4835830, study PRJEB28245) | human gut metagenome | biome: gut microbiome; material: fecal sample | place: Denmark | collected 2008 | reverse complement strand
CGGCTTCCGCATCGGCAGCCCGCTGCTCGGCCCGATCACGGGCTCGCTCCAGCTGCTCCATAGTCCGGAACATTTCCTGCGCCGCGCCCTCACCGTACTCGCTTTCCAGAGACTGCATGAAGTCATCCAGCCCTCGGGATGCGGAAAACTTGAAGTCCGGGTCTCCCTTATCCCAGGTGCCCTTATTGTACACGGACTTGATCTGGTTGCTGTCTCTGACGATATACTGCGTCTGGATGCCCTCCTCGTCGTAGACATTCTTCACTACGACGAGGTCGTATCCATTTTGAAAAGCCATGCGCCCAACATTGTTGATGTGCTGCTTTTTAGAAGGTGTTTCTTCTCTGACCGCTTCGGGCAGTTGATTTTTCGGGATACTTGTAAAGGAGCTTCCCTTTGCATCTACTACCAACGTGTTATCCGAGGTCAAATAATACTTCCCGAACCCATGAATCCCGAGATTTTCCCGACGGATAATCTCTCCAAGTTCTCGGTTAAAACGATCCAGCCCGTCCGGCGTTTTAGGATACATAGCCAGAGTACGCCATTTGGTGAATACGTCTCCGGTTTTTTCCAACGTCGTTTGGTTATTTACGTTCGTCCGAAGTCGGAACGCCGTTGCCTTGGTGAAATCGGAGGGCCTCTTAGTGTCTGGATTGTATCCTTCCAGAACGATGCCATCCCCATCGTGGTTGGTAAAGTATTCGTCGAGATACTCTTGAGCTCCCTTCCAGCTCTTAACGTATTCTGCTCTCCATTCTGTGCGGGCATCCCGCCCAACTTGGTATGGGTCCTTGACGAGCTCCATGGGGTTTGGACCGCTACCATCTTGGACCGTAGCGCCATCGGCATAATCCGTAGCGATGGCCTGCCGGGTCGTAAAAAAACTTCCACCGGAGTGAGACTCCCACCAAGGGCGGGTGGTCGTTGCACCGGTATTCGTGCTACCACGCATGAAGATCTTCGGTTGTCCGTCTGGGTTTGTCAGCTCACCGGTATCGTCATGGAACCACGCTTTGAATTCCGGTGTGTCCGTCGGCGTAAAACCATCTCGCTGCTGTTGCAGTCGGATGTCATAGTCTGTTAGGGTGGGGTCCTGTTGGCGCCAGGGGTCATCCGGGTCAACGTTTGTATCTTCCTCGCCGTCCAGATAAAAGTCATCCTCGACATCGGCAAGCCCCAGCATGTTGGCCTCGGTCTCCATGTGATCTTCGATCTCGAAGTTGAACTGCTTCAACCCTTCACTCGTCACCGGGTAAGTACCCAAGGTCTCAAACTCGCCGTCCGGGTTGATGATGCCGAACTCCGCTTCCCCACCGGGCATCGGGAGCTCGGCAAAGCAGAGCTTGCCGCCGGACTGGTTCTCGTAGTAGAAGAAGGCCTTGTTCCAGCTGTCGAACTGAGGAATGTCCTCGCCATAGTCGTTGGTGGAGAACAGCCGGTCGGGAATATTCTCCTTGACATATCCCGCATGATCCCGTAAAATGGTATCGGACGGAACCCTCTGGAGTGTTCGAGGCAATTGTAGCCTACAATTCCGGGCAAGGGTCTCCGTCCGTTTTTTATTCCAATACAGAATACTGTCGTTCTTCAGCGCCAGATACAGGAAGTTATTCCGGCTGGAAGTCCCGGACTGTTGGGAAAAATTGTTCCGGCCATAAACACTGGTAATGAAGTTCGCCGGCCCCTTCGATCCATCCACACTCGCTTGCCCGTTGGGGTGGATCGTTGCCACCAGAGGAAGCCCGTCGGCATCCGATTCTGTCAGCACAACGACGATGTCGCCCGGGTTGGTCCAGGAGTCCAGTACCATAGCCGGCTTGCTCAGAAGCTCCGGCAGACGCTTTACGGTATCCGCGTCCAGTCCGTGCCAATGCGCATTGGAGGAATCCTTGGCGTGCATGATGTCCGAAGCGTGCGCTTTGGTCATGCACAGGGGAAGATCTCCCAATCCGACCTCGGCAAGGATGTTTGGGGTCTCCTCGATATACAAGGCCCTGTCATACCCAAACTCATCCAGGTGGTCGATCTGGTCGGCCCACGGCGTCTCCGTCGTAACAGAGAAAGCCCGGTCTCCAATGGAGTCCGAGCTTTCTTTTGCTGCCTGGTCCTGAACTTTGGCGTTCGCGATTTCCTTTTGCCGCTGCGCCGCAGTCCATCGGGTGCTCCAGTCAGCAGAGGCGTCCCGGACAACGGCAGACAAAGCGTCGAACACATCCTGGTTCATTCCGATACGGTTCATTCCGCCGTTCAGGTCCGCCAGGAATTCCTCCCGGTAAATCGCCTGTTGGTCGGCAACATTCCGGTATACCTTACCGTGGCTCCGACCATACTGCTCCGCGATCCGGGCATCCAGATTCTCAACGCTCATGCGGGAGGACACCTCCGCCGCGACCCGCTGCCACGCCGCGTTACGCATCTTGGCGTCAAGAGCGGCGTTGACGTGGAACCGCTCGTGGTCAGCGAGCTGCGCGACAGTGTAGTCGAAGTCGTCCCCCTGGACGTAGACCGTCTTGGTTCGCAGATCCGCCATACCATTGGCCGTTGCACCGGACAGATCTTTCAGCCGGCCCATTACGACGCGAAGATTGTACCCCTTTTCTCTCAGGGCCTTCTCCGCCGTGCGCATTTCTTTGGTGTAAAGGCGACGGGAGAGGATGGAAACCTCCTCTTTCAGACCCTCGACCTTCACCTTCTTCGCAGCCTTGGGAGACTCCTTGACCTTCGCCTGGAGCTTCTCAGCGGCCTCCTGATTGGGGCGCTTCTGAGGTTCGTAGACCTTTACTTCTTCGTCTTGGGCGGCCAGGTTCCGTCCGCCTTCCGTTGCTTGACCATTTCTTCCAGCTTTCGGTTGAACTCCCGCATCTCCTCGGTGTCCCGCGGATCGGGAATCTCCCCGCTCTCCACCTTCAGCCTGAGTTCCTCCTGCTCCTTCTGAAATTCCAGCGCCTTGCTGGCCGGGACCCACGTCGGAAATCCCCGGTAATCCGGCACTGACAGGTACCGCTCCTCCTGCTTCTCCATTGATCGCGTCTCCTTTCAGATATTTTTCCATCGCGCTGTCGTAGGGCATCAGCTCGCCCTTGTCCTGCTTGGTCAGCATAACGTCGAACAGGGCGTCCAGACTGCTGTCGGTGGTCTCCGTACCCCGGGCGGCATAGTAATCCCTGAAAAAGACCTTGAACTGATCCCGGGTGATTTCAGCACCGTTATCCAGCTTCAAAGTGTTCCTGGACTTCCGGGTGCGGCCTTCGGACTGTTTGGCCTTGCGGGCCTCCGCAGCGGCAGATTTTTCCTCCGCCGTGCCCAGAAGCTGGAGCGCGGCGTCATTACCGAGAGAATCCAGAAGGGCCTGATTGAACAGAGCGTCCACTTGCTCATTGGTCATTTCGGCGCCAGCCTTCGACTGAGTCTGGATCAGATCCCGGAACTGCTGCCGGGTCAGGTTACGGCCACCGAAATTAAGGGTTTGGCTGTCGTTTCGGAAGGCCTGATACTGCTGGCGCACCTCCGCGTCCGTGGCCTGGGGGAAAACCGCCTTATACCGTGCCGCAAAATCAGAGAGGCTGGGCAGCGGGTTACCGTCCGGACCGATATTCAGGCCGTTGACCTTAGACATCAGATCCGCAACCGCATCGTCGATACGGTCCTGTGTCTCCGCGTTCACCTGCATGGACGACAGCTGCTCGTCCTGGATGGACCGTTGCCGCACCTGCGCGGCATCTGCGAGCGCCTTCGCCTGAGCCACGGCTTCCTGCATGTCCGCCTGATCTTGGGCTGCCTGAAGCTCGGCCTCCTGCTGCACGCGGGCCTGGATGGCCACGTCTCCGGCGCTCTTGTACACATTGAACAGCTGCTCCGAAGACAACTTGCCCTCGGGGAACTGAACGCCGGTCAGTGCGGAAAACACCTCACGGGTCTTCGGGTGGGTAGGCTCCAGGACGTTCAGGTCTTTGGGAGTCACACTTGTATCGCCGTTCACAAGGCGCTGCACGACGGAGGCCCGCTTTTCCGCGACCTTCCGGGAGACACCCTGCTGCTCCATGATGTAAGTAGTGTAGGTGTCCAGTACCGTCGCACCGGGTTCCGCGGATTGGGTAACCGCTTGCTGCTCGCTGATCGCTTGAACTTGAGGCACAGCGGCAGGGGAGACAGAAGCCTTGTCCGAAGTATACGTGCGCGACCGGCTATTGTCAATGGCTCTCGCCGCCCGGCGACGGACGGAGTTTTGCAGAGCAGAGTCCAGCGCAATCTGTCCGCCGCCCAGAACACCGCCCACAACGGCGCCGCCGATAAACTCATCCGCAGCGGTTACCGGGTTAAAGATGGCGTTTTCATCCGTAGTGGAGGCGAGGGGATTTCCTTTGCCGTAGACGAGGTTCTGGATACCCCGCTCCAGCACGCCCTGGACCACTTCCTCTTTACCTTCGTCCAGGGAGGACTTGACCCAGGTTTTAAGTCCGGACTCCCCGGCTTTCTGAAGCTCCTCCGGCAAAGTTTCGATGCCTCCGCCAACCTCCACAGCCGCGTTGAACAGGCCGTTGGCGATGGCATTGACGTTGGCCTCCAGTTCTGACGCACCGTCGGCCTTGGCCTGGTCATAGCTGGGGCCGACAACCTGCGCGAAGGAAGCCCAATACTTGGGGTCCTTCGCCAGCCGAGCCACAGCTGATTTCAGGGTGGAGGAAATCGCGCCAGTTGCAGCGGAGGCGGAGGCCGCAGAGGACGCCGTTTGCAGCCCGGCTGTCGTTCCTTGCGCGGCAAGGCTGCTTCCGGCGGTTGCGATGGCAAGAACTGCCTGGGGTACCGCTGCTACGGTTGCAGTTCCGTACCGGTCAACCAATTCCGCCGCTTTACCGCCGCTTTCCACATTCCGCTGGAAATACTCCTGGTTCTGCTGTTTAGCGGCCTGCATGTGCTGGTTGTATTGATAGAGCGGGCCCCGCGTATACATTTCATCGTCACCCAGCAGGAACCCTGCGGATTTGGTAAATAGGCCCTCCAGCCATGCGGCGGAGGAGGTAAGAGAGGTAGCGAACTCGTCGGTACCCTTCAGAAGAAGGCCTCCAGCGAATTTCGGCAGAGAGAACTTTCCACTTGTGCTGGTTTTTTCTGTCGGGGATTCATCGGTCCGGGTAGAACCCGCGGGCTGAACTTCGGTGCTGAAAGACCCCGCAGACATAGCCTCCTGAGCTTTTGCCGCATTCCGCTCTCTGACCTGGCGATACCGTTCTGCTTGGCTGTCCGACACCTTGCGTGATGTCCCGGCCTTCCCGGGATCGCTATTCCAGGACGCTGAGACAGAGGGAGTCTTTGCCGTCCCTGTTTTCGTCGTATTCTTCTTCGCCCGCTCACGGAGCTCGTCCAGAGACAGTCCTGCCAAGGAAGAACTAGATTTCTTCGTCGAGGAGGTACTGGCGGTGCTGACCGATTTAACACTGTTCCCAGAAGATCCTGTCTTCTTACGCTCCTCCCGGATGGAAGTCGTGGCAGTTGTGTTCTTCTTGGCTTTTTCTCTCAGTTCCTCAAGCGTCATAGCCGCTCAATCCCTCCTTTACTCACCGGCAAGAGCCAGTATCATGCGGAGAAGAATAGCTTCTTCTTCCTCCGTAATTCTGCCGTCACTGGCATAAGACTCGATCCGCTTTTGCGCAGTCGCAGGGCTGTCGCCAAGCTGCCGAATGATATTCCAAAGTCCACGAGCGGCAGATCCAAGGCTCTCCGTTCCCTTAGTGCCTTCGAGCCACTCCTGATATTCGTCCCACAGACCAGTAGAACTGGTGAACCCGTATTTCTTGTAGTTGTTGGAAATAAAACTGCGGGCGTTGCTGCCGGCGTTCTTTGCTGCTGCAAACAGGCCGTCGTAATCCTGGCTGGAAGAAGAACCGCTACCACTACCGCTGCCGCTGCTGCTCCCCTTGCTCGCGGAGGCCGCCTGTTCGGCTTTCATGGCCGAAATAAAGGTCTGCGCCTGATCCTTGGTCAGGCCCAGGGCGTCCAACTGAGAATCGGAAGGCATGATGCCGGCGGCCAGCAGAGTCTCGCCTGCGCTGGCCAAACGGTCCTTATTCTGGGCGTTCAGTTCATCCTGGTACTGCTGCTGGGTAAAGGCAAACTGCTGTCCGCTGAGGGTGGGTTGGCCATTGTAACTGCCCATCAGATCAGCGACCTTCAGATCATACTCCTTCGCCCACTGTTCCAGACTGGCATTGAACTGGGCCACAGACAGGTTGTATTCCATGCTCCACTGCTCCAGGCTGATAAGTTGGGAAAGGTAGGTCTGGGTCAACTGCAACAGCGCGTCGGCCTTTTCATACTCACCCTGGGCCCGGAGGTCTGCAATCTGGCGGGCGGTATCACTGGCCAGCTTGGTCTGGGCACTGTTCACGGACAGCCGGTTCTGCGCTGCCGTATTCATAATGGTGTCATACTGTGCCGCTCCGATACCACCCTTGTCGCCCCGGGCCTCGGCGTACAGTGCCTGATTGTCCTTGGCCTTCGCCTCGTCAATGGCGATTTGGTTCCGCTGGGTCTGATACTGCTCCTCAGCTTCTTGCTGAGCGCGGACCAACTCGTTTACCGCTTGGGATGTCCCCCAATCGATGGTGTTGGTCTGCTGTTGCTGGGCAGCCTGAAGCCACTGGTCCAGGTAGTCGCCAAGGGAACCCGGTGTGAAGGACCCTCCGCCCCCGGATACAGACCCGGACCCAGAGCCGGACCCAGTCCAGGTAGGTAGGCCGCCAATGGTTCCCGTGCCAAGCCCCCCAGTGCTGCCCGTTGTTTCGGAAGCTCCAGTACCGGAGGAGGGGGTATCGTATAGCCCGTTGCCGGGGGCGATAACACCGTTTTTCCAAAGACTTTGCGGGGTAAAATCGCCTTCATCCAGTTGGAGAACCCCATCATCGCCATACTTCGTGCCGATTCCCGTGCGGTCCACAGCCATATTATGAAGGGCGAGATAAGTGTCCAGGTCGAAACCGTTCTTCAAATATGAGGAAGTCAGATCGATTTCTTCCTTTGTGTATTTCGGCTTCTCAAGACTGCTCATAGCGTGGGAGGCCATAACCGGATTGCCCTCCCCGTCATAGGTCACCCAAAAGCCGTTTTTAAGCAAAGTTTTATAGGCGTTGCTCGGATTACCGGCGGTTGCTCCGGACTCCTCCAGCCATTTGGTATTGTTATCACGCTGGATTCCGTACTGCCGTTCCAACTCGCCGCTCTGATTAAACAGTTGGTGGATGATTTGGTACGCCTGTGCCTGCGAAGTACCATTCCCGGTGCTCCCGGTATCGGCCATCTTATAACCGCGCTTAGCTAAAGCGGTATAGGCGTCGGTCAGGTTTCCGGCTTTTGCGAACTCCATGGCTTCCGCCAAATAGTCTCGCCCTTCTTCCCACCCTTTTCCAAGATGGTTGCCGGTGTCCCCTACGTAGTTTCCGGCGTACAAATGGGCCACCATTTCGTCCTGCGTCATAGTGCCCTTGCTGGGGGAACCGCTTGGGGAACTGCCATACTGCGCCAAAAGCTGCTGGTAAATCTGCTGAGTGGAAGTCCCTCTATCGTTGCCGCCTTGTGCGTTGATCTTCTGCTGCCGGGCTGCCAGAGCTTGGTTGACGGCGGCCCAATCACCTCGTGCTGCGGCGTCGATAGCCTCCTGATGGTAGTTTCTATTGGCGTCCACCGCCGTGGGGGTGCCCTGTGTAGCGGAAGATACTTTCCCTGTGCTTCCGGTAGAAGTAGAACCGCCGGAGGAAGTTGCTTTCCCGGAGCTAGAAGAGCCGCCGTATTGAGAGATCAGCTGCTGATAAATGGACTGATTCGATGTGCCGCGGTCGTTGCCCCCCTGGGCATTGATCTTCTGCTGCCGGGCCGCCAGGGCTTGGTTGACCGCCGCCCAGTCACCCCGTGCGGCGGCGTCGATGGCTTCCTGATGATAGTCCCGGTCAAGGGCTACCGCGGAGGAACCAGAGGTCGGGGAAGAACTGGAACCCGACACCTTCGTTGCGGAAATCGTAGATGTGCTCTTACCACTGGAGGAACTCGAACTGGATTTACCGGAACTTGTTCCGGAGCTGGCCTTGGAACTTGAACTTGAACTCGAGCTTGTGCTTGTGCCAGTGCTGGCCTTGGAACTCGAACTTGAACTACCGGAGGAGCTGTCTTTCTTCCAGCCACCGGAATCCGTCTTTTCGTATCCCTGCGCCTTCAAGGCGGCTGACACAGAGCCATGCTCCTTTACTAATTCGTTGAACGACTTTGCCATGGGGCGGAAGGTCACTCCTCTCTAATATAAAAAGGAGGCTCCCAGATATGGGAGCCTCCTGCTCAGGCTTGTTTCTACCTCACCGCCGGTTTCAGTCCGGCGGCTTTCAGTTTGGCGTCAAAGGCACCGCCACGGTAGGCGAACACCAGCAGACGGACCTGATCGTGACTCAGGTCGATGACATCACCATTGCCGGCGGGGTCGCTGCCGTCACCCTGGATAATCCCGGCGTTCATCAGCGTTTCGACCACCGGATGGAATTTGGCCGGGATGTCCGCCAGATACTTATATCGCACCACGTCCACGTCCACGTCCTCGTCCTCCTCTTCCTCATACTGGGGGCGGACGGCTCCTACTACCTGTTTAAGAGGGCGCGTCCGCCGCATGACCATTCCGCCGTTGCTGTCGTTGCCTACGGCGGTATTGCCTTCGATGGCCGTCACAGAGCTGCTGGTAGCGGTCTCCACGATCCCACAGTGGTCCGTGGCAGCGCCTCCGGGGAAGTCATAGATTACCACATCGCCCGGTTGGTAGCCGGATGTGACCCACATCCCTGCTTTGATGGCATAGTTGCGCAGAATGCCGCAGGAGCTTGTCCTCGCAGGCAAAGCCACGTCTGCCTGAGCGAACACCCAAGCCACGAACATGGCGCACCAGGGGTAACCGTTAAGACCGAACCAGCTGGCGTACTTGACCTTGTTGGAGCCAGCCGGGGCCTCCTTGGTCCCCAGTTCTCCCACAGCAATAGCCAGCAGCTCTTTAGCCGTTGCCATTATTGACCTCCGGCAGGCCCGCCACGCTGGTCAGCAGAGACAGAATTCCTGCCAGAATAGACGCGGACGCCACGGCGATCCAGTTTACGTCTCCCAGCACGGCGGCTGTGCCGATGGTGGCCACGGCAGTTTGTGCTACGGTCTTGACTGCCCGGACCCCGGCGGCTTTGGTCCATTTCTTTGCCTTGTCACTCATGAAGACCCCTCCTTACGCCCGGATGCCCCGGACAAAGTAGCCGTCCTCGTTGTAGTCGCACTTGAAGTCCCCGATGGCTGTGTGCTGCACAATGCCGGTGCGGTCCTTCTCAGACTTGCCAGCCAGGTCCATTCTCCGGCTCTTGTCCACCTCCCGGGGCAACTTCTCTCGCTCCTGGATATCCGGGACACCGGGGCCCTCCAAAAGGGTCACATGGTCCTCAGCGGTGTGGTATTCCTCGCCCTTATACAGGACGGTATACATGGGGTTTACAGTGCCCACCACGATCTTGCCATCGCTGACCATACAGGGCTCTCGGTTGCTCTCGTCCATATAAACGAAAGCATTACCATCCTTTTTGCCGTTGACATTGGTGTTGTAGCCCGCTTCCGCCAAGGTCGCACTGATCTCCGCACAGCTTTTACCGGCCTTCTGGCCCTCCTTAATGATGTCGAAAACCTTCTGCATAAAAATACTCCTTTCAAATTCCGGCTTTGCCGGTTTTATTTCTCAGGTTTGTGGAATTCTTCCAGGTCGCTGATCCGGTGGTTGATGACCTTAATCTGCTCCTCCACAACAGGAACTCGACGAGCGAAGTTGTTGTGCTCTCGTACCTCCCTTGTCAACTCGTCGATTTTGGTATCCGCTACCGCCTGGCGGCGGTTGTTTGAGATAATGACCCCCAGCAATGTCAGACCACCGGTAATCAACGCAGATATAACACTTTCTGTCACTGAACTACCTCCTCAGTAATCAAACTGGCCTGGGCGGGCGGTACCAATCACATGCCCCCCGATAACACTCCCTGGCCTTTTCCAATCCATCGAAAATGAACTTGAACTCGGGGTAATATCGGTAAAACAAACCGGACGTAAGGGTATATGGCTTTCCGTAATTCTCACTGGTCAGGTGGATGATGGTTGGCTTGTCCGCCAGCTCTTTCCAGTTGCGCTCAGAGACATGGGAACTGTGCATACGACCGGGTTCCTGCGCATAAAAAAGCGCGGCCTGGTCCGGGTAGCGAAACCGCCGCGTGTTATAGAGGCGCCGGGCTCTGGCTAAAGAACCACTGTGACGCATCCGCGCAAGGTTCAAAAACATCACGCCGGATACCATTTCACCCCAATCGTCCAAAGCCTCGTAGGCATAGGAAGCAGCATAATCTGAATCCCTAGATAAATAGTCCGAATACATAGGGCGAAGATCTTCGGTAACGACAACATCCGCATCCAGGTACAGGCAGTGCTCCACCGGTAGAACGAGGTCTGCTAAAAGCCGAAGCGCGGCGTAAGGGGTGAAATTTGTGTCTCGGTTTACGGAGTCCGCCAGATGCTCTTGATAGGTCGTCTCGCACTGGTAGAAGTCGATAGATGCGCTTCGATCAAGGAAATGGACTAGGTGCGACAACCAGGCTTTCATGTCTGGCGTAAGCGCCATGTAACCGTTCGTAGATCCGTCTGAGTGGGACACCTCCACGTCCATGGTCATGATGTGCCAGTGAATCCCTGGGGTATAATACGTTGCTGAGTAAATCACGACTTCCATTCCCGCAAGAACACCACAGTCCCCGCACATTAGAAGGTGCATACATCAGCCCTCCCCCGATATATCCGCAAAAGCTAGGCATCCGCCCTGGCAGAGCAATAGATCGTGCTGTTTGCACCCGTTACATTTGCCGGAGCAATTTGACTGAACCCGTGGATACGTCTTTCTGAACAACAAAAAACGCTCCAGGTCGGGGAGCGTTTCAAAGTCAGCGCAGGAGACCGGATCGTAGGCTCCAAAGCAAGCTGTGGCGCGGAAGTCCGGGGTAATGTCCACTACCGGGACACACATTGCATCGGGAACTTGCTCGGAGACCTCTGCGACCAGATCCCGTTCGGCGGGAGTATAGTAGCAGACAGGAATATGATTACAGTCAATGTTCAGCCTCACACTGCGCTCCTGAGCCCTGCGGCAGAAAGAAAGGAAGATCGGCTTCATCTTCTCGTAGTAGCCCTCCTTATCTCGTTTCCATCGGTTTGAGATAGGTGCGGTAACAGAAGTGCGAATTTGCTGAAGATGCAACCGGTCCACGATCTCCCACAGATAATCGTAGTCCTCCCGCTCCGCATACAGGTTACAGCCCACAGTACAGCGCTCCCGGCCTGGCAAAAACCACCCCATGAGAGAGAGGTGATCCAATGTCGAGTTCATTGCTTTCCACTGCTCCGGTTTCATATTGAGATCGGAATTGCAGTTCAGCAGGATGCCAACCCCGTTGCCGATTACCGGCAGCCACTGATCTAGGTGGATACCGTTTGTAAATAGGGTAGCCCCGGCGTCCATCTCCTGGCAGTATCGGTTGACCTCTTCCATAATCTTATCGAAATGCGGGTGCATGGTAGGTTCTCCTCCGATAATACCGAAATGCGGAGTCCTGGTCCTGGCCAGCCAACACAAAATTGAGCGAAACTGCTCGATTGAAATGTTCTGCTTTTCCTCGGCGATCATATCGTCCGCGAAACAATAAGGACACCGGAGATTGCAGTAGTTCGTAATAGCGATGTTCGGCATTTTGATCCTCCTCAACTTTTAACATAGTACCGATAGTAGCTGTAATAATAACCAGTTCCGCCGGCATAATTAGCTTTGTACCCGGTTTCCGCAGTAGAATAGTATCCCGTAGTGTAAGCGTAATTGGCTGTATACCCGGTTTTACGAGTGTAATAGGTGTCGGAATGCGGGGTGCTCTCAAAATATTTGTATGAATACGCACCATACCATGCGAGGTATCTGTATGTCCCAAGGTAAGCATAACGGGCGTAGTATCCATTAAAATATCTGGTTTTGTATGTGAAATAGGTATACGAGGTGCCTTGGTAGTAGTAGTATGCGGAGTAAGACGATAGGTACTTATAGTTATAGGCACGATAAGTGTAATATTGATATGCTGAATATGAAGACAGGTAATTGTAATTATAGGATGTTGGAGTTTTTACATCCACGGTTAAATCCTCAGCCCCAGGAACACCAGGGTCCGGTGGGGTTGCGCTTTTCTTTGGCGCAGCAAAAACCCTGTCGCGCACCCGAAATCTAAGTTCGGAGGCCATCAAATCCCCAGGGTCAATAAGAGAGGTCTCGCAGACACCGTTTTCGGTTTCTTGCCGAAGACGGGGAGCGCGACCAGCACTTTCATACAAAGGAACCTCCACCATCCCGTCTCCATATTTGACCCGCATAATATGAACGGCCTCTGCGGGGCACACGACTAGGCTGTATGCAGGGCTGGCGTCGCTTCCAGAATAAAAGCTGTCCCCGCTTTGCGCACTGTCCGAATAGCAAATCACCCGATAGTGGTATTCCTGGAAATCTTCAAAGGTATCCAGGTCCAACTGAGCGCTCGTCTCACCAGAAGTGACAACGCCCAACGTGGACCAAGAATCTACCCCTTTCTTCCGATATTGGATTTCATATCGGCTTTGCGGAAACTCCGGTTGCCAGGAAACAACGCACGCGCCTCTACTGAGGACCCGGGATTGAGGTGCGGTCACGATAACGGCCATTTGTCAACCTCCTTCTTCGGCGACAACGATCCAAAGCTGTCCGTCCTCAGCGGAAGTCGGGTTCTGCGATAGCACCGGGATTTTCGGCAACAGAATCCGCTCTGCGACAGTCGTGCTATTGTTTTGCGTCTGAACCAGGAAAAAATGTGATTGCCCAGACGCAATGCTTTTGGCTGGCCGATAGAACTCCGCGGTATACACGCCCTCAGACAAACCCACGGAATCCAGGGTAAGAACTTCTTCATTGAATCGGGCGAAAGCCTCCCGTCCTGCCAAAATCGCACCGTAAATTTCAGTGGCGGAACTGGATGACGAAAACACGCTGCCGCTTTCAGTGATAGTCACCACAAGAGGAACCAGACTGTCCACGTATGATTTGGGGGTTGCATGAAGTGGTGCAGTTGGATTTCCGCTCAAAGTTAAAGGACCGGTCATCGGGACAGAGCCATCCGCAAGAAAATCGCCGACGCCGGTACCATCTTGGCCACGCTCAGCAATGAGGAGCCAGTGCCCGGTATTTGGCGGAGCAATCCCGCGGCAGGAGGAAATGTTCAAATAGGAAGAACCATTATGCGCCACCTTGTTTCCAGGAACGTAATCGTGAGAAGGGTCATAGTCCTCCCATTTATTTCTGGCACTGTCGGCAGCGATGCGGGCTGCCTCGGCGATCTCGCGCTGTTGCTCGGCGGTAGATCTTGCCTGCTCAGAGACAAGCCGGGTAGACTCTGCGGCGGCCCTGGCCTGCTCGGCGGAGACCCTGTTCGCCTCCGCTTGAGAACGAGCTGCCTCCTGCGCACCCCGTGTTACTTCGGCGCCAGAGCGAGCCTGTTCCGCGGAGGCACGGGACGATTCAGCCTCGACCCGTAGGCCCTCCGCAGTAGAGCGATCATCCTCAGCAACCTCTCTGGCATTTTCTGCCGCAATCCGGGCATCTTCGGCGCTCACGCGCTCCGACTCCTTGATTAAACGAAGATTTTCTGCCTGAGAACGGGCCTGTTCAGCGGAAGCTCTTGACTGCTCGGCCAATACGCGAGCGGCTTCAGCGGAAGCACGGGTTAGTTCGGCGTCCGCTCTTACCGATTCGGCCTGGGCTCTGGCCGTTTCTGCACTAACGCGACCTTGCTCAGCAGAGGCCCTGCCGCTCTCCGCCTCAACCCGGGTCCCTTCTGCCGACGCCCGTTGGCTCTCAGCCGATACCCTGGCCGATTCTGCGGACGCACGGGACGACTCAGCCTCCGCGCGGGAGGACTCCGCGTCCTCACGAGTTTCCTCGGCCTCCGCGCGGGAAGCCTCCGAAGAGACCCGAGCCTGTTCTGCCTCGGAGCGCAATTCCTCCGCAGAAGCTCTGGCTTCCTCTGCCGCTGTACGGGCAGCCTCCGTTGCGTCAGAGGCCAGGACGGCGGGAATCAGTTTTTCATTGATATAGTCTTTGGTCTCATCATGGAGACTTTGCATATCCTGCCGGACTTTGGCTTCCTCCAGCTCTACCGTGGGGTAATCTTCGGGATTCTCCCAATTTCGAGTAAAGCCCAGCATTGGAAAGGCATCCGCGTCCAACCAAGTCCGGGTGTATTCAAATTTTTCTGCCATTATCTGTCCCTCCCCAGGTATCGGAAATAAATCTGAGCGGAAAGAATCGCCAGATCCTGCGCCGGCTCATTGTTGGACAGGCGCATGGAGAAATGACGGACGTGCCGGCACCCTGGCTTCCGGCGGGCTACGTGCGCAAATTTTTGAGAACTCAAACAACGGTAGGCCAGGTTTCTCGGGCTCAGCCGCCAGCTAAGGCTTCGGATGATAGTAAGGTCATACCGGTCCTCATAATCGGACTGATACAAAATCTGAACCTCACTGTCCGTGTCGGAACGAATGGTGAAGATGCAGTAGAGGATGTCCTTTAACCGATCATACGTGTCAAAAAACTGCGGGGGAAACTGGTACAGCTTCTCGATGGCCCCGTTATAGTCCAGAAAGCTACGGGTAAAAACGGTTACCCGGCCATGGCGATCCAAATGGTAGCTTTTATCCACAGTTCGGAAATAGGAGATTCCCTGAATGTTGGAGAAGTAAAACCAACTGGGGTCTTTCCAATCGGACAGTAAGTAATCCCACAGGTACACATGACCGTTGGCGCAGACCCAGTACCGGTTGTCATCGTCGAAGCTACATGTCAATTCAGCCCCAGCCGCGCGCACATCCTCCAGAAGACCCGGACGCTGCTGAGTCCCGTTCACATTCCGAGAGAGGCACTCAATGTTGTTTTCCAAAGCGGAGGTGCTGTCTCGCACAATATGCACGCCGCCCTTGGTGTTGCAGAAGACAATATTGTTCTCAATCAACTGGATCGTCCAGGGCAGGTCGCACCCGATCTTGCTGTTGACATTTGTGTAGGTAAGCGAAATGGAGTCCCGATCATCCACGTTTTCCACGCCATAGGAGCTTTTGCCGATACTCCGCTCTTTCAGGATAATGAGGGTGCCGTACTGCTTGCCAAATCCGGTAATACCGTCCTCGCTGTCACCCGCGAGGTTGTAGAAACTCATGGGCCAGTACCCGGCATTCATCCCGACGGAGTCGTTTCCGCTCCAGAAGAAGGCATTGGGCTGGGCCTCACAGCCGCCCAACACGATGCACACATTCTGGCTGCCGCCAAAGACCGTGGCGTAGGGGCAGTCAAGAATGGCGTTCATGGCGTCCGCATTCTCCTTGGACAGAGTGACCTCTACTGTGTTGTTTATGGGTGGGTCCATGACCGGAGGCGCTTTCACGAAAACAATTTGGCTCTTCTCCAGATTGACCGCGTAATCGGTTCCCTCCTCCTGTACGGCACCGTCCACCTTAACCTCCGTGATAGCACCCTCCAGGGTTACGACGGTGGCGGTAAACTCGATCTTGGCCTCCGCAGCGGGAGCGGTGGTAAATGTTACCGTCTTCTCGGTAGTATCCACAGAATAAGCGGAAGACTCCTGGAGCACTCCGCCAACCACAACCTTATCCACGGACCGGAGCTTCCGGTCCGTCGTCAGGGTGAAAACGGTCGTGGTCCCGTCTCCGTCCTGTTCCTCCTTCCACTCCTCCGTGTCTTGAAGCTGGATAGGAACTTGGTAGACGTATACCCCCTTTTTAACCACAAAGGTGATCGTGACATCCGATGCCGGGGCAACCGTAAAGGTCACCTTTCCGGTATCGGTGTTTACTGAGTACAGTGTCTCGCTCACCAGGGTGGCGCCAAAATATACGGCCTCCAGACCGGTCAGATGATCGTTCGCTGCCGTCAGGCCTAAACTAAACGCCTTCGTGCTGCCGTTTCCCGTTTTGGTCACGAGCTGAGTTTCCTCCGCGGCATTGTACTGCACAATCTTCTTTGGATTCAGACGATTCTCCGGCTGATAGGTGTCGCCGCTGCCGGTGGAAGGCGCAGCGTTCATAATAATGATCGGAATGTACGCATCTTCGGCCAAATTGACCGCCGAAAAATGGGAATCGGCGTCCGGATCATACTTGATCTTAATGAAGCAGCCCCGATTCTTGTACATCAGCCAATCGTTGTAGCGGAAGAATGTGCCCCGGTTTTCCGGAATATCAGAGGCAAGCTCTTGCATCTGCGGCAACTCCGCGGCAGGGTCCAGATAGTACAGCTTATCTCCAATGTGGAAAAAGGCGTGGTCCCAGAACAGGTCCGCTGCACAGGCATACCCTACTCCGAGGTCCACCCAGGGGTCTGTTTCTTCGGGGAGAGGATCGCTCATCTGCTCAGCGCTTGGACCGTATACGTAGGCCTGCCCATCCCGGCATTGCAGAACGCCGTCTTGCCACCAAAGGTTTTTCATTTCCGGACTCTGATTCCGGTCCAACCGGTAGTCCAGTTCCCACAGGTTCAGACCACCGTCCAGACGGGGGAAATCGACCAACTTGGTGGCGTGCTGATCGGGCATGGCGGAAAGAGAGATCTTCATACCAGATACCCTCCGCACTCATGCCCGAAGGCATACACATCCTCGACCGGCTGAAGCTCAGCGGTGATGCCCGGGGAAATCCTGGTCAGCCTGGATTCGTAATCGTTGTAGAGGCTTGCATACGCAAACTCATCCTCCAGCATCACCAGGTTCGCCGCTGCATAATAGGTGGCAGCCTGAATAACCTCCAGGTCCTCCTGGAGCTCATACGTATCTTCCGGGTTGAGCGGGAGCTGTTCGGGGTACTTGTAATACTCCAGGATATAGATGACGCCGGACTTGGCCGGAACAAGGACATACTGCTTACCCTGGAGTCGATACTGCGCTGTCTTTTTGAACCTTCCGTCTTCGACGACGGAGAATCCTCCGGTCCGCAAAGACCAGAAGTCATCCGGCAGCTTGAAACGGAGAAGATCGCCGAGCCGCTCCGGGGCCATTGTCTCCGGGTCGAGCTGGAGGACGACCGGCTCAGGCTTCACCAACGTTCGGACGTTGACGAGACCCTCGTTAATAAGCTGCGGAATACGGGCCAGGTAATCGGCTTGATTGTTGTAAGAGGGGGACACCTGAGCACCGGCAATGCTGTACTGATTGATGTGCCCCAGGACTTCTCTTTTAATGTCCCTGTAAAGCATGGACTTCCCTCCTGTCTAAATCAAAGGAGCCAGAGGGCAGGGGTGACCTGCCAGCCACCCGAACTACCTGCGGGTAAGCCCCTCCCCACTTGAGGTGGCTCGTTGTTCGCAACGCTCTGGCCAATATAGGGGAAGACCCCTGGCAGAGCTGATCTGCCAGGGGTCTCGGGTGTGGCTGTCAAGCCGGAATCAGCCAATGTTGAGAACGGCCTTGCCGTAGCCGACAGGCTTATCGGCAGAGTCGACCTCAACCACGGCAACCACAGTGTCACCGCTGGTGGGAGTGATCTCCAGACCGTTGCTGGAGAGAGCAGTCCAGTTGACGGAAGTAATGGCGGTGCCGTAGGTCACGGCATCCAGATCCGCGTCAGCCTCAGCGGTCTGATACTTCCAACTGTTGCCAGCTTCGGGAGCACCGGGCTCAACCAGAATGGTGGACTTGCTGGTGTCAGAGGCAGCAGTAGTCACATTCAGAGGCTTCATCACGGGCTGAGAACCGTGGTAGTAGATAGCGTCGGCCTTCTCGTTCAGCACGAAGCAGTCGTAGATCACACGGCCCTCCAGCAGCCAGCCGGAGATACCGGGAGGATTGTCGTGGATCTTGTAGTCCTCCAGCTGCTTGGGCGCGGTGGCCGCCACAGGGTGGGTCAGCAGGAAAGCAGCACCGGCAGGCAGACGGGAAGCGGGGACCTTGACGATCTTGCAGCCGTCCACTTCGCCGATCACGCCCTTGATGAGCATTTCCTGCGTGGCGTCGCCATAACGCATGAAGGCGCTGTCCTGCTTCAGGAAGTTGGCGAACTTGTAGGAGCAGAAGCAGACGCGGCCCTTATCAGGCACGTTCTTATTGCCCAGGGCCTCCATGCCCGCCAGGAACCGCTCGTAGGCATTGGACTTGGTGATCGTCTCGGTGGAGAAGTTGCCGCGCTTGGTAGCCTCGGCAGCCAGGGTCTTGAACACATAAGTGTCGAACTCGGGCACCACGACCTCACGCAACTGCCGTGCCAGGGCCTTGCCTGCGTCCATGACCATCATGGACTGGGTCTTATCACCACGGTCAATGATGCCGGTCCAGGACCGGTCGCGGGTGACAGTCAGAGACTGGATGTTGCGGGTCAGATCACGGGGGACACCGTAACGGTTGGAGCCGCTGCGGTTATAGTCGCCCATGGGGACCACGGGGATAGAGTAGACGTTGACCGTCTTGTAGCCGGTGAACTTGTAGTCGTTGTTCAGAGCCATCATGGCCTGAGACTCACGATGGAAACGCTCATCGACCTTATCGGAGTACAGAACAGCGAGGTTCTTACCACCTGCCATGAGAAATTACCTTCCTTTCGATCATGGCTCGGCGGCTAGTTTTTTGCGCAGGGGTCAATAGTCCTCAGAATCAAATCCTCTGAGGAAGTCGCTCTTGGGACGAGTATTCGTGGCCCCTCCGCCAGTTACGCCCTTTACGGGGGCCTTGGCCGCCGAAGCCGCATTGTGTTTCAGGACTTCGTTCTCCCGCCGCAGGGAGTCGGCGGCTTTGCGGGTCTGTTGCTCCCGATATGCCACATAGGCGCTCAGAAGGGGTGCACCATTCGCAACCGCGTGGGCTACTTCATCGGGCATCACGCTGAAATCGGGGTACAGAGCCTTCAACTGGCGAACCTCGGCCTCAAAGTCCCGCTCGGGACTGGCAGTCTGAGAAACACCGGTCTTGGGCTCAACGGGGGAGGCGTCGTCGGCATCTTCCAAAGGGAAATCCCGCCCTCCGCACTCGTGGGCCGCTACCATACGGGCGGCGGCTTCCGTCATGCCGTTGTAGATCTGGTCCTGGTAAACCTTCCGATATTTCTCCTTTAGTTGGTCGTCTCTCAGAGCGTCAAACGCAGCCGCCTTTTGCAGCCGCTCGATCAGCTCGTCGTCAGTGAGACGCTCAACATCCACCTCTTGGGCCTGGTGGTTCACTTTCAGCTTCAGGATTCTCGACCGTTTGGCAGGTTCCTCCACCTGGCCGGGTGCAGGATTCTCCGCCTCATTGTCGGCGCTTGGACCATCTTGCTCATCCTCGGTCTCGCCCGTGGTAGGGGCATCCTCAGATGTAAGATCCGGGTCGGTCGAATGCTCTCCCACAGCGGTGTCCTCGGCAGGCTCGTCAGTCTGCTCAGGCTCCCCACTCCAGGAATCAGAGTCCGCGAAGATGTCGTCGCCCTCTTTCCAGCCGCTGGGGAGGATGGCGTCCTCATCTTCACCGATACCGGTGGTCGTCAGTTCGTCTTCGTGCATGGAAATTCTCCTTTCATGGTGAGAAAGAATGTCTATCTACAAAGCCGCCCCCACAGCCGCAAGGCTCCGGGGACGGCGTTTGCGCGTTATTGGGACCGCAGGGCCCCCTGGGCCGCAGCAGTCTTTTTAGCGATGTTGGGGAGGCTGTCAAACTGGGCTTCCGACATACCAGGAAGTCCCGCCACAGCCTTGTTCAGATCCAGGGCACCACCCTGCACAGGGCCGGGCTGCCCTTCCATCCCGGAGTTGGGGCCCTGGAGCGGAGAACCCGGCTGAGGAATTGCCGCTCCGGGAGCCGCATTGGGCTGTGCCCCGACAGCAATTCGGCCCTTCAGCTCATCCAACAGTTCTTGCTTCTTGGGAATCAGTTTGTCTGGGATGCGCTCCAGGTACTGGATCACATCCAGCGTGCCGTCCCGGCGCAGGTTGTCCAGGGTCTGGGTCATGGCAATCTCAGAGAAGTAGGTCGTCGCGCCCACGTCCACCCGCATATTCAGCCACAGGTGCTTGAACTGGTCAAAGTCAAAATCGACCACCGTCTTTCGGACAAGAGTCTGCGTCTGGATCTGGCCAGTCATGGGATCGATGGCGGGAGTCACCCCATCCGGACCCATAACCGGCTCCCGGAACTCCTTGTCCACTACGACAGGCCGCTTCCCGTAGTAGGTCCCCATGAAGTCCAGCAAAATGGCGCCGATGTCCTCGATCCACTCATACAGGCCGGAACGAATGTTCTCAAGCGGGACCTCTGCGTTGGTTTGCAGGACCATCAGCGCGGAGGTGTTGTCGGGCTTCACGTTGCCCATCTGGGCGTCGGTAGCGCCGAGGCACTCCTTCGTATAGGCCATGACCTTGTCGATCAGGGAGAACACCTGGTTGCTCATTTCGGCGGGTTGGAGATTATAGGCCACCTGGGAAATGGACTGCCCGGGCTGAAGCCCGTGAACGCCAATGGCCTGCCCCACGGTGTTATCCCACCGGGGGATCAGATCGGCGTTGTAAACTGTTTTGGAAAACGCCATCAGCTGAAGCTGCCGCATACTGGTGGCGAAGATGGAGTTAATGAAGATCTGGTTATTGATGAGGCCAGTGACCAAAGCCCGGCCATGGTACTGGTTCTTCTGCTTCTCCCAGTTGCCCCAGGCGATGGGGTAGTGAGATAGACCGGTGTCCACATCGCTGAAGATCTCCGCGGAGCGGGTGGCCTTGGTGGCGTGGACAGAGGTCTCCAGGGTCTTGACCTTACGGCGCTCGGGAACCGGGTTGCCGTAGGCGTCGAGGACATCATTGCCGTCGTCGTCCTTCTCGTAGACCGCGTTGCCGTCCTTGTCCAGGACATCCTCATACACCGGGTCGCCGTTGGCGTCGAGCTGGTCGACTTCCTTGGTTACCTTGGTATATAACAGGACGTACAGGGCCTTGCCGTTTCCGTCGTCGCTGGTGATCTCCGTGCGGCCACCGATTCCGGTGAACCACTGATACTCGGCATCCGGCTGAAAACTGGCCTCCAGCAGACCACCCTTGGAGGAATTTACCTCCCCAGACTTGTATAGGGACTTGTTTTTCTGGAACCGCTCCGCCTCCCAGCGCAGGTGCTCCACGGTATCCCGGCCAACGAGCAGGATGTAAGGCTGCGACTCGGTCCGCCGGTCATTGGGGTTGCCGAACATCACGTTAATACCGTCCACCAGCTCCATCTGGATCTCTCCGCGATGGGCGCCAAAAGCGCCGCCGTACGGTCTGGCATCCGGGTCAAACCAGAAGTGAGCGCAGTAGTCGCCGGTCTGAGCGCCGTCAAAAAGGGCGTCCCGAACCCGGTATTCCATCTTGAACTTATCAAGGAGGTTCGCAACCTCCGCGTTGGCGATGGCGGCGGCGTCGTGATCGGGGTCCGCGATATTGCTGCCGTCGTAATAGGCCAGCGGATCAAACCGAAGCGCCACGCCGGAGCTGGTCAGGGAGGCGATGAACAGACTGGCGATCCGCTTGAGGATATTGAAGGTGGGTTTGGGCAGACCTCGCATGGCCGGGGTGTCCGGCAGATGCAGCCATTGATTTCCGATAAAGAACTCCGTGTTGGTCTCCACCAGATCATACTGGCTTGGGACCAGACGGTTATTGTAGTTCCGGCCATCCTCGTACAACTTCCAGGCCAGGGGCATGTTGTTTTCTTTCATTACTTATCGCCTCCCGGAAAGTCCTCCTTACCGCGGATGCCGTACGCCTGCTCTACGCTGTAATTCTGAAGTGCGCTGAACGCTTCCTGCTCCTCCTGAAGGCGCTTCTTCTCCGCCTCGGAGAGTTCCTGCGCAAGCACTTCCTTCGTGTGCTCCGTATAGATCCCACGGACATACCAGCCCGCCGCGGCCCCGCCGGAGAGCAGAAGCACGCCCAGCAGGGCACCCAAAAATCCAAATAAAAAATCCATATAAACCTCCAGAACAGGTTGGTTGCGGGCCCGGGACTCGAACCCGGATATGTGGGGTATGGACCCACTGTGCTGCCATTACACCAGCCCGCCGTGGGTGGCAGCCCGAGAGGGAGAAGGATCATGAACCCCACGGGCTGCCAGAAGAAAAGGAGATGCCCGGCGTTTAGAGACGCCGGTGGCAGGGACGGTTGGGAATCGAACCCACCCAAGCGGTTTTGGAGACCGCCTCGCCCACCTTGGGACATTCGCCCCTGTATGTGCGCCCCCGGACAGACTTGGATGCCCGGGGGCGGTGTAATCAGTTGACTTCCGGAGAATCGGCCTCGGGATCGTTGGTAACAGCAGACTGGTCATCCAGGACGACCTCCGCCGGAGCGCAACCCAGCAAGTCGAGGATCTTTCCGCGGATGCACTCATTGTCGGAGCTCTGCACCTCCAGCTCCTCACGAATCCGCTTCAACGATTCGATCAGGCTGGTACAGAGGGTACTTTTTTCCTCGATGGCCTCATTGATAGCGCTCAGATGATCCGCCATTTCGCGGAAGGAACTGACCGCGTTCTCTTTCTCCACAATAAGGCTGTCCAGATCTCCGTCCAAACGGCCCACGGCGTCCAGAGCCACAGTCAGTGTCGTTTTCTTCTTCATGTTCGCACCTCTCCGTTCTTCAAAGTCCCGTGGCGGTCCCCAAAAGGGATGGCCGCCGGGTATGTATTCGCCCATTCGGGCTGGCAGGGATGGCTGGGCTCGAACCAGCGAATGAGGGAGTCAAAGTCCCTTGCCTTGCCTCTTGGCTACACCCCTGTATGGCTGACCCGGCAGGACTTGAACCTGCGGCGTCCTGATTAACAGTCAGGCGCTCTGCCAACTGAGCTACGGGCCAATATTGACGCCCACGCCGGGACTTGAACCCGGACGCCTCACAGCCCCTGCGGGCCGATCAGCAGGGGAGGGGTGTGCAGCCTCCCCCGCGAGTTGCCGCTACCGCCTCGTGGGCATAAGGAGGCGCCGGGCCCACCTCCGCAGCCCGACGCCCCGCGTGTATTTCGCACCGGACCCGTCAGAGTCCGGCTACCGGTAATTCAGTACGGCCCGCCGACCGGGCCATATACGTCATAGATGCTGCCGTCCAGAAAGGCCTCCTGCTCCTGCTGAAGCTGCTCCTCCAGCAGCTGCTGCCTCCGGTCCGGCAGGACGCCGGTGGTTCCGCTGCTGTACAGCAGAAATCCCAGGCACTGGCTGCAAGCGTCCACCATGTCGTCGTGCTGCCCCGCAGGAAAGGCCGTGAACTGGTCGATGAACTCCTCGGTCCACAGCTCTCCGGACGGAAGGAATACGTGCCCGCTCTCAATGGCGGGGGAGACGGCGTTCACCCGGGAGACCTTACCGCCCTTCGGCGTGATGCCGATAACGCCGACAAACTCGTGCTGAAGGGTCTGAATGACTGCCGAGCCGTTCGCTTTGTCCTCCACCAGGATGTAGGTCGTCTCCGGGAACAACCGCTTCAAAAGCCGGATGTTCTGGACCGTCCCGGGGAAGTCCAGGTGCTTGTTCATGGAATACCGGAGGTAGTAGTCGATCCCCCGCTTGCCCCACACCTGGATCGCCACGTAGTCGCTGGTCTCCTTGTCCTTGAAGGCCGCATCCACACTGATGACGGTGGTCGGGAAGAAGGAAACCTCCTTCGGGTCGTAATATTTCCACCACTCCCGGCGGACCAGATTACCGCCCTCCACGCGAGGGGAGCACTGATACAGGGCCTGCCAGGCCCGTAGTCCGCCTTTGCTGGGGTCATTGACGTAGCTGCCCTTGAACTGCCGGAGCCAGGTGTTGTCCTTCCCGAGTTCCGGGGCCAGGGCGTCACCGACGGCGCGGCCAAGGGGATCATGCTCCTCGGCCTCCACCGGAAGCCGGAGCAGACGGATGTGTGGCTCGTTGGCCAGTAGCCGGGATGCCAGGTCGTCCTCGTGCCAAGGGGTCATAATGACGATCACCTTCGCTCCGGCGGCCAGACGGGACTTCAGCGTGTTCTGCCACTCGCCCCACAGCTTGTCCCGGTAGGTAGCCGAATCGGCCTCCTCACGGTTCTTGATGGGGTCGTCGATCAGCAGCAGGTTGGCGGGGTTGCCGGTGATGCCGGACATCACGCCTCTGGAGATCATGCGGCCCCATCCGTTGCTCAGCTCGAACTCGGTGTTGGTCCAGATGGACCCTTTTCCAAAGGAAAACAGGGAGACGCCGAACGTCTCGACCTTCTCCAGGTTCTTCCGGCCAAACCGCTTTGCGGTATCGTCGTTGTAACTGGCCTCGATGACCCGGTTTTTCGGATATTTGCCGAGGTACCAGCTGGGAAAGCTCTCTGTGATGGTGATGGACTTGCCGTGCTGCGGCGGCGTCTCGATCAGAAGAATGTCATACGGGTGCCCGGTATCGGCCTCCACGAACCGCTGGACCTCGTCGGCCAGATAGTCGGACATCCGGGTCCGGCGCCAGGCCTGCCCGTGGACGTAGTACAGGTATCGCCGGTAGGACCGGCGAGCCAGCTCCCGACGGCTGAGTTCCCGGGTCAGGTATTCCCGGTCGGAGAGGGACTCCTGGTCCAGGAAGCCCTGATCCTCCGGGGCAGAGACAATCGGAGTTTCGGATGTCGGAGTCTCCGGTTTTCGCTTTTTGACGGTTTTATTCGCCATTTGAAAAACCCTTTTCCGCCCCAAAATTTTGCGCGGGGCCATTATGTTTGTGGGGTGGGGGGTGGCATCGGGTGCGACCGGGGGCGGGGGTGTGCCCAGGTATATGCGCATCATCCGGGGGTGGGGGTATGCTGCGCACCACGGCTGCGCCGTGGCCCCACGGCCCGGCGCGGGGGAGGCATGTGCTGCGGCCCCGCAGGGGAGACCTTTTGCTCCTGCAAGCAGGAGCAACCAGCCGTTTAAGCTGGTGCTCTGGGCTCCTGTATCCCTTGCAGCACAAGGGATACAGGAGATGCCAGAGCAAAGGAGGAAACCAATCGGCAACAAAGAAGGGACATCAGGTAGCACCTGATGTCCCTTTTGCACTTATTCCGTCTCGCTGTCGGCCCGATCCGCCAGAGCTTCCAGCTCTGCATCGGAGAGTTTCGTCAGGTCCAGCGACTTCACCGGAGTGTCAAACACTCCGAGGTTGATGGACTCGGAGGGCTTCTCGCCCAGGGTGTCGCGGATGTAGCGCACAGCCTCCACGTCCCCGTGCATCGCCCGCTGGACGACGGCCATGTTCATGGCCCCGGCAAACGTGGGGTCCAGGCCAAGCTGTTCCAGCTTGCGCTCCGTCGCCGGGTCATCGCAGGTCAGTGAGAGAATCTCTTTGAGAATCTCTCGCTGCCGCTTTTGCCGGTGGAGCTGAGCGCCTCGCGCAAGGCCCGCCTTCCTGCTCCACTCCCGGCGTTGCTCCGGCGAAAAATCCCGGTTCTGTACCAGGTTTTCAGGAGTTCCACGCGGCACGCTCTCACCTCCCCTCGTGCTTCCTGTCAGCTTACACAGTACCACAGAGTGGTACTGACATTCACTGACAACTTTGGCCGTCCCTCGCCTCCTGCGGAGGCGGTACAGTCGTCCGGCCCCGATCTGGTTCTCCCGGCTCTCGCATCCCGTAGGGATGCGGCATTCCTGCCGTCGGGAGGTGGTGGAGCCGGGCCGCCGGGGGGTCGTTAGACCCCCTTACGTACGTATGTCAAGGTTGTATTTCCGTAGGAAATCTCCACCTTGACATACGTACTTAGGGGGCCTTGAGGTGGTGTTGCCGCAAGGCCGACGGGCCAAACGGCTCCGGCAGTCCGACGGGACGCCGCTGGGCACCTCGAAAACCGAACACATCAGCCCGTGTAAATCTGCCGCCTGGGGCACAAGCCAGGCACGGGGCAGAGCCCCGAGAAAGGACACGTATGAGCGAGAACATGAACGAGCGTACCTGTATGGATTGCGGCTGTGTTGACGAGGACCTCTTCGAGGTCTGCATCGACGGCGAGGACAAGGTCCTCTGTGCCGACTGCCTGCACAACCTGGGCTACTACCGCTGCGAGGACTGCGGCGAGTGGCACCACGAGAGCCACATGCACGAGACCCACGACGGGGACATGGTGTGCGACAGCTGCGCTGACAGCGACTACTTCCTCTGCGATGATTGCGGCGAGCTGTTCCCCCTGGACGACGCCGTGACCGTGAACTCGGGAACACGCCAGGAGGCATACGTCTGCGAAAGCTGTGCCGATGACAACTACTACCGCTGCGACGATTGCGAAAGCTACTACTCCTCCATGTACACCCACCAGGACGACTTCGGCAACGTCGTCTGTGACGACTGTTACGACCGCCACTGGTACACCTGCGAAAGCTGCGGTCGGCTGATCCAGGGCGACGAGGCATACTGGGACGATGACGAGGGTGAGTATTTCTGCGCCGACTGCATGAGTAACCGCCGGTCAACAGAGTTCCACAACTACGGCTATAAGCCGGACCCCGAGTTCAAGTACCGCTCCGGCGAGGCCCGCCGGGAGGACCACCGGACCACGCTGCTCACCTTTGGTGTGGAGCTGGAGGTTGACAAAGGGCGGGACCACCTGGCGCTCACCAACGAGCTTGCAAAGCTCGGACAGCCCATCTACATGAAGCACGACGGCTCCCTGGGCGAGGAGGGCGTGGAGATCGTCACCCATCCCTGCTCCCTGGCGTACCACCAGTACGATCTCCGCTGGGCGGAGATCAGCCGCCAGTGCCGTCACCTGGGCTACACCAGCCACGAGGCCGGGACCTGCGGGCTCCACATCCACATCGGCCGCAGACAGATGGGCGAGGACTACGAGGCCCAGCGGCGGACCGCCGGGAACCTGGTCCTGCTGGCCTATCAGTTGCGAAAGCAGCTGACCGAGTTCTCCCGCCGGACCAAGGAGCAGTTGGACGATTGGGCCCGGATGCCGGACCTGATGGGCCGCGGCTACCGCTCCGAGTGCAGCTACCGCGACATCGAACTCACCGAGTTCGCCCTGAGCACCTGCAACTACGGACGCTACCAGGCCGTGAACCTGTGCAACAGCGAGACCGTCGAGCTGCGGTTTTTCAGGGGAACCCTGAAACGCGACACCATCATCGCCAGCTTGCAGCTGGCGAGCAACCTGACCAAGTTCGCCATGACCCACACTCCTACGGAGTGCATCCACGCCGAATGGGCTGATGTGGTCGGCATCGAGCAGTTCAAAGAACTGAACGCCTACTGCCAGAGCCGGGGCCTGTGAGCCCCGGCCCCCACCTGACGAGAGCTGGATGGTAACCAGCCGAAACGGGAGCAAAGCTCCCGTCGTGGGAAACCACCGGGCCTACGGCCCGACCTTGAAAACCGAACAGTGCAAAGGAGGACGTGTCTATGTGCATTATCGCTGCAAAACCCTCCGGTGTGGCCATGCCCACCCGTGACACCATCCGCAACATGTGGAACGTCAACAGCGACGGCGCCGGTATCATGTATGTGGAGAACAACAAGGTCCGCATCGAAAAAGGATTTATGAAGTATAAATCCTTTGCCAAGAAGCTGGACGAGCTGGAGCGGCGGCTGGACCTGACCGCCACGCCCCTGGTCATGCACTTCCGCATCACCACCCACGGGGGCACGAAGCCGGAGAACACCCATCCCTTCCCCATCACCGACAGCATTGGAGCTTTGAAAAAGCTCAAGAGCTATGCGGATGTCGGTGTCGCTCACAACGGCATCATCACCTCTGTGTCCCCCCGCAAGGGGATCTCCGACACCATGGAGTACATCGCCACCCAGCTTGCACCCCTGAAACGGGCGCTCCCGCGCTTCTACACCAACAAGGACGCCATGCTTCTGGTAAAGAACGCCATCGAGAGCAAAATGGCCTTCCTTACCAAGGAAGGCAAGATCTACACCATCGGCGACTTTATCGAAGATAAAGGGGTCCTGTACTCCAACGGGTCTTACCAGAAATCCTACTACCACTACCGCAATCTGGGCGGCTGGAACTGCTACGCAGACTGGGACAAATACCTGGACGAGGCGCCCTGGTCTACGGACGCTGTGGACGCCGGGGACTGCGAGGTGCTCCAGTGGCTGGACGAGGGCGAGTTCGTCCGACTCTCCGGCGGCGGCCTAATGGAAAACGAGGACTTCCTGATCGACGAGTGCAACGGAGTATGGCGCTATGACTACCAGAAGGACGCTGCCATCCGGGTCTCCGGGGCAATGGCGTACACCGCCAACGGCACCCCCAAACAGTACGACTACGACAGCGACAGCACGGAGCTTGTGCCCGTGGTGTACGGGACGACCGTGGAAATGTGACCCACCTGACGAGAGCTGGACGGTAACCAGCCGAAACGGGAGCTATGCTCCCGTCGTGGGAAACCACGGCACCACACGACAAACCGAAAGGAGCTGAGTTCATGGAAAAACAGAACACCGTTAAGGCACTGCCGGTCTATGTGTACCGGTGCCCCCGCCTGGAGGACTGCACGAACGGGGGAGTCAGCGCATCGTCCGACCGGCTGCTGCTGATCTGCGAGGACGGATATGTAGACGCCAGGACGGACGACCCCACACTCCTGCGCCTGGTAAAGCGCGAGTTCGGGGGCGGCACCTACCTCCACGCGGAGCCGGTGAACCCGGACCGGGGCGAGAAAGTCCTGGGGCCCATGTTCGGCGGAAACTACGTTTCCACCAGCGACAGCCGTTTCCCGTCGGACTATCCCATCCCCGTTCACGACCGCTACGAGACCCAGGCACAGTACGACCTGCTGTCCCGGTGAAAGGAGGGCTGACCATGGACCTTTACACACTGCTGCTGCTGATCCTGGGAGCCAGCACCCTGGCGTCCGGTCTGCTGCGGGTCGTGGACGCCATTGAGCAGCCCCGGCGGGGCAAGCACAAATGAGCGGGAAGCGCCGGCGGCACCCCCGCAGGGGAGGCTGCAACACCTGGCACCTGGAAAAGACCTTTTCCTGGTGCCAGGAGAAACAGGCGGACCGACGGGCAGAGCTAAACTATCTGCTGGATACCTTCGGTATCACCAATCCCGCCCACCTGACGAGAGCTGGACGGTGACCAGCCGAAACGGGAGTTTCACTCCCGTCGTGGGAAACCACCGGGCCTACGGCCCGACCTTGAAAACCGAACAGTGCAAAGGAGGACGAATTATGAGAGCTACTGGAATTGTACGGCGCATTGACGACCTTGGCCGGGTGGCCATACCCCGGGAAATCCGCAGGAGCCTCCACATCAAGGAGGGCGATCCGCTGGAAATCTTTACCGACCAGGACGGTTCGGTGATCTTCAAGAAATACTCCTTTATGAGCGGAGCCAAAGACATGGCCACGGGCCTCTGCGAGGCAATGCGGCGGGTGTCCGGAGGAACGTGGGCCGTCACCGACCGGGATACAGTGATTGCGGCAGCAGGGGAGAGAAAGCGCGGCATCCTGGACAAGCGAATTACGCCGGGCCTGGAGCAAATCATGGAAAGCCGCCGTGCTTACCCGTTCGACGGAGAGGGGAGGCCAATCAAAATCTGCTCCGAAAGCGAGGAAGCGCTGGCTTCCATGGCCGCCCCTATCCTCTCTGAAGGAGAGGTAATCGGCCTAGTCTTGTACTGCGACCAGGAACGCATTCCCTCCAGCGACGCAGAGTACAAGTTGGCCCAAACTACTGCCGCCTTCCTGGGGCGGTACATGGAAAGCTGACCCATGCGCCGGCAGCAAACGCCGTTTTATGAACGGCAGCACAAGTTCAGCATCCGCAAGGACGGGAAGGTGTGTATGGCCTGGGACGACCCGGGCCTCACCTACCCCCGGGAAGTCCTGCGCAGCATGAAGGCAGCGGGCTACCGGCTGTACGTGGACGGCAGACCGCAGCGATGAGGGGAGGAAGGGAGCAATGGGCGGCAATCCAAACGAGAGAGCAGCGAGGACCATAACGTACCACGCCAAAGCCAGCTTTGACGTGGAGACAGAACTTCTCGTCAGTACCGACGACTACGAGGACCGGTTATCCCTGTGGTTGGCGATCATCGGAGACCTGGAGAACCGCTACGGACTCGAGATAACCTGCCGCGACGAAGAAGGAAAACAACTGTTCCCCTAAAACCGTGATCCCCTGGAACTGTGCTCCAGTTCCAGGGGATTTCTCTTTCCCTCGCACGCGGGGACGCGAGTATGCAGGGACACGGGGAACACGGGGGTCACGGGACCACACAGAGTTCATGCGTCGGGGGCAGATCCGACCAACTCACCTATGAGTTGATCGACCTGCTCTTTGGTCCAGGCAACCTCCACCCGCTGTCCCAACCGACGCAGCAAAACGTGGACTACGTTTTGGGTGGGGGAGAGCCTTCCGCCCTCCGGCCTTTTTGTTTCCACCCATACCAGCGTACCACCGGGCAGCATCAGGACCCGGTCCGGAAACCCTCTGGCATAATCGGGGATGAATTTCACACACAGCCCGCCATTCGCCTCCACACGCCGACGGAGATAGCTCTCTACCTCTGTCTCCAGAACCTTTTGCAGACCCACAAAAACACCCCCTGTTCGGCAATTTGTTCGCGTTCCAGAACTGGAACACCCTCCAACCCATAGAGCCGCAATGGTTTCGAGTGTCCACGGTTCCAATGAAATGGTTTTCCCTATATAGTATATTACACAACTAGAAAAATGAAATTTTGCGTAGGAATTTTTTTTACAGATGTTTTTATTAAAAACAATGGAACAATGGAACAGTATACTATATAACCTTACTCTCCCAATGGATTGAGGGTGTTCCTTTGACTGTTCCAATGGCCGTTCCTATACGTGTTCCAGTGGCCGGGTGACTGTATATTCCTGATCCCCTGCCTGAAAGGCGGCCCCACGTTGGATTGTTCAGTCCGGTTTCAGTGTGTTCGCCTGGCTGACGTGTTCCAGATGGAACCGCCTTTTTTCGGTCTGCTCTGGCCAAATTGTCCGCCATTCGCGGACAGCCCTTTGGCCCACAAGCCGGATTCCGGCGGCGGTTTAGGGGGTTCGCACGTAACACCACTGGGGTCCGTATCCGGGGAGGCGGCGCTTTCTGCGCTCCTTCTCCCATCCGGGGAGGTTGTTCATCAGATTGGCCAGACGGCGGCTCGTCAGGTCGCTGCCTCCGAACTTGCGGCGGTCCTCGGAGAGCAGCTCCACGCGGATCTCCGTGATGCAGACCTGGTCGCGGCGACGGGTGCAGGCGGACGGGTCCACGCCGGGGAGGTCGCCCTGGATGTAGTCGCGCCGGGCCTCCGGGGACAGGTCGTCCCAGTTGTCGGGGAGGGGGGTGTCCAGATACTCCCCCAGCAGGCCCTCCAGCTCGTCCTGGACCATGCTGCCCCCCTGGGTCTCCCGCAGCTCGGCCTCCAGCTCCGGGTCGTCCAGCCAAAGGATCTCGCCCTTCTCCCAGCAGACCTTGGCCTCGGCCCACACCTGGTCGGCCACCCGCTCCAGGGCCGCCCGGTCCATGCGGCGGGTGACGGTGATCGGCCAGAACCGGCGGTTTCCGGTCCGGTCCTTGAGCCATTCGGCCTCGTTGGTGGTGCCGAAGAACACGCACTGGCGGGGGAAGGTGGCCGCGCGTCTTGCGTAGGCGGGGCGGTAGGTGTCCTCCCGTTTGGAGAGGAAGGTCTTGACCGTTTCCACATCGCTGCGCTTGGTGGAGGCCAGCTCCGCCAGCTCGATGATCCAGCTGCCGTGCAGGGCCTCGTATCCGTCCTTCCCGTTCATGTCCACCAGGGAGTCCTGGAACCAGCCCCGGCTCATCACGTCGGCGAAGCTGGATTTGCCCAGGTTCTGCGGGCCGCAGAGCACCAGACAGTTGTCGAACTTGCAGCCCGGGCGCATGACCCTGGCCACCGCCGCGCTGAACCACTTGCGGGTAATGGTCCGGGTGAGGTGGGTATCCTCCGCGCCCAGGTAGTCCACGAACAGCGTCTCCAGCCGTGGGACCCCGTCCCAGGTCAGGCCGCGCAGATATTCCTGGACCGGGTGAAATCCGTTGGCTCGCATGGCCAGTTCCAGGGCATTCTGTAAGTCCTTTTCGGACTTGTACTTCCACCGCAGCTGGAGATACCACCGCAGACCGGCCTCGTCCTGGTCGGTCCACTCCGTCCCCCGGCCCGTGTCCGACCGCACGCTGCCCTTGAGTCGCCATGGAACGTCTCCCCGCAGCCGGGGCTTCTCCGCGAACAGGTCATATCCGAAGGTCCCCTTCAGGCCTGGGTCGTGAAGCAGGATCAGCAGGGCGTTGTTGACCGTGGGCTCGCACTCTCCAGTCTTGTGGTTCAGCTCCAGGCGGCTCTCCCAGTCCCGGTCCTCGTCGGTCTTTCCGCCGCTTTCCGCCGCAGGCGCCTCGCCGCCCTGACCCTGCATATCGCCGAAGTCCGCGTCCGCGCTCGCCCGGCGCTCCTCCACCAGCTGGTGCTTGATCTCCGGCAGGGTGACCGCCCACCGGCACATGGCGGCGTAGCTGGGCCGCTTGGTCACCGGCGTGTCCACCGCCGTGTCGGCGTCCAGGTCTCCGAACTTGTGGATGCGGACCAGGTCAAAGGCGTTGACGCTCTGGCCCCCGCAGGGGTCCGTGGCGTGGTTGGAGAACAGGAAGGCCCCGTCGTTGTAGAGAATGGCGCCCGCGGAGGTGGACCCCCGGGCGAAGGTATAGCGGTCCGGCTTGTCGGTCGGGAGGTACACGTCCTGGAGGAAGGCGTCGATGGCGCTGGGCACATCGAAGGTCCGGCAGAACAGGCCCACCATGCCCGGCTTTTCCGTGGGTTCCCCGGCCTTCCGCATGGACCGCAGCCGGATCTCGTTCTCGGTCTTGGAAATGGGCCAGAGGGTGGAGTCCCTCCAGGCGTCCCCGCAGCCGTAGGTGTCCAGTACGTCCCGCACCCGAAGCACCGGTCCCTCCTGGGCCCGGAATACGTAGGTGCCGTCGCTGGAGCAGGTGGGCCAGTACATGAGCCGGGCTACCTCGTAGGTGGTGGGGTCCATGGTCTCGATCCCCAGCCACTCCGCCACCCGGCGGGCCACCGCCGGATATTCGTCCGGGGTCATCGGTCGGTCCGTGGGAATGATCCAGCGCAGCCGCGGGGCGTCCTCCGTGTGGGAGTGCGTGGAGTACACCGCCATTTTGAAGTCCAAAATGGCGGTCACCCGTTTCCAGGCCCCTTTTTTGCCGTTGTCCGCGTCCAGGGTCAGCAGGGATCTCTCCGTCACGAACTCCGTCTTGCGCTGCCCGCAGGACAGTGCTCCGCCCACGAATCCCCCGGCGGCCTCCTTGGCCCGGTCCCGGTCTTCCTTACTCATGGCCCGGTACTCACGCACGGTCTCCCCGGTGTAGAGGGGCTTACGCAGCCGGTCCAGCATCTGCTCCCAGGTGATCTCCTGGGTCCTCCAGCGTTTCGAGGTCTTTTGCCGTGCTGTTGCGATCTTCATGGTTCGCCCTCCTGTTCGTATTGCTCTGGGTACAGCTCCCGGTGGAGCCGCCGCGCCGTCTGGAGTGCTTCACCATGCAGCCGGAAAATCTGTCGCTCGGAATAATAGATGCCGCTGGCCTGAAGGCGCTCCTGGACCGCCGTCCAGGGGAGACAGTCGGCGTAGCGCATCCGCAGGACAGCTCGCTGGTTGGAGTCCTCGACCCTGGAGAGGAACCGTTCCACTTCGATCTCCGCCCGGAGTGCCCGGTTGTACTGTTCCTCCAGGAGGTCCCGCAGGTCCGCCAGCGCGGCCCAGCGAGCGTCCTTGTGCCCGTCCCCGCTGTGGCCGGAAACGCCGGACACGGTGATTTGTGCAGTGATCTGGTCGCATTGGGCCTTGGCCTGCTGGAGCTTCCAGCGGCACCTGGCCAGGGTCACCCGAGCCTCCCGTACGGATTCCAGGAAGGCCCTGGCGGGGTCATGTTTCGTTTCCATCGGTGTCCGCCTCCTCTGCATCGTCGTCTTCTTCGTCTTCTTCGTCGTCCTGACCGAATACGGGCCAGTTATCCGGATCTTCGTCGTCCAGGGGAAGTTTAAACTCTTCTCTCCTGCGGAGTACCAGGCCCCCCTGGGCCGCCGCAATGTTGTCCGCCTGGATGTCCAGGTCAATAAATCCCTTGGCCAGAATCCGGTCCCGTATGGAGGCATTATGGTAGTAGGTGGTCACCTGATCGGACTCGGCGTCCAGCAGCACAAACACCCCTCCGCCTGGATGAAAGCCCCGGTCCGCCAGGTACTGGAGCATCCGCAGCACTTGGTTGTCAAAGTCTGTCAGGGGCTCACTGCAAAGCAGCTGGTAGGCCCTCTTTCTATCTCCCATCGCCGTCCTCCTGCCCGTCGAAATAGGCCCATGCGTCATACAGGCACAGACACAAGTCGCACCCCAACACCAGCCCGCCGGGCTCCCGAATGATCTTCTCCGGTCCTTCCGCGCCGCACACGGGACAGCGGGGGAGGGGGTTGTCCCTCGGCTCCAGGGGACGCTCCGGTTCAGTCTTGTGCATCCGAACCACCTTCTTCCCGGATTCTCTGGATCTGCCGGTTCAGCTTCTGCTCCGTCAGGAGCTGGAGCGCGGTGTTGTTGTCCAGCAGATACCGAAGCTGCCGCAGCATGATCGCCACGTCCGCCATTTCCTCTGTGACATGATCCCTGGCCTGACGGCGTTCGGCGTCTGTTTTCGCCCGGTCGAACTTGCTGGTCGCCACGATCAGCTCTGCGCACTCCTCGCGGGTCTGCGCCAGCTGCGCGGCCAAACCATAGTGATCCGCTATGTATTGAATCTTCTCTTCCCGGCTCAACGGGACAGATTTTATCTGGCCCGTCTTTTCCAGCAGGCTCTCCAGAATGGAGATTGCCCGGTCTGGGTCCGCCTCGGCCCGCCAGTTGCAGCAGATCTCCGGGTCTCCGCCCAGGAAGACGGACAGGGTGCAGTACCGGCAGTCATTTTTCGGGAGGGCCGCCCGGCGGGAGCAGCTCCAGACGGGTGCCTGGGGTCCGGGATCACGTCCCTGGTATTCCTCCAGAAGATCGTGCAGGTAGTTGTATCGGGCTGACGGCTTCGTTATCCCGGCGTACTTCGGGATGGACGTGTAGTCCCGCATATCAGAACGCCTCCTTCCAGTAGAAACTAAACCCCTTCAGCTGCTCGTCCCGGCGTATGGGGACCCCCTGGAACAGGACCTCCGCTTCGGTCTGGCCCTCGTGCCGGAGGACCCCTACGGCCAAGCCTTCGCTGCGTATCAGAATGTCCCAGATCGCCGGGGAGACGGCGATATATGCGATGTTGCTTGGGTTCTCATAAACAATGCGACGCAGACAGTCCCCGGCCCCCCTCAGTTCATCCAGGCTGTCCGGCTTCTCGTCCGCATCGGCCTTCTGCCTAACATCCGCCCAGATCCGCCTTTGCAGCCACGCGGCGCCCTTGAAGGGGGAGGTGACCAAGATGATTGCCAACATCAGAGGCCAGAGGAGAGCCGCCGTAATGTCGCCGTCATCCGGTGTCTCCTGTTTGCCCGCTTCCGTCCGTGCCAGGATCAGCGACGCCGCAATGAAGCCGCCGATGTACAGGGACACAAGGCCCATGGCCTTCCATACCATGACCGTCATTTCCGCACCCTCCCCACGGAGAAGCCGGTCTCCGCCTTCAAGGTGTCCCGGCAGTCCTCCAATGTGATCCGGCCCTCCTCGTATTCCTCGTACAGCCGCACCAGCCGGTCCTGGAACCGGCCCAGGCGTTCGGCCCCGAACCCGAAGCCGTCTCGCAGGGCCATGCAGGGCAGCGACATCATCAGCAGGAAGGCGGTGTAGGTGGCCCGCCGGGCCGCCTGCCGCTTGATGCCCTCGATCTGCTCATAGGTCAGATGATAGACGGGAGGCCGTTTTTCCCCGTTAGAACCGGGGCCAGGCTGAGTGTCGTGACACTCAGCCTGATTGATGGGTCCGTACTGGGCCTGCCAGGTACGCTCCTTCAGGAGCTTCGACAGCGCTGCGTTGCTCATACGGTGCCCTCCTTCGGATGGTCCTCTCGGAACACTGCGTTATAGAGGTCATACCGTTCCTGGATGTCCTCGCTGACGATGTCGCCGTCGGTCCTGCGCTTCAGCTCCTGCCAGTAGCCGCAGCAGTTTTTCTCCGGGCATCCGCACCGATACACGCAGTTGGGGACCAGGACCCCGGCGACCTCCGGCTCCACCTCGGCGATGGTCCGTTTCAGATCTTCGGCGTAGGCGCGGGTCTCCGGGGACGCCTGTCCGCAAAGACGCTTGCGCATCGTGTCGATCAGGTGCTGGGCGTTGGCCTCGCCGGTAAAGGTCTGCGGCTCATCCTGGGGCAGCTTCTCCCGTGGAATCCCGGTGCGGTCAGAGCGCTGGGTCCGTACGAACTTCTCCCATTTGTGGCGGACCCAGTGAACCGTGACCCAGTGGGGCATATCCGGCCACCGCCATTTGAAGATCAGGTCCCGGATGGGGCTGTGCTCGGCGATCAGGATTTCACGCTTGAACTTCTGGCTGGGCTCATGCCCCAGTTCCTCCTTACCCATGGTGGATCGGCAATCGTCAACTACCTCCCGCCAGTCTCCTTTGATTTTCAGCAGTTCCGTTTTCATACGTCATTCCGCCCTCTCAGTATCTGAATTTGTTGTTCGGCTTTTTCGGCTCTGTCTTTTCCTTCCCCAGTGCCTCGAATTCCGCTCTTCGGCTTTCCAACGGCTCAAGTTCGTCAATTCCGTAGGGTATCACGCCGCGCCGTTGCAGATTCCGGAAAAGGGAGTTGCGCCACATGCCAAGGAACTTACAAAGCTCGGTCTGCGGGTATCCCTCCCGATACCGGTCAATCACCCACTGCCACTGAGCCTCCGTCAGGTCCGGTGCGGTCAGCATTTCTGTGCCTCGATTTCGCCCCCGCAGGCGGCGTATCCGGCGGCGCCCACCCAGTTGTCCGCTTTCCCGTGGCCGGTAGCCACCCGGGCGATCTTGAACAGCACCATCATGGCGGAGGCATCCACCCCGGTCAGCGGAGCGGAGACGCCGTACTTGGCTTTGATGTAGTCCGCCCAGAGCGAAGCGATGGCGGAGAGGCTGTTTTCCGGGCTTCCGTAGTCCTGGTCCCGGTCACCGCAGACACACCGGGTCGCCTGGAGCAGGATGCCCCGCCGGGAGCGGGGGTCCGGCTCGGCTTCGCCCTCGTACTCCTCAAAGCAATCCGTCTGCGGCGTATCTGCGGCAACGGTCTCATCCCCGGAGCACATCTTCCAGTCTTTGGGATTTACCGCCCGGTCGTCCCAGTATTCCGTGGCCCCGACCTTTCGAGGAGAGGTCCCCCAGATCCGTTTCCAGTCCTCGGGGGAGTCGTTTACCGCATCGAAGTGCAGCCCCTCCCGCTTGCAGGCGGCCAGGGCATCCTCCAGCAGCTTTCCCTCTCGGCAGGTCCACAGGATCAGTTGGGCACCGTTGCGCTGCTCATCCAAAGCCCGGTCGATCACTTCCCGGTTAGGCTCCAGGATCTCCGGCCACCGGGTTTTGAACAGCGTCCCGTCGAAGTCGATGGCGATGGCTCTGGTTGGATTCTCTGTGCTGATGGGAGTCGTGCCTGTATCTTCGCCTTCGCGGATCATCTCGTAGCCCATCAGCTCCGCGGCTTTCTCTGGGTGGCCGAGGACCCAGTTGGAGCACGTCTCCCAACTTTTGGCAAGGTTAATCGGGCAGGCTCGGCACGAAAGGATGTCTCGGCAAAACCCGGCGTCCACGCAGCTGTACTGCACGTCGTAGATTGCTCCGGTTTTCGGGTTTTTGAATTTCATACGGTGTCCTCCTCCGCTTTGACCGGCCAGGGGAAGCCGAAGTCACTCCGCTTAATCTTGCACTGAGGCTCCCCGTCCTTCCAGAACACCAGGCCCTCGATGTTGTGATTCTTCAGGTAGTCCCGGATTCCCTCGAACGTGCGCGGGACCAGTACCTTGTCGATACCATGTGGAATGAGCATGTCGTGGGGGAGCTTGTGCGGGTTCCCTTGGAAATGCGGGCCGACTGCCTCAAACGTGCCGTCCAATACAGTACTCGCGAACGGCGTGTAGTCATAGGCTACAACAAACCACCGGTCGGCAGGATTATCTCGATCAACAGGCACCCAGTGGGGCCAATGCCCCGTCACCGGGTCCGGGTCGCAACACGGGATCGCATTTGCGGGAGGTGTTTTACCCCTCTTGGCGTCATATCTCTTGTAGAACATGCCGCCGATAATGGCGCAGCAGGCGCCGTCGATCTTTACGGTAGCCTCGCCCTCACCGTCCAGCACCCACTCCATGCCAGGTGTCACGATGTCCTTGATGCCGACGACCTTGTGGCCGGCGTACTCGCGTTCAAACAGGGTAGGGATCTTTTTCATTGGGCGTCCTCCTCGTAGAGCACCGTCAGCCCGTAGGCGACGGCTGCGTCGTGTTCGATCCGGCATCCCCGTGCGCTCTCCCACCCCTTGCAGAAGTAGGCTGTGTGGCACAGGGACATGTTCTCCAGGCTCTTGGCCAGGAAACAGAGGGGGATCTGCACCACGCCGCGCTCCTCCATCTTCTCCTGGCTGTACCACGCATCCGTGAACAGGGTGTTCACGACCTCATAGCCCTGCGCCTCCAGGGCGACGATGGCCCGGCTGCGGGTCTCCGCGATCTCGGCCTCTGTCTTCCCGGCCATGGGCTGGGACAGCATGGCCTTCTTTCTGGTTTCGGTCATTCGGGTGATACCTCCTTCTTGCTTTCATCTATATGGACCTCGCGGTGGGGTTTCTCCATAGTGCGGGTAATCGTATCTTCATTTGTCGTGGTTGCCCCTTACTACGGATTTCCACAGGTGCTCACGCCGGGAGCACTTTTCAATGCACTGTCTCTGGTATTCGTCCCATCGCGCCACGTTCTGCTTGTACAGGTCAAAGCCTTTTCGGCTACGCAGATAACCCTTTGTGTTTCGTGCCGCCGCAGAAGTGTGCGCCCAGATGGACGCGATCAAACGATAGATGGCGTAGAAAATCAGCCCGCCTATAATGGTGACTAAAAAGGTTGTTCTGGCGATTATATAAAGCAAAGCAGCGTTCACTGCTCCTCCAGTTTCATAAAGCACGCCCAAAACGTTCGACTCTGCTTTCCGCTATGGTGCCCGAACAGCGGCTTTTGCCCAATGGCTTTCCATACCTTCTCCGCTGGAATGTTGTACTCGTTCCATTTAAAGATCAACACGCCATCAGGCTTGAGCACTCGCATACACTCCAGAAATCCTTCATGTATCATCTGTGGCCAGTTATCGTCCAGCTTCCCGTACTTTTTCACCAGCCACGCCGTTTCCTTCGCCTCTGTTAGATGCGGCGGGTCAAACACTACCAGTGGGAAAGAGTTATCTGGAAACGGAAGTGCAGTGAAGTCGCAAAGAACATCCGGGTCAATGTTAAGAGTGCAGTTTCCTGCGTTTTTCCACAGGTGATGATATTCTTCACGCCGTTTGTCACAGTACACCGCTGCGGGATGCTGTTTGTTGAACCACATCGTGCGTGATCCGCAGGTTACATCCAGGATTTTCTTTTCCATACATTTCCTCCTATGTCTCGATTTTCTACTTTAGATCTTCGTGCAGATCGTCAAATTTTAGGTTCCACTTGCGCTCATTCCATAGGACAATAACCGCCAGCCCCAGCCACAGGCAGGCATCTGCGGCCTCAATCAGTTCTACCATGCCAATGCCTCCAATTTGTCCATTTCCTCCTCGGTCGGATACCGGATTCCCAGTTCCTCCAGCATGGGGCAGGGGGTATCGTACACACCCTCATCCTGGCCCCTGGTGGGCTTTACCTTCCGGCATCGTATATTCGTGAATTCTCCCTCCCGCCAGTAGTCTTGAAAGAGGGCCTTTACGCGGTTCCGTGTGGGCGCAATCACGAAGCAGCACCACTCATCATCGGCGTACCACACATTCCAGAGAAACATAATCAGCATTCCTTTAATTGACTTGCCTAGCCCCACCCCAGAAGCCCGTATTGGCGCAGGTTCTAGCTTTGTACAGCAGCAGAGCCTGGTAGTCCGTGACCTCCTGCCGCTTTCGCTCTTTTTCCTTCAAAACGTCTCGGCAGCAGGCGGATACCATGTGTGGGCCGTAGAACACCATCTTGCAACCATGGTTGATAGTTTCTCTTTTGCTGGACTCCCCGGCCATGGACTCCAGAATGTTGAAGCGATAGGCCAAGTGCTTTTTGCCCGCGTGGTCGCTGATCCGTAGGCTGTAAGCAAGGCCGTAGTCAAATTTTAAGTAGATGCTATTGGTGGAGAAGGCGTCATACCGGTGGATGATAACCTGATCCTGGAGCTGGTTGATTACTTCTTCCGCTATAACGCTAAGAGACCGTTTTCCCATGAACGTCCAGTCCTCCTCAAAACGAGTATTTCAGTGCCCGCTCCAGGCGCTTATTGGCCCGGGCCAGGGTCCGCGATACCGTGGATCGGTTTACACCGAGCTCTTTGGCGATCCGTGCCATGGAGAAGCCCTGTGAGTATCGCATCAACAGCATGGTCCGCTGCCGCTCCGTCAGGTCCTCCCGGATCGCCCGTTTCAGGTTCCGGCGTACCCGCCGCAGCTGAGAGTCGTTGGTTTCGGCGTGTGCCCGCAGCCACGCCGCCATGTCGCCCGGGTGCTCGCTGGCCCGGATATTGAAAGCAGAAGTGTTCATCCCTCCAGAAGCTCCTTTCGTAGTAGCGGCGGCAGATCACGGCCAGAGTTCGGGTGTCCCGAAGAATCGCTCGCAGATCAGCCGTCCGCTGGGCCAGGATGTTCTGTTCCAGAACATCCTGGGTGCTCTTGCGACGGTCCTCCAGCTCTCTGATCCGCTGCCGCAGCAGTAGGACTGCTTCGTCGTACTCTTCCGCCAACTCAGTCAGGCGCATGGCCGTCGCCTCCTCGTCAAGTCGTTTTTTCAGTCAAATACCCGCGTAGGGCGCTCAGCAGGGACCGCTGACTGGCGTCCTTGCCCTGTAACGCCTCCATGACCCGCTCGTCGGCGGTGCCCTGGCAGATTAGGTGGTGGATAACGACGCTCTCCTTTTGCCCCGGTCGGGGGAGGCGGGAGTTGGCTTGCTGATACAGCTCCAGGGACCAGGTGAGCCCGAACCAGACGATGATGTGCCCGCCGAACTGGAGGTTCAACCCATGCCCGGTGCTGGCGGGGTGGCAGACCAGCATTGGGATCTTCCCTGCGTTCCAGTCCTCCTCCAGGCTCTCCTCCCCGGAGAACGCGACCGCCTGCGGGAACCGGGCAAGAATGCGGTCCCGGTCATGTTGATATCCATAGAACACCAGCAGGCTGTTCCCGGCGTTGGCCTCCGCGATCTCCTCCAGGGTGTCCAGCTTGGCATCGTGGATGTGGAAGATGTTGCCGCCGTCGTCGTAAACGGCCCCGTTGGCCATCTGGAGCAGCTTCCCGGCGGCCACGGCGGCGGTATCCCCCTTCACCAGATTGGTCATCCGCTCCAGTTCCTCCGCCTTGCTGGCATCCAGAATCCAGGTGTTGTCGTTCTCCCGCAGCAGGGGCAGCACTTTGTCCCGCTCAAACTGTTCGTAGAGCCTGCGGCCCTCCTCGTCCATCTGGACCGGCACCGGGTTGTAGATCACCGGGGGCAGGGTCAGCCAGTCCTCCGACCGCATACTGACGCACAGGTCCCGGAGTTCCCGGTTGATGGCGTCCTGGGCACCGATGCGCAGCCGCCACTCATAGACCACATGCCCCTTGTGGGCGCCCATGGTGAAGTAGCGGGCCCGGTAATCCCCGATCCGACGGCCCAGGCGCTTCCCTCCGTCCAGCAGGTACACCTGCGGCCACAGGTCCAGGTATCCGTTGGGGGCAGGGGTGCCGGTGAGGCCGAGTACGTAGGGAACAGCCTGGATCGCCTTCTTCAGCGCCTTCCAGCGCTTGGCCTTCGTGGACTTGAAAGAGGACAGCTCGTCGATGATGACCATGTCGAAGCGGGCCAGGCTTCCGTTCAGCTCGTTCATCAGCCACACCACATTTTCCCGGTTGATGATGTACAGGTCCGCATCCGCCGCCAGAGCCGCCCGCCGCTGCTTGGTGGTCCCGAGTATCCGGCTGCACCGGATGAACTGCGTGTGGTCCCACTTCAGGCACTCCTGTGCCCAGACAGTTCGGGCCACGTTGATCGGCGCGATCACCAGGCAGCGTCGGGCCGTGAACCGCTCGCTCTTGTACTCTACGAAGGCGGACAGGGAAATCGCGGTTTTCCCCAGGCCCATGCCGATGAAAAGCCCCGCGTGCGGGTGCCCCATACAGAAGTTGAAGGCGATGGCCTGGTGTTTCATGGGGGTGTAGATCAAAGGGCGGTCACCTCGACGCTGATCTGGACGCGCCCCTCCGGGATTGGGAGCTTCGCCACCCAGCGGAAGAACTGCTCCGCGTCGAACTCCCCAGTGAAGGCCGCCCGTAGTCCGGTCAGGTTCAGCGGCTCGGGAACGACCTCCGCGGCCACACCGGCAGGGGAGGGGCACTCCTCCCGGGACTCCGTGGTCTCCGGTGGCATCGGTTCCCCACAGGGGGTCCCGCCCAGAACGCCGTTGCAGAACGCTTGCCACTTGGCTTCTATGGTCTTCTTCTCCCTGACGCTCATGCGGTGCGCTGTCCCGGTGATGCCCAGCAGGTTCCGGCGCTTGCACACGGCGGAGGAGTGGACGTGGAACATTCGCCCCAGCATATCGTCCGTGACGTGGTACAGTTCCCTCAGATCGGTCAGGTATTTCCGCTGAAGATCCTCCGGCATGGCCAGAAATTGCTCCCAAGCCATCGGAGCGTCCAGCTTGTAGGTGTTCACAGGTCCATTCCTCCTTTTCAGTTGTGCAGGGGTGAGCCGGTCAGACGGGAGTGTGCAGCGGTGGCTCTTGCTGCCGCAGACCCGTCTCCGTGCCGACGCGGACAAGCGCTTCTTCTGCAAAACGTCGTAGTCAAAATCACTCAGCACAGATCCTCACGCCCTCTCTTTCAGCCACCAGACGGTCAGGGTTTGCCGCCCGCACTGGATGGCGTAGTCATAGTCCGGCGTGTAGATGTCGATGTGGTTACCGCGGACGCCGGTATCCGTGGCCCAAAGCTGCTCAATCGTTCCGTCCGCGTACTGGACGAACACATCCGCGTACCGCGGGATCACAGTGGGGTCCACCGCGCAGGTCAGGTGCTCCACGACCGGGAGTCCGCTGGCGGTGATCCCGTACCCAGGGTCGCCCGGCTCCTTCCCACAGGTGTCCTCGGTGTACCAGGTCACCGTGCAGTTGTCGATCCGGTTGGCCTTGGCGATCAGGGCGGCGGCAATCAGCTCATTTTCCGCCTGCTCGATCTCCTCGTCCGTAAGACAGCAGCGGGTCTCCGCTGTGATGTCGTCCCCTGGAAGCCGCTCTCCGGTCGTCAGGGACAGATGCTCAACCACGTAGGCCGGATCTTCCTGCGGCTGCTCGGCTTCTTCGGTGGCCGGGGTGAAAAACAGCAGCAGGATCAACGTAATTGCGATTGCCAGAGCGAAAACGCCGATCAGAAACCACATGTTGGCCCGGGCTATCTGCCGCCGTTCCTCCCGTGTCAGTTCCCTTTGCATGGACCTCTCCTTTCAATCCTTCCTGTACCATGGGGTCTCGTACCCGTCGGCCCGGAGCGGCAGGCCCGGCGCCCAGGACACCGGCAGTCCCATGAGATCAGACATTTCCTCCACGCTCCTGCCGCCGATAGGCTCAGATACGATTACCTCGTCGTGAACGTGGGCCCGGATGTCATACCCGGCCTCGTCCAGCCGGAGCATGGACTCCCGGAGGCAGTCTCTGGCGGTGGCCTGGACCAGATTCTCCGTCAGCTTCCCTCCCCAGGTCTCCACGCGGCCCCAAGTCTTCCGCTGCTGGTCCACACCCATGTAGCTGAGGACCTTGCGGTTCTGA
>ULXJ01029070.1_pt1 | contig 44234 bp, 37 predicted proteins | sample 1960981 | NCBI WGS metagenome assembly ULXJ01 (sample SAMEA4835830, study PRJEB28245) | human gut metagenome | biome: gut microbiome; material: fecal sample | place: Denmark | collected 2008 | reverse complement strand
TCAGCTTCGCTGACAGCTCCCCTTGCGCAGGGGAGCCAAGGTGGTGCGCTGCAAATCTGCACTGCACTTGCGGGGCGCGGGACGCCGCGGAAACCGCGGCATTCTCGACGCCGGGCGACCGCAATCACCGTATCGGTGACTGCGCTAAAGCGCCGTTAAAAAAGACTGCAAACCAAATCGGCGTAGGCGGTGGGGTCTTCGATCTCGACACCGGCGATGAGCTCGGACTGCGCGTAGAGTATCTTTGAAAGCTTCGCGGCCCTGTCCTTATCGCCGTCGTCGTAGGCCTTCTTTATGGCAAGGCAGGCCGGATGCGCGGCGTTGAGCTCGAGCACACGGTCGGCGCGCAGCTTGCGCATCTCCTCGCTCGGGCCGTTGCGGAAGTATTTTTCCATCTCCAGCGTAAAGCCGCCGGTTGAGGTCAGGCAGCAGGCCGAGGAAACGAGCTTGCTCGAAAGCGTTACCTGCTTGAGCTTCTCGTCGCCGATGCTCTCGCGTATGAAGTCGAGCACTTCCTTGTTCTCGACGACCTTCTCCTCCGCGGCCTTCTTTTCCTCATCGGTCTGGAAGCCGAGATCCTCGGTCAAAACGTTTACAAAGCCCTTGCCCTCGTACATGCGCAGCTGCTGAAGGACAGTCTCGTCGATGGGGTGGTCGAGATAGAGTATCTCGTAGCCGCGTGAGCGCACCTCCTCGCACTGCGGCAGCGCCATTGCGTGCTTGACGGTATCGGCCGAGGCGTAGTATATGGCCTTCTGGCTCTCGGGCATTGCATCGACATACTCCTTGAGCGAGCGCATGGACTCCTCGGAGGTGTAGAATATGAGCAGGTCCTTGAGAAAATCGGTGTAGCGGCCGTACTCGTCGCAGACGCCGCACTTTATGTGGATGCCGAAGTTTTTCCAGAACGTCTCGTACTTCGGGCGATCCTCGCGCATCATCTTTTCAAGCTCGGCCTTGATCTTCTTTTCGAGGTTCTGGCCGATGACCTTGAGCTGGCGGTTGTGCTGAAGTATCTCACGCGAGATATTAAGGCTCAGGTCGGGCGAATCGACCACGCCGCGCGCAAACTCGAAATAGTCGTGCAGCAGCTTGTCGCAGTCTTCCATGATAAGCACGCCGTTGCAGTAGAGCCTTATGCCCTTCTTAGCCGCACCGGATATTCCGTTGTCGATATCCTTGCCGGGGATGAACAGCATCGCCTTGTAGGACACAACACCCTCGGCGTTTATTCTCAAAACCGCCGCGGGATCAGTCTGATCGCGGTTTGTTTCCTTATACCACTCAACGCATTCCTCATCGGTGACCTCGGTTTTGGCGCGCTGCCATATGGGTACCATGGAGTTTACCGTTTCGGGAGAAGTGACATTGACGGTGTGCATGATGGGCTTTCCGTCGGCATCCTCCTCGCCGGTGGGCTGCTGCTCCTGGCGGGTGATATCCATGACGATGGGCCAGCGGACATAGTCGGAGTATTTCTTGACTAACGCCTTGAGCTTCCATATTTCGAGGAACGAGCCGTAGATTTCCTCGTCGGTGTCCTCTTTTATGTGCATGATAACGTCCGTGCCCGGCTTATACTTGTCGCACTCTGTGACGGTGTATCCGTCCGTGCCGGTGCTCTCCCACCTGACGCCCTTCTCCTCGCCGTATTTCTTCGTGATAACGGTGACCTTGTCAGAGACCATGAAGGCAGAGTAAAAGCCTACGCCGAACTGACCGATGATGGATATATCGTCTTTTTCCGCCTCCTCGGCGCTCATATCGTTTTTGAATTTGAACGATCCGCTCTTTGCGATGACGCCGAGGTTCTTCTCGGCCTCCTCCTGGCTCATGCCGATGCCGTTATCGGACACGGTGATGGTTCGTGCGCCCTTGTCGACGGTGATGCGGATGCGGTAATCGGCTCTGTCGAGGCCGACCTTGTCGTCCGTCAGCGAGATGTAGCACAGCTTGTCTATCGCGTCGGACGCGTTGGAGATGATCTCTCTGAGGAATATCTCCTTATTGGTGTAGATCGAGTTGATCATGAGGTCAAGCAGGCGCTTGCTCTCTGCTTTGAATTGTTTTTTAGCCATGTTCAAAACCTCCGTTTACCTTACGGCTGCCCCTGCACGGCAAGGGCAAATTATAATAGTTTATTATACCACAATATCAGCACATTTCAACCTTTTTAAGAGGTGCATGGAGGCCCGGTATTTGTTCCGGTTCAATACAAAAACGCCTGCGGCTTTTTTCCTCAGCGCGCAAAAAAGTCTGTGACTTTTTTGCACGCTTCAAATACGCCACATTTTTTGTGAAGCTTACGCTTCATAAAAAATCTCGCTTCGCTCGTCAAAAAGCCTGATGTCTCAGGCATTTTTGATGGCTATAATCCAACTTGAGGCGGGCCTTGCCCCCTCGAGCTCCCCCGCTGCGCGGTTGTATTTACTCAGCAGCATAGGTTCTTTGACAGTCTGCGAATCCCCGTGAAATCGTTGATTTCACGGGGATTCACAATGCGCGGGGCTATACTGCTTTTCTTTAAAGGCGCTTTCTCAGCCGGCGAGAGCCGTGTCAATAAGCTTCTGCAGCGCATCCATCTGAGCCTTGCTTGTGATGGCTCCGACGATGGGCTCGCCGACTATGCCGCCGTTTCTGTCGATAACATAGGTCGTCGGGAAGGCGTATATGCCGTTGGTAAATTTTCCGGCCGCGCTGCCTGAGTCAAAGTATATGTTCTTATAGGTCGCGCCCTTCTTGGCAAGCACGGCCTTCGCGTCCGCGATCGCCGCCTCGTCTCCGTCAAGGGTAAAGGCGTTTATGCCGACGACCGCGCCGCCCTTTTGAGCCAGCTTTTTGTTCAGTGCGTCAAGCTCGCCGAGCTCGCCCACGCAGGGGCCGCAGGTCGTGAACCAGAAGTTCACCACGGTGACGCTGTTGCCGGAAAACAGGCTGCCGCTCGTTACGGAGTTTCCGTTGAGGTCCTTGCCGCTGAAGGACGGGAACTTCTGTCTGGGACTTGCCGTAGGAGTGCTGCCGGTGCTGCCGGTATTGCCGGTATTGCCGGATGAGGGCTTTCCGGTATTGCCGCTGTTATCGGAGGGCTTTCCGGTATTTCCGGTGCTGCCGGTGCTGCCGCTGCCGCCCTTGTTGCCGGACGACGGCTTGTCGCTCGGAACAGCGCTCTCCTCGGGCATATTTGCTCCGCCATTGCCGTCCTTATCGCTCAGCTCGGGATACTTGTTGACAAGCTTTGTAAGCTTCATTTCTATGGCGCGTATTTTCTCGGCGTCGGCCTTAAGCAGCTTGAGCTCGTCTGCGGTAAACTGATCCTTTGCAGATTCAATGGTATCCAGCAGAAACTCGCCGTAATTCTTGCCGTCCTCTATCAGGACCATGCCCTTGTCTGCGGCCATAAAGACCTTTTCCCACAGAGCGGGATTCTCGTCAAGAATCGCTTTTTCCTCCTCCATAAGCTTCTTGTACATGGCGGCCGCCTCCTCCGGGCTTTTCGGCTCGCCGTCCGTCATGGAGGACTGAGCCTCCGTCTTTTTCCCCTTGCTGCCGTCCTTACTGTCATTGTTCATTCCGCAGGCGGCCGCAGATACCATCATCAGCGCCGCCAGCAGGAGAGCTATCAGGCTTTTAAACTGTTTTGTCTTTATCATTGTTTTGTGTCCTTTCCGTCCATATTGTCCTTTGAGCACATGCAGCTGTCGGTGCACTTGCCGTCCTTCATGCAGCTGCCGTCCATGCACATGCATTTTTCGGTACACATACCGTCCTTCATGCACATGCAGCCGTCGGTGCACATACCGTCCTTCATGCATTTGCCGTCTTCGCCGCACATACACTTGTTGTCCTTCATGCCGTCCTTGTCCTTATCTACCATTTCGGACGTCATAGGGTCTTTTTCCTTATCCTTATCCTTGTCCGTGCCCACTAAAGAGCAGGCTGCCATGCTGAATACCAGAACGAGCACCAGAGCAAGCAGCAGGAGCTTTTTTGCGTTCATATTTGTTCCTCCTTAATTGTTTGTTCTTGTTTTCCGCGGCGCCTGCGCCGCATTTTCTTTATCTTTACCGTCTCCGAAGCCATAGCGGAAGCGCACGGCGTCGGTCGGACAGGCACGGATACACATTCCGCAGCGGATGCACTCGGCGTGGTTGGGCGTTTTTGTCACATCCACGTCCATCCTGCAGGCTTTTGCGCATTTTCCGCAGGAGACGCACCTGTTTTTGTCCACCTTCATTTGAAAAAGCGACACTCTGTTCAACAGCGCGTAGAATGCTCCCAGCGGGCACAGCCACTTGCAGAACGGGCGGTAAAACAGCACACTCAGCACGATCACCGCCAGCAGGACGCTGAATTTCCATGTAAACAGTGAGCCCAGCGCCGCCCTTATGCCGGGATTGGCAAGAGACATCGGGATCGCTCCCTCCAGCACGCCCTGGGGACAGATATATTTGCAGAAGTAAGGGTCGCCCAGCCCGACGTCGTTCACAAGAAGCGCCGGCAGCAGGAGGACCGTCACCGCCAGAACCGCATATTTGATATAGGTAAGCGGCTTCAGCCTCCTTGTAGAGAGCTTTTTCGTCGGAATTTTGTGCAGAAGCTCCTGAAACCAGCCGAAGGGACACAGAAAGCCGCAGATGAAGCGCCCCAGCAATACCCCCAGCAGGATTAGAAGGCCCGTGATATAATAAGAAAAACCGAATTTGGACGAGCCGACTACCGCCTGAAACGCCCCGATGGGGCAGGCTCCCGAGGCCGCCGGACAGGAGTAGCAGTTGAGCCCCGGCACGCAGACGGTCTTCCCCGCGCCCTGATACAGTCCGCCCTTGAGGAAATTCGGCAGGTGCAGGTTGGTCAGGAGCGTCGCCCCGGCCTGTATCCAGCCCCGAAGGCGGGACATGGTCTGTGATGCGCCCGAAAACCTCTTATCCAATGCCCACACACTCCAGACATAATTTAACGGCCTTGCTCAGCACCGTCGCCGCCTCGCCGCGCCAGACGCCGAAGCACAGCATGGCGATGCCTGCAAGCAGCAGCACGGTCTGCGCGGCGGCCTTTTTTACATGGCTCAATTTCATCACCCTTTCCGGTTTTCTGACCCCATCATAGCGTAGGGGAGTTAAAGTCTCCGTTAAGAACGAAAACTTAACACAAACCTTATTTGCTTCTGCTATAATTAAAAATAACAGGAAAACGAAAAAAAGGAGGGCTCTCATGCACCTTTTAGTTATTGAAGACGAGCGCGCCCTGTGCGAGACCATCGTCCGCAGCCTGCGGCGGCTGGCATACAGCGTGGACTTCTGTTATGACGGAGAAAAAGCGCTGGAGCTGATCGCCGTTGAAAAATACGATCTTATCCTGCTGGATCTGAACCTGCCGGGTAAGGACGGCATGACCGTTCTGCGCACACTGCGTCAGACCGACCGTGAGACGAGAGTTCTGATACTCTCCGCGCGCAGCGAGGTGGAGGACAAGGTGGAGGGACTGGACGCGGGAGCAAACGACTATCTGGCAAAGCCCTTTCATCTTGCCGAGCTGGAGGCACGCATACGCAGTCTGACCCTGCGGCAGTTCACTCAGCAGGATGTGCTGCTCAGCTGCGGAGCTTTGAGCTTCGATACCCGCTCCCGCACCGCCGCCGTCAGGGGGCAGACCCTGACGCTGACCCGCAAGGAGACGGGCATACTGGAATACTTAATGGTTCATCAGGGGCGGCCGGTAAGTCAGGAGGAGCTGATGGAGCACGTCTGGGACAACAGCGTGGACAGCTTCAGCAACTCCATCCGCGTCCACATCTCCGCCCTGCGCAAAAAGCTCCGCTCCGCGCTGGACTACGACCCCATCCGCAACCGCATCGGCGAGGGCTACCTGATGGGAGGAAATGAATAATGAAGCGGCTTTCCCTGCAATGGCGCATCACTCTGATGACCGTCCTGCTCATCGGCGTGACCTGCGTGGCAATGAAGCTGCTGCTGTGCTCCTCCGGCGTACACTATATGGACTCCATCGGAGAGACGCTTCAGGGCTATACCGCCGGCGGCGAGACCGACTTCTTCGACCCGGAGACGGAGGGGTTTGAGCAGGAGGTCACTATCGTGGTCCACGGGGCGCAGGCGAATTTCTGCGTGACCAACTGGTACATCACGGCGGCGGTGACGGTATTAAGCGGCATTCTGGCCTATTTCGTCAGCGGACGTGCCCTCAAGCCACTGCGCAGCTTTGCCTCGCAGGTGGAGAAGGTACAGCTGAACAATCTGGCGGATATGAAGATCGACGAGGACGTGCTGCCGGAATTCCGGCAGCTCAGCCGCTCCTTCAATCAGATGCTTGACCGGCTCAACAACGCCTTTTCCGCCCAGCGGCAGTTCACCGGCAACGCCGCCCACGAGCTGCGCACTCCGCTGGCGCTTATGCAGGCGCAGCTTGAGCTGTTTTCCGCAGAGCACCCCGATGTTCTGCCGGAGACGGCGGAGTTTCTCACTCTGCTGCGTGAGCAGACCGAGCGGCTGACCCAGATGACGAAGACGCTGCTGGAAATGAGTAATTTACAGCAGGTGGCGCGCAACGAGCATATTCAGCTTGCTCCCATGATCGAGGAGATCTTCACGGACCTGGCGCCGGCAGCGGAGAAGCGCGGCATCACCACCGAGGTAGAGGGCGACGGCGTCATGACCGGCAGCGACGCGCTGATCTACCGCCTGCTGTTTAACCTCACGGAGAACGCCGTCAAGTACAACCGTCCCGGCGGCACGGTGCGGGTCTGCGTCACGCAGGAGCCGGAAAAGCTCATTATCCGCGTCTCCGATACCGGCTGCGGCATCCCGGAGGAGTACCGCAGGAGCATCTTCCAGCCCTTCTTCCGCGTGGACAAGTCCCGCAGCAGGGAGTACGGCGGCGCGGGGCTGGGGCTTTCCCTGGTCTGGGAGATCGCCGACCTCCACGGCGGCTCGGTACGGGTTGAGGAGAGCTCGGACAAGGGCACCGTCATCGCGGCGGAGCTGCCGGTACAATAATTTTTGTTGCCATACGGTCTGCCGCTGATATATAATCTGCAAAAAGGAGATACGCCATGAGCATTACCGTTTCGGATATTCTGAAGCTTCCCTCCCTGTACGGGGCAACGGTGATCGCCGGCGAGAACGGACTTTCAAATCCCATAGAGTCTGTGACCGTTCTGGAATACGGCGAGCTTACGCCCTTGCTCGACAAGCTGTTTTCTAATACGCAGTTTGAGGGGAACGAGCTTATAATCTCCTCCTTTGCCAACATAAAGGAGGATGTGGCCGCGCAATGCGAAAATGTCCGCCGCTACCACGCAAAGGGAGCGGCCGGCATGGTATTATTCTATGTGGGGCTCATTATGCCCTCGATCGACCCCGCTCTTACCGAGTGCTGCGACGAGCTTGGCTTTGCACTGATAAGAATGCCTCCCAAGGCCTCGATGATGCATAAGTACAGCGATGTTATAGGCGACATCTCGTATGCTCTTTTTAAGGATAAGCAGAGCGGAAAGGACTTTGTCAGCACCCTTATGAGCCGCTTTTCCAAGCTGGAGAAAAGGCAGCAGACCATCGGCTCTCTGCTGCGTATGCTCAGCAATCATCTTCAGGCCTCGGTGCTCCTTGCGTCACATTCAAATTCCGTAATGCACATAGCAAGCTGGCCGCAGACGCTTACGCCCATGCTTGAGGAGCTGGCCGAAAAATGGCTCGGGCAGATGGGCTCCGGGAGCTATCTGGCCGTTGAGATAAATCAGGTCAGGGCATATCTGCAATACTGTCCTCCCCTGCTGGCCGATGCGGAGAACTTCAAGCTGTATGTTCTGAAATATGATGAGGCCCTGGACAGGGAGATCCTGTTTCAGGCCAGCGATCTTATTCAGCTTTACAGCCATATATACAACCGCAATCTCGGAAGGCAGGTCACCTCCGAGCTGGTAAAGGCGATAGTGGACAATGACCCTCTCAAGATGAAAAGGCTGTCGGCTGTATTCAACATTGATGTCGAATCCCTCAACCAGCTGTGGCTGTTCATCCCCAAAAGCAAAAGCGACGCCCGCGATCTGGAGTTTTTGAGCCGGTTCTCGGAATTCATGTCTGTATATTCATCCCCCGTGCTGGCAGGCAGGCATGAAGGGAATCTTCTCATCTTTTCGGTCGCTCCGGCCTCAATGTCGGAGCGTGAGGAGCTTGTGCAGGAATTTATGTCCTACCCTGATATTATAAATAATGATTACCGCATCGTATATTGTGACTGCCTTCAGTCGACCTCTGACGTACACAGGGTATACTTCGACGCTCTGAGGCATGCCGAGCAGGCGCAGAGAATCTACCCGAAAAGCAGGATCTGCAGGCATTCGCATATATCCGTTGCCAAGGCCTGCGACAAGGTGGCCGAAAGCGCGGACTCTCTGGATTACTATCTGGCTCTTTTGAATAAGCTCAGGAACAAGCCGGAGCTTCTGTCCACCCTTACGACATATCTTTTGGACGAGGGCTCGAATCTCGAGCGGACGGCAAGAGCGCTCAGCTGCCATGTGAACACAGTGAAATACCGCCTGAGGTCTGTGCGCGACGCCTTCGGCTTGTCCGTTTCGGCCATGCCGGATATGCTGCCGCTGTACATTGCGGCGGCAATCAACAGGATAATGGAAAGCCACAGCGCCTCATCTTCCAAGGAAATGTAACAGAATACAGAGGTAAAGGCCGTTTTGTCCCGATCGGACAAAACGGCCTTATTTCATTTTTGCCGAACGGATAAATACAAATATGTCATATGTATATATACTAAAAGCACAGGGCGTATATGGCCGCGGAGCATCTGTCCGGACAGGCTGATGTGCGCGGAAATACGCTTCCGATAATTATTTAAGGAGGATACAGCTATGAGAAAACTCTACGAACAGGACATTATCGAGATACTGTATGGAGCCACACTGCTCGGTGCAGGCGGCGGAGGCTCTCTGTCCCAGGGCCTTGGAATGCTGGAGGGTCTTAAGGAGGACGGACATAAGATAGAGCTTGAGCTTCTCGATCTTGACGAGATCGGAGACGACGAGTACGCGGCGGTCGTGTGCGGCCTCGGCTCGCCTGTAGCCATGCTCGACCCGGACAAGCCCAAGTTCGGCCCGGACGCCGTGCACGCCTTCAAGGCGTTCCAGAAGGCGTTTCTCGTCGAGGGCAAGAGCGTAAAGTACCTCCAGTCCGGCGAGATGGGAGGCTTCAACACCTTTTCGCCGATGCTTGTTTCGATCCTCTCGGATGCAGACCCCGAAAAGCGCATCAAGATGATCGACGTTGACTGCAACGGACGCGCCGTTCCGGAGCTCAACACCACACTGACCTCGTACTGGGATCATCCGCCCACGCCCATGGGTCTGGGCAGCCTCTACGGCGACGAGATCATCGTCTATCCGACGAGCGACCATTCCGGCGAGCAGATCGCGCGCCAGATGTGCATGCTCTACGACATGCGCATAGGCTTCTCCACCTGGGGCATGAACAAGGCCGAGATGAAGGCGGCGCTCGTTCCCGGCTGCGTGACCAAGGCGCAGATGATCGGCAAGGCGATACTTACCGCAAAGGCCGAGGGCACCGATCTCATGGAAGAGCTGAAGAAGGCCTTCGAGGTGCGCGAGTTCTGCCGCGGCACCATCGAAAAGCTCGACCTGAAGGCCGAGGGCGGCTTTGACTTCGGCACGACCGTCGTCAAGGGCGAGGACGGCCGCAGCTATTTCATCGACTTCAAGAACGAAAACCTCATCCTGCGCGACGAAAACGGCGAGACCATAATGACCGCGCCCGACGGCATCGGCATGATCGACATGGATACCATGATGCCGATGACCAACGCGGACACGAAGGTCGGCATGAAGGTGCTGGTCACCATGACTCCCGCGCCCGAAAACTGGTGGGATCCGGTCAGAAAGCCGTATGAGTGCTGGCTGCCTGAGCTCAAAAAGGTCGGTATGAAGGGCGATCAGGTCCGCTACTGATACGAAAGCACGGGGAAGGCAGCTCTGCTTTCCCCTCGCGCAAAAAGCAGACAAACAAAAACAGAAAGAGAGGAGCGTAAAATGGAAGAAAAGAAATCGGGACTTGTAGAAAACATTACCCTGACAAGGGTTCCCATGGACCAGAGAAAGCCGTGGATCAGCATTGCGTTCATCTGGGCAGGCTCGGTCATCTGCATTCCGGCGCTGATGGTCGGAAGCTTCATATCCGCCGGCATGAATTTTGCGCAGTCGGCCCTGTGCATGGTGATCGGATATTCGATAGTTGTTGTATATATGTGCCTTATGGGTATACAAAGCGCGGATCTGGGACTGCCGTCAACAGTTGCCATTTCAAGGGCGTACGGTAAAAAGGGATCGTCTTTCCTTGTCTCTCTTGTACTTGTCTTATGCATGGTCGGCTGGTTTGCCGCTCAGACGAGCCTTTGCGCAATGTCGTTCTGCGGCATTATGAAGGGCTATCTGGACATTGATTTCCCGCTCTGGCTCTCCATCACCATCTGGGGCGTTCTGATGTTCATAACGGCCGTGTACGGAGTCAAGTTCATAGAGTTTCTCAACAAAGTATCGGTCCCCGCGCTTTTCGTCATGCTCATCTGGGGCGTTGTCGCAAGCCTTATGAAGGGCGCGGCGTCGGCCGTGAGCGCTTACGAGCCGCCGCAGTTTCTCGGCTGGTCCTACGGCATAACGCTTGCCGTCGCGGGCTTTGCCGCGGGAGCGATAATCAGCGGCGACTATACGCGCTACTGCAAAAGCCGAAGGGATACCGTTTTATCCTGCGTGGTCGGAGTGCTTCCGGCCGGCATAGGAGCCCTGCTCATAGGCGCGTTCCTGTCGCTGTCTGCTGGCAGCTTTGACCTCGCCGTGGTCTTCTCGGATTTCGGCCTGCCCATTATCGGCCTGCTGGTGCTCATCCTCGCAACGTGGACGACCAACACCGGAAACGCATACACCTCCGGCATAGCCATCTGCAATATGTTCTCCCTGAAGGATAACCTGAGGTCCTGGATGACGCTTCTTGCCGGCGTCATAGGCACGCTTTTGTGTCTGCTGGGCTTTTCCGACGCCTTCAACGAATTCCTGAACCTCATAGCCGCGCTTGTTCCCACTATAGCGGGCGTTGCGATAGCCGACTACTGGATCATGGGAAAGGGGCGACCCGATCTGTGGAAGCCGTTTGACGGGGTAAACTGGATGGGCGTGGTGTCCTGGATAGCGGGCGCGGCGGTAGCCAAGTGGTCTACCTTCTTTGTTCCAACGCTCAACGGCATAGTGACGGCGCTGCTGTGCTACTGCCTGCTGGCAGCCGTGATCAAAAACGAAAGGCTCAACCCGATATACAAAATGCAGCTTGAGGCCGCTGCGGCCGGAAAGGAAAAGAGTACAACATGAGAATATTAAATATAGTGCCCTGCAACGCCGACGTTTTCACTCCGGACATGGAGGCGTACCTCCGCACGCATCTCGGAGAGGAGACGGTGATCGAATCGGTCAGGCTGCAGGAGGGAAAGCCCTCCATCGAGGGGGAATACGATGAGATGGTCAATACGCCCCACGTGGTGGAGCTTGCCATCCGCGGAGAGAAAAACGGCTGCGACGCCGTGTTCATCAACTGCTTCGGCGATCCGGGAGTCCGTGCCGCCAGAGAATGCGTCGACATACCCGTTTTCGGCGGCTTTGAGCCGGCTGTTCTCCTCGCGCTGGGGCTGGGAGACAGGATAGGGATAGTTACGGTCGTTCCCAACGTTGTCCCCCTTATCAGGAGAAACGTCGCAGCGGCACAGCTTGACGGCCGCATCGTCACCGCGCGCAATGTCGGCATCCCCGTGCTCGCTCTCAAGAGTACCGGCGATCTCTCCGCCGCGATCGCGGCGGAGGCGAAAAAAGCCGTTGTCGAGAACAATGTCGAGGTCATAGTCTTAGGCTGCACCGGCATGGTGGACGTTGCCGAGGAGGTCAAGCGGCTGCTCAATGCCGACGGCTTCGATATTCCTGTTATAGAAGCGGCAAAGTCCGCCGTCATGATGCTTGAGCTTTATGTTAAAATGGGCTTGAAGCACAGCCGGCTGACATATCTGCCGCCGGCAGAGAAATAATGAATCAATATACACAGGAGGTTCGTTTATGAGTGTATTAACAAGCTATGAGCCGAAGGACGTTTTCGGCTATTTTGAGAAAATATGCTCCATCCCGCACGGCTCGGGGAACACGGACGCAATTGCGGATTATCTTGTCGAATTTGCACGGGAGCACGGCTTTGAGCACTTTCGTGACAGCGCCAACAACGTGATAATCCGAAAGCCCGCCAGCCCGGGGTACGAAAACGCCGATATACTTATTTTGCAGGGTCATCATGACATGGTCTGCGAAAAGGAGCCGGAGCTGGACTTCGATTTTGAAACGGACTCCATAGCTCCCGCGGTGGACGGCGACTGGATACACGCGCAGGGAACGACGCTGGGCGGCGATAACGGCATCGCGGTCGCAATGATCCTCGCCGTTCTTGATGACGACAGCCTTGCGCATCCCCCGATCGAGGCGCTCTTAACGGCCGATGAGGAGATCGGCATGGTCGGCGCGTTCGCGCTCGATTGCAGTCAGCTCAAGGGGCATAAGCTGATAAATCTCGACTCCGAATATGAGGGAGTTCTGATGTGCAGCTGCGCAGGCGGCGTGAACGCCCGCAGCAGCATACCCGTCAAAAGGGACAGCGCGACAGGTACTGTTGTGGATATCTCAATATCGGGGCTGGTCAGCGGACACTCCGGCGTGGAGATCGACAAGGGACGCGCCAATGCGAACGTTCTGATGGCGCGGCTTCTGAGCGAGCTCAAAACACATTTCCGTCTGCTCTCCCTGGAGGGCGGAGTCAGAGATACCGCGATAGCGCCTGTTTCCAATGCCAGTGTGGTTACGGATAATCCGAAGATGCTGTGCGAGGAGGTTTGCGCTCTCGCAGCGCAGTATGCAGGTGAATACGCAAGCACCGAGCCGAACATGGCAGTGGAGGCAAAATGCCTTAATGTGCAGACGGTCAGTGCCCTGACCGCTGCCGATACGAGGCTTGTCTGTGCGGCGCTGCTCGCCCTGCCCGACAGCGTACTGGAGATGTCCGCAGACATGCCGGGTCTGGTGCAGACCTCAAGCAATTTCGGTCTGCTGAAGCTCGACGAGTCCGAGCTGTGCTTCTCAAACACGATCCGCAGCTCCGTTACCGCGCAGAAATGGTGGATAGTCAATAAGATATCGGCCATTGCCGCCCTTGCCGGCGGAAGCACCGTGACCGACGGCAGCTATCCCGGCTGGGCCTTTAACCCGAATTCCGAGGTCAAGGAAACCATCCTTGCCGCGTATGAAAAGCTCTTCGGCAAGAAGGCAGGTGTCGAGGCAATACACGCGGGGCTTGAATGCGGCCTGTTTGCCGACAGCATCCCCGGGCTTGACTGCGTTGCCATCGGCCCCGACATGCACGATGTGCACACTCCGCGCGAAAGGTTGAGCATATCCTCGACAAGGCGCACCTACGAGCTTCTCAGGCTCGTGCTGGCAGAGAGTAAGTAACAAGTGAAATATGACATATATGAAGCCGCGCATAAAACTGCGCGGCTTCGCCGTAACGGAAAAACAAGCCGAAGGAGGCCGATGCCATGAAAAACTATTCTCTTGACGTTCCGGCGCCCGTTTCGCTTTCCTACGTCACGCGGAATATTCCCGAGGTGAGCGTGGAGCAGCGAGAGCGTGCGCTTAAAGCCACGCACTATAACGAGTTTGCCTTTCCCGCAGGTCTGCTGACCGTCGATATGCTCTCCGACTCGGGGACCACCTCAATGACCGACGTTCAGTGGTCGGCGATGTTCCTGGGTGATGAGTCCTATGGGCGGAACAAGGGCTATTATGTTCTGCTTGACGCCTTCCGCGACATATTCGAGCGCGGCGGCGAAAAAAACTGGAAGCGCTCGATCGACCTTGTCCGCACCGACTGCCGGGACATGGACAGGATGATCGACGAGCTGTATCTGGCCGAATACGAGGGCGGATTTTTTAACGGCGGCGCGGCTCAGCTCGAGCGTCCGAACGCGTTTATAATACAGCAGGGCCGTGCGGCCGAATCGGTGCTTATGGAGATCGTAAGGAACGTTCTGGCGCAGCGCTGTCCGGGAAAGGTGTTCACCATCCCCTCAAACGGGCACTTCGACACGACCGAGGGCAACATAAAGCAGATGGGCTCCGTGCCGCGCAATCTTTATGACAGGCAGCTCCTTTTTGAGGTGCCGGAGGGCGGAAGGTATGAAAAAAATCCCTTCAAGGGAAACATGGATATTGAAAAGCTCGAGCAGCTGATACAGGCGACAGGCCCCGAGAACGTGCCCCTTATCTTCTCGTGCATCACCAACAACACCGTCTGCGGACAGGCCGTGTCCATGGCAAACCTGAGAGAAGTGAGCCGCATTGCCCGCAAATACGAGATACCCTATATCTATGACGCTGCACGCTGGGCCGAAAACGCCTACTTCATAAAGATGAACGAGGACGGCTATGCCGACAAGTCCATAGCGGAGATAGCAAGCGAGATGTTCGGATACTGCGACGGCTTTACAATGTCGGCGAAAAAGGACGGGCACTCCAACATGGGCGGTATGCTGGCCTTCCGCGACCGCGGCCTTTTCTGGAAAAAGTTCTCCGAATTCAATGCCGACGGCAGCGTGAAGACCGACGTAGGCGTGCTTTTGAAGGTAAAGCAGATATCCTGCTACGGCAACGACTCCTACGGCGGTATGTCGGGCCGCGACATAATGGCTCTGACGGCGGGTCTGTATGAAAGCTGCAATGTAAGCTATCTCGAACATCGCATAAAGCAGTGCGAATATCTTGCCGAGGGCTTTTTTAAGGCCGGTGTAAAGGGCGTCGTTCTGCCGGCCGGCGGACACGGGGTATACATTAACATGGACGAGTTCTTCGACGGCAGGCGCAGTCACGAGTCCTTTGCCGGTCAGGGCTTCAGCATAGAGCTTATACGCCGCTACGGCATACGCACGGCGGAGCTCGGCGACTATTCGATGGAGTATGATCTGAAAACGCCCGAGCAGCAGGCCGAGGTCTGCAATGTGGTTCGCTTTGCCGTAAACCGCAGTCAGCTCAGCCGCGAGCATCTGGATTACGTTATTGCCGCTGTCAAGGCGCTGTACGAGGATCGTGAAAGCATTCCCAACGTTCGTATCGTGGCCGGCAGGGAGCTGCCCATGAGGCACTTCCATGCTTTCCTGGAGCCGTACTTCGACGAACGGGACTGAGCCTTCATACGGAAACCGGCTTGCAGCAGAGCAGCCGGAGAGAAACAGGCTTAGCGGATTCTATAATTAATATCGGGTGCAGTGCAATGAGCTGCCGCACCCGATATTTTTTTACATGGAAAAACTTCTTAATCGTGAGGGATAAAAAAGCGCCACGTGATTACATGGCGCATGATTATTCCTCGTATTCTTCAACCTCGTTGAGCAGCGACAGAAGTGAATAAATGTACTGCTCCGAGCTGCCGTCTTTTGCTTCCTTTCTGATTTGAGAAAGCACAATATCCTTTGCGATAAGCTTCATAAGACTGCCGACTGCCGCAGTCGCTGAGGCATACTGCGTGAGCGCTTCAATATCTCTGGGGCTCTCATTAAGCATTCGCGCCACAGTTTTAAGCTGGCCTATTATTTTGGCAAGCCGCACCTTTGCAGACCTTGCGGCAGCAGGACTGAGGGCAGCAGAGTATGATCTTTCCTCCATAGGCTCACTCCATAAAACGCTCGATCGCCTTGTTAAGATCGTTTATTGCCTCCTCATCGTTACTCGCGACCGCGTCAACGATGCAGTGCTCAATATGATCTTTTAGTATTATCTTTGCCGTATTGTTAAGCGCCGATTTGACAGCGGCAAGCTGCATGAGAACATCCGTGCAATCCTGTCCTTCCTCTACCATACGCCTGACATATTCAAGGTGACCTGCCGCTCTTGCCAGCCGGTTGAGGACGGCTTTAGTATGAGTGTGATTATGAACATGCGGATGCCCGTCCGCACCATGAGTATGGTCGCTGCTGATATGCATGGTCTTTCCCTTTCAAAATTTGATATTAAACTGACATATATCAATATAGCAGATGCGGAAGCCCGTTTTAAGCTACCCCGGGGGATATTCAGACCGGTTTTTTTGTGATATTTCCGAAAAAACATCCCCGTGGGTAGCTTGTGCCATACAATTATCATGTGTATACTGAGACCATAAATCAGATGTTTTAGGTCTTCGGTCTTGAGCCCATGCCGTCTCCCCCCCTTCCGGCATTGGGCTCATCCTCTTTTTCAATTAAAATCCGCAGAGACGTACAGCCTGTCGCTTGTTCTGTCCTTTATATTTGGGCTTATCCAAGCCAAAAGATTAAAGCTCCGCTTAAAGGCCGGCTGAGATAAGAAGACAGAAGCCTTCTTTTGTTATGCTGCTCAGCGCCGAGCAGGAAATATCCCGCCTGCGTATAAGAACCCGCAAAGCATTGATAAACAAAGAAAATCCCGCAGCTTCAATAGCTGCGGGATTTGTCATATGCTGGTGCGCGAGGCGGGACTTGAACCCGCACGCCCGGAGTGAGCACTAGAACCTGAATGGTTTTGTTCCCACAATAATAATGGGCGGTTTTGAAGCAAGCCTAAAACACCGCGCTGTCAAAACATAGCATGATCATCGACGATAGTATACAAAGAGAATTTGGACGCATTAACAAGCCGAGTTGTTTATTCGGGTCTGTCCCAAATTTTGTGTAAACACTGCCGGGCAGTGTAAAATAGAGTCAAAATATTTCAAGGCGGGAGCGGCGCCAGCTGCTGCCGCCTTGTCTACAAACTAATAGTAGTTTGAGGGCATGTCAAGGGCAGAGGCGTTGCCTACGTCCATCTCGACCCTTGACATGCCGGTATGCAGCCGCTCAGTCCGGCATACGATACGCAAAGAACATAGCCGGCTGCGCATTAATTACGCTCCAGTCCTGCCGTCTGCCAGTCCATTTCTTTGTAATATCCATCATGGCAAGATACAGCATTTTCAGCAGGCTGTCATCCGGGGGAAACACGGATTTTGCCTTGGTCACTTTCCGAAGCAGACGGTTGAAGCCCTCGATGGTATTGGTCGTATAGGTCAGGCGGTGAACCCCTGGAGGTACTTGAAATAGGTGCTGAGATTCGGCCAGTTGTCCCGTCAGGGCTGAGAGATTTTGGGGTCAAATTGTCCGTGCAAGCGATGAAGATATCCTCAACGCCCCGGTTTTTCAAGCTGTTGAGTACGGTTGACCAGAATTTGGCGCTCTCATTTTCACCGACCCACATACCCAGAACGTCCTTACTGCCGTCCAGATTGATGCCAATAGCAATATAGACAGCCTTCTTGACGATCTGTTCCTCACTGCGGACATGATAGTGGATGGCGTCCAGGAAAACCACTGCGTATACGCTTTCCAAAGGCCGCTGCTGCCATTCTTTTGCGATGGGTAGGATCTTATCTGTAATGCGGCTTACGGTTGTATCGGACACTTCCACATCACCAAAGCTGGTCCGCAGTGTTTTGCTGCTGTGACCGTTGCGGCTGTTGTCCGTGTCCTTATTTTTGTAGTCATACTCGCTGTAGCCAAGTTAGTCATCCAGCTCTGCCTCCAGGCCATTTTCCATGAACTCGGCAATGATTTCCTTGAACAGGCTCTGGATATCCTCCATGCTGCATATGTTCGCCATATACAGCAGTTCTCAGATTTTTTCCCGACGTGCATTTTCTTCCGGGGTGCGATTCTTTCTGGCCATAATAATTACCTCCAATGTGGTGCTTCTATTCTACACCACATTGGAGGTTTACACAAAGTTTGGGATGGTATCTGCGTTGCCGACTGGCCTAATTCAATTATAGTCTGCAATAAACTTGCGCATAACTCTTGGTACCCCCAGTATTCTTTTAGTCTTCTGCCCAGGTGAGGGCGCATTTTACAGCCTTATGCCAGCCGTCCAGAAGCTCCACGCGGCGCTCCTCCTCCATCTTAAAGGTAAACACCTTATCTATCTCCCAGTTGTTCCTAACGTCCTCCAGACTCGTCCAGTAGCCCACAGCAAGACCAGCAAGATATGCAGCGCCCAGAGCCGTGGTCTCAATGCATCTGGGACGATATACATCACAGCCCATAACGTCAGCCTGGAATTGCATCAAGAAGTCATTGGCACAGGCTCCGCCGTCTACCTTCAGTTCCGCGATACGAATGCCAGAATCACGCTCCATGGCACGGGCAATATCATAAGTCTGGTATGCCAGCGATTCCAATGTTGCGCGGATCAGATGTGCGCGGGAAAACCCGCGAGTGATACCCATGATCGATCCCCTCGCGTGCTGAGCCCAATATGGAGCGCCCAGACCGGTAAAGGCCGGGACAACGTAGCCGCCCGCAGTGTCAGGTACCTTTTCGGCATACTGCTGGCTTTCAGCGGCAGAGGAAATCACACTTAGCTCGTCACGCAGCCACTGAACCGCCGCGCCGGCAACAAAGATACTGCCCTCCAGTGCGTACTCCACATGATCCTCGTAGCCCACACCAATGGTGGCCACAAGACCGTTTTTGCTCTTCACTATCTCGCTACCGGTGTTCATCAGCAGGAAGCAACCGGTGCCATACGTGTTCTTCATCTGGCCAGCTTCGAAGCAGCACTGGCCAAACAGTGCGCACTGCTGATCTCCTGCCGCGCCGGATATAGGGATCTCGCCCCCGTAAAGTTCAAATTCGGTGGTTCCATAGACATGGCTGGAGGGCTTTACCTCCGGCAAAATGCACGCTGGTACATCCAGTAGCTCCAGAAGTTCCTTATCCCAACAGAGCGTACGGATATTGTAAAGCATGGTTCGGCTCGCGTTTGTCTGGTCAGTCACATGGACTTTTCCTCCCGTCAGCTTCCAGATTAGCCAAGTGTCGATGGTGCCAAATAGCAGCTTGCCGGCATTGGACCGTTTTCTTGCACCCGGGACATTGTCTAGCAGCCATTTGATTTTGGAGCCGGAGAAATAGGCATCAGGCTCAAGTCCCGTCTTATAGCGAATAATATCGCCGTAGCCACGCTTCACCAGGTCGTCAACAATATCCGAAGTGCGACGGCACTGCCATACGATGGCGTTGGCAATAGGCTCCCCTGTCTCCTTATCCCATATAACGGTGGTTTCACGTTGATTGGTGATGCCGATGGCGGCAATGGAACCAGCATCCACACCTAACTTAGCCATGGCCGCCCGGGAGGCTTCCAGCGTGGTGTCCCAAATTTCATTGGCGTCGTGCTCTACCCAGCCCGGATGCGGATAAATCTGCCGGAATTCCTTCTGCACGGAGGCGCAGATATTGCCGACTCTATCGAACAGAATGCATCTGGAACTTGTTGTCCCCTGATCCAATGACATTATGTATTTCATGCATCCTCCTATTCCGGCTTAAAAGGAAGACCATGAAAAACGTTTTCAACTTGGTCTTTCCTAAGTGGTTTAAATAATAATCATTCATAAATACGCAGTTATTCTGCACGCTGTTTTTTATTCATTGAAGCGAACAACCCCAGTGTCCACTGATACGCCCTCTTAACAAGGTTCACTATACCCAGAGGCATGAATATGATTATCAATATTAGGAAAAGTCCGTAGATAACCATGCGCCACTCATCTGCAACACGAAGCAGTTCAGGGAGGAACTCCATCAAAAATGCACCCACGACAGGTCCAGAAATTGAGCCAACACCGCCAAGGATAAGAGCTAGCGTCATGTTCATTGACATTGCCGTTGAGAAAGACGAAGGAGATAGAAAGTTTGCATAAAAAGCAAACAGAGTGCCTGCAAACCCAGCAAAGCCTGAACTTATCAGGAAAGCAGAGAGCTTGTATTTGGTAGTAGAAATACCCATTGCCTGAGCTAGTTGTTCGTTTGCTTTTATGGTTAGAAGTGCGCGCCCGTATCTGGAGTTTTTGATTCTATAGCATATGAAGGTCGCAAGAACGGCAAACAGGAGGGCAAAATAGTAGAAAGTGTTTCTATCACTGAAGTCAATGCCAAAGAATCCTGGGAGTGAAGGGATGCCACGCATTCCACTTTCTCCTCCTGTGAGGGTATACAGAGAAATCAGCAGCATATAGAAGATGGTAGCAAATGCTAGGGTTATTATAACAAAATACGTTCCTTGGGTTTTCAGTGATGGCACGCCGATTATGACACCAACCAGAACGGCAGCAGCAACGCCAAATAGAATACAAGCCCAAGGATTTATGCCCAACTTAACAGCCAGCAGTGCGCTAGTATACGCTCCCATTCCAAAAAAAGCAGAATGCGCAATAGAACAGTACCCGGTAAGCCCCAGAATTACATTCAATCCTTGTGCTGCTATCACACTGATTAAAGCAGAAATGAGAATATGCATGTAGTATTTCTTAACCCCAAATAAAGGGATAAGCAAAAAAACAAGAAGTACTGCGAGCACAGCAAAGAGTTTACCGTATTTTTTCATAACTTCACATTCTCCTTGCCGCCAAAAAGTCCCTTAGGATAAATCAACAAGACAATTATCATCAGGACAAAGCAGTACATGTCCTTAAATATAGAAGATATATACATTGCAGCCATACTCTCTACAACCCCAATTATCATCGCTCCTACAATTGCGCCTTGGAAGCTTCCAAGGCCGCCTAGTACTAACACAGCAAAGCCCTTCATTATTGCGTTTGTTCCAGATGAAGGGTAAATAGAGAACTGCGCGCCCATAAACGCTCCAGACACAGCTGCCATTAGAGAGCTTATAAAGAAGACCAGAGAGATAATAAGAGATGTGTTAATACCCATTAGCTTGCTGGCATCCTTATTTTGAGACATAGCACGAATTGCTTTTCCAAACTTTGCATGCTTCATATAGAGATATAGGGCAAGTACCAAGGCAAACGAAACTACAATGATAAGTACACGAATTTCACTGATACTCAGATTATCACCTAACCTGATAACATCTGTATAGCTGGTTTTTATAGATACCTGCTGGGCACCTATAAAAATAGTCATCAGATTTTCAATAACTGTAGAAAGGCCCAATGCTATAATAAATGCATTGACGGAGTTACTTTCAAGTACAGTGCCATATGCGGTTTTACATACAATCATACCTACCAGACCAATAACTATCATGCTGATGAAAATTGCAAGGAAAAAGTCGATCTGTAAATAATTCATTAAGTAAAGACAGGCATATCCACCCATGATGGCTACTGCACCTTGAGCAAAATGGCATATGCCCAGAATACCAAAAATGATAGAAAGACCAACGGCCAAAAGCATGTAATAGCTACCGGTAGCAAGGCCATTAATTAATTGCTGAAGAAAAACAGTCATTTGTTATCACCTCTTCTAATGTCCGGGGCGTTTTTCGCCCCGGACATTTGAGTCACACGTTTAAGCTATACGGTGTTGCATCAGCCGTTGTAATCAATGAGTTTCTGAGTAAATGCATCGGGATCAGACGGAAGCTCTTCGATATACTTCCAATCACCGCTAACAAACTGGAAAGCACAGTTGTAGGTATACGCCTGACCGCACTTGTCAAACATGAAGCCGCCATCAACGGGTGCATATCCGTTAACACAGTCCTCGGGAACGGGCAGTGCTCTCAAAGCGTCCTTGATGGCACTCATATCTTCATAGGTGCCTGCCTGCTGCATTGCAGCTGCGAGAGCAATGATCTGCTCATAACCATAGATTGCATTGGGGTTGGGTTCTTCGCCGAATTTTGCAACATATTCATCGTGGAATGCCTTAGCCTTTTCACCAAGGACTTCAATGGATCCCTCAACAGGACGGAAGTCATATACTCCTTCCAAATACTCCGCTGAGCAGATAGCCAGATACTGGCTTGCACTTCCTCCTACAAGGCCGCTACGGATACCAGTATAGCCCAGCTCTTTTGCCTGCTTGTGGATAAAGGCAGCCTGCTCAACTGTGCCCAAGACAAATATCGCATCAGGCTCAGAAGCCAAAACGGAAGTAACCTGAGTATAAAGGTCTGTATCGCTGGAGGAGAAAGTCTCTTTGCAGCAAATCTTGCCACCCAGAGCTTCGAAGCCTTCCTGAAGGGCTTCAGCGGATGCGTTATAGGATTCATCCGCGAAGATACCAATGAGAGCCAGATTACGAACGCCGAGAGTCTCGTACATGTACCTAGGAACGCAATCAATAGTAAACAAGCCAGGAGGACGCACACGGAATACATTGTCATAACCAGATCCGGTAATCTGCATGACCGCTGCAGTTCCTACCATCCACAGCAGCTCTTCATCGGTGTTGTCCTCACGAGCAGCTAGGAAACCAGAAGGATGGCACCAACCGCCAATAATCTGTACTTCATCTCTGTCGACCAGTTTATTTGTTGCATTGACGCTTTCCTTAACATCAGGGGCATCATAACTGACAGCCTCGAATTTCACCATAGTATCACCAACCTGGAAGCCATCTTCTCCGTTGACGTGCTCAATTGCCAATTTCATGGCGTTTGCTTCGGGAATACCATAGGCTGCTGCAAAACCACTAAGAGGTTCTACAATACCAATCTTAACAGTTGCTTTTCCAGTATCCGCTGCAGATTCCTTCTGTCCGCATGCACACAAGGCAAATATCATCAAGAGTGCCAGCGTGAGGGAAATGAGTTTAATTGACTTTTTCATGTTTTCTCTCCTTTTTATGTTATTTAGCCATTGCGGCAGTACAACAAATTAATTGCCTCCCAAGTAAATCTCTTGCACTTTTGAATCGGCAAGTAACGCTTCACAGGTACCATGCATGGCAATCTTGCCGATATCCAGAACATATGCATAATCCGCATTTTCAAGGGCGGCATGGGCATTTTGTTCGACCAACAGAATAGTCATACCCGTTTCTCGGTTAATCCGTTTCACCATAGCCATGACCTCTTCTACCATAAGAGGCGCAAGCCCCCACGACGGTTCGTCCAAAATAAGCATTTTGGGATTTGCCATCAATGCCCTCGCAATTGCAAGCATCTCCTGCTCACCACCGCTGAGCGTACGAGCTTTTTGGTTTTTCCTCTCAGCCAGTCGCGGAAGCAAATCAAAGATCTTTTCCATGTCATTTTTTATCTCTGCTTTATTGTTGCGAGTATACGCACCCATCTCCATATTTTCCCAGACGGGCATATCAGGGAACAACTGCCTTCCCTCAGGACACAATGCAATACCCATTGCAGCAATCTTATGGGGTTTCTCATTGACTATGTTTTTCCCATCAAAAAATATCTGACCACTGCTTGCATGGTGCAGACCAGTAATGGCCTTTAGTATTGTTGATTTACCAGCGCCGTTCGCTCCGATCAGAACTGTGAACTTTCCCTGTTCTACATTGAAAGAAACATCATGGACGACCTCAACGCCTTTATAAGCGACAGTAATATTGTTAATCTTTAGCATCGTTGGCCTCCCCCAGATATGCATCAATCACGGCCTGATTTTTCCGGATTTCATCTGGTGTACCATCACCAATTTTCTTTCCAAAGTCAAAAGCTACAATGTGTTCACACAGATTCATAACGAGTCTCATGTTGTGCTCGATAATAAGTATTGACACACCGGTGTCGCGGATTTTACGTAACATTTCTACCAACTCCAACTGCTCATCAGCAGATGTACCTGCGGCCGGCTCATCCAAAAGTATCAGCTTAGGATTAGAGGCCAGTGCATTTGCTATCATCAGCCGTCTTTGGACAGCAGGGGGAATCTTGCTTGCCAGCTTCGTTCTTATTTCTGTGAGTTGAAGGAGCTCAAGCACCTCATTGATGCGTTCTTTGGCTTTTGCTTCTTCGCTGCGAAATTTTCTCCCCCTTAAAATACACTGTGCCATATTAAGATCTATCTGAGAGAACAACGCATACAGAAGATTATCTTCAACAGTGATGTTGGGCAAAATATTTGTGATTTGGAAAGTTCTTGCGATTCCCAATCCTAGTATTTCGTAGGGTTTATACTTAACTATACTGTCGCCGCAAAATCTTATATCTCCCTCTGTTGGATCGAGAAATCCGGTTATCATGTTGAACATGGTGGTCTTGCCGGAGCCATTTGGACCAATAATGCCCATGATTTCGCCTTCCTTGAGAGTGAAAGAAATTTCACTGTTTGCAACAAGACCACCAAAGCGTTTCGTTACATTTATGACTTCAAGCATTTTCTATCCCTTTCATAACGGAATAATTATCCCAGCCGCTGTCCATCAGGGGTTTCTTCCATTAATCATATTGTCTATTCTCTGCGCAGCGACAGTCCTCATTTCGGGGTGGGTGAAGATGTAGAAATCGCCGTCCTCAAAGGCGTTGAAAACCGTAAGCCCAACGGAATCAACAGGGATGCCGGCCTGCACCTGTCTGGCACTTCTTATCAAGCCAGATGTGTACTCCTGACTCTGGTAGTAAGCATCGCTCATATCACTGTAGCGCTCAGGACGATGTTTGTCAGAAAGGTGAATTTCGGTCTGAACAAATGCGGGAGCTAAAACATGTACATGTACATTATTGATGCCGCGATCTTTAAGAGCAAGATATGTTGTTTCTGCAAGAGCAACATCCGCAAACTTGGTAGAATGATACATGCAGGCACTTCCGCTTATCATAACTCCTGCACCGGATGATACATTAAGCACCCAGCACTCATTCCCGTCTTCAATCATCTTAGGCAAGAACACATTCATTCCGTAGGCATGACTAAGGAAGTTTGCTTCCGTTATCCAGTTTATGTCCTGTACAGGGAGCATCCATATAGGGCCACTTACAGCTACGCCAGCATTGTTAATAAGGATATCAACTCTGCCGAATGTTTCCATTGCAACGTCGTACATATGCCTTACACTCTCGTAGAGTGTGATGTCCGCATTAACCTCTACAATCTGCACTCCTAATTTCTGCAGTTCCAGTGCTGTTTTATGAAGAGAGAGGCCGTCGATGTCGTTAAGCACTAAGTTCATTCCTCGGAGAGCGCCTTCTTTGGCAATCTCAGCTCCGATTCCGTTGCCAGCGCCAGTAACTACCATTACTTTTCCTTTAAAGTCTTTCATATGCTCCTCCTTTCAGAAAACAAATGCCTTGTCGTTAGCAGAACGCATTGCATCGGCAATTATTCCAGGATTTAGAGTATTGCCAACGGAAATAACCTTATCAAATGCAGCCTCAAATTCCTCTACCATGGGGTAGTTAGGCTTTGCGCCCATGGAAATAAGAACCGTATCACAGGGTAAATCGATGGAGCACGCCGTTTTCACTATCTGCAACTTTACGGAGTCTCTGCTAATCCCCTCAAGAGCATGTCCTGTGAGAATCTTAACACCAGCTTTGTTCAGTCTTGCCAACATAAGTGCTTTAACACTGCGGTAGAGGTCAGTACCTACATCGTTTGCCATTTCAATAACAGTGACGTCATTGTCTGCGCAAAGGTATTCAGCGGACTCAAGGCCAGTAACACCACCGCCGATAACTGCGACTTTATGCCCTTTGAGGTGAACTCTGCCGGAAAGAACTTCTTCTGTCATGTATACATTGGCATTATCAAAGCCAGGCACATTGGGCACTATGTCTATACCTCCGCATGCCAGTACAACTCCATAAGGGTCAAGTTCCTTCACTAGCTCAATGGTCGCCTCCGTATTAAGCCTTACCTCCACATCAACACTTGCAAGCTCATTCTTCTGTGTTTCAATTAGTTCTTCAATGAGGTGCTTGTGAGGAGGCTTGTCCGCCAAATTCATATTGCCACCCAACTCTGCACCTTTTTCAAATAGCACAACATGGAAACCGCGTTTTGCTAGCACATACGCTGCTTGCATACCAGCTGGGCCGCCCCCGATAACAGCAACGTTACGGCCGTCTCCATTTTTGATATATTTTTCTTCGCCGTAAATGGTCTCCCTTCCCAAAATTGGGTTAACAGTGCACTGAATTGCCCGCCCCTCAAATGAAAGCTTAAAACAGTGCATGCAACCTATGCACTTACGCAGAAGATGCTCCTTACCGCATTTAGCTTTAGCAACCCACTGTGGATCAGCAAGGTTGCCGCGACCGACTGCAACAAAGTCGCATACATTCTCAGAGAGCAGGGTTTCAGCTGTTTCCGGGTGGACAATATGGTTTACTGCTATGACCGGTATCTTCACATTTGCTTTTACTGCTGTAGCAAGATGTTTCTTCCACCCTTCTTCATAGCAACTGGGCTCAATACAGGTATGCCCAGATTCGTATATGCCACAACTCACATTGATTGCAGCTACTCCGATACTCTCTAGATATCTTGCAATCTTAACAGTATCTTCAATTTTTAGACCACCCTCAACGAACTCGTCAGCACTCAAACGCACAGAAATCGGGAAACTTGGGCCGCAGGTGTAGCGGATACCAATAATAACATCTGTAATAAAACGCATGCGTTTTATAAAGGTTCCACCATATTTATCAGTGCGTTTATTTGTATAAGGGCTGAGAAACTGGTTTATTAGGTAACCGTGGGCAGCATGTACTTCTACTCCATCAAACCGTGCAGTCTTAGCAATTACAGCAGCAGTAACAAATTCCTTGATTATCTTCTCACATTCAGAAACTGTTAGCTCGCTGGGCATATCGCCGACAACTTTACATGCTATAGGGCTGGGCGCAACCGGGGGTCTTCCTCCAAGCAGTCCAGCGGGAGTCTCTCTTCCAGGGTGCTGCAGCTGCAGAAATATTTTTGTATCATGGCGATGGACTGCATCTGTAAGACGTTCCAAGCGCTGAATGTACTTGCCATCAGTTGCCCGGAGCTGGCACTTCATCGCAACTCCTGTCTCTTCATCGACCCTTGTAACGCCTGTAATTATCAGGCCTACTCCGCCCTTTGCTCGCTCCTCAAAGTAGCGAATAATCTCGTCAGACGCTTCGCCTCCAGCAGAAGCAAAACCTGTTCCCATGCCTGGCATAACCACTCGGTTTTTTAAAAATAGATTTCCTATTTTGCCCTTTTCAAACAGTTTTACATAAGGCATAAAACTTCTCCTTCCGTCGTTTTTATTACTTTACTCAGTAGGTAACTTCGTACTCGCCTGTTATAATTATAACTTTGATGTTTCAGGCGGAAAACATAGATTTTGCACAAAAAGACTTGATTTCGTAGTGCCATTTGCACTATAATTCATAGTGGTCTTTGTGCCATGACATGAATTAAATGAATTAAATTAAAGGAGAATTCATTTGCAATGGTTTTCAGTGAGTTAAGCAGATATTTACATTCCACACACACCGTATTATCAGAAAGCATTATTTCGGATGTTGATATACATTGTGCATTGCTCTTGGACTGTGCCAAAGCCGATGTTGCATCCAATTTAGTTCATATAGGACGGGTATCAGACTGTAAAAAGCCTTGTAATGCATCTAATTTGATACTGGTTGGAAATGATAATCCGCCTGAATGGATAAAGTTGTACAACTTTATCCATATATCAAACATATCAGTAGAAAAACTATTCAATGATGTACAGGAAAAATTGTCAGAACAAATGCTCATAAAGTCATATCGTGCGGAAATGCTCGATATGTTTGTAGAGGGCAAGGATCTGATGGCCATTGTAAACCGCTTTAAAAACGAAATCAAATATCCTTTGGCTATCATGGACATCCGCGGTCATATACTTGCATACACTGAGCCCTTTGATCTTCCGGATGTCGCATGGCAGGAAAATATACGAAACGGCTATTGCTCAATCGGTTTTACAAATCACATCCTTCACCGGTTGCATGAAAGCAAAACTCCTGATGCTTTGGATACCTTTGCAACTAGGTGTGAATCAACTGATTTGGTTTACCGCAGTGGAAGAATTTACATAGGAGGCTCACTTTTTGGCATAATTTTCCTTTTTCAATACGGCGATACAGCATTCGACGATAAATCAGTACAGCTTCTTTCGATGATTAGAGATATAGCAAAAAATGTCATTAGCAGGAGCCAAAATATAATAAGCAGAAGCAAAAGTGCTCATAACTCACTTTTGGCAGATATTTTCTCCGGAATGAGCAAAAAAGAAATACTTGAAAGAGTACAGCTCAGCGATATAACATTCCCCGAAAATATGTGTCTTTTTCTTGTTCAACCAAAGTATTATAGAGATGACAGATTCCTTTTTTCCGCTATATATGAGAAAATTCAATCATTTTTCCCTGTTGCAATTACTATGATTCATCAGAATAAGGTTCTTATCATCCTTCCTGCAGATAAGGCTACCCCAGATAGCGAAGGAATTATTGAGTTAAAAAAATATGCTCTGAGAGAGCATCTCTTCGTTGGCATGACGAGCCCTTTCAGCGATATAACAGAGCTGACGACACATTATGCTCAGATAGAAGATACCATTGAATGTGCCAAAGCAATGGATTATCCTCATCCGCTTTGCAACTACGCAGATTTTTCATTTTTTGTCATGCTGCGAAAGCTTCCTTCTTCCCTTCGCCTCAGGGATTTTTGTCACCCTGCCCTTACCATTTTAAAGCAATATGATTCTGCTAATGAAACAGAGTTTTTCCAAACATTAAAGATTTATGTCAACTCTGGCTTCAGCCAGAGTAAAACTGCTGATTATCTCTATCTCCACAGAAATTCACTTAACTATCGGCTGCACAGAATTGCTTCTCTGTGTAACATAGATTATAACGATCCTGTCCTGCTTAAACAGTTGATGACTTCTTTCTATATTGATGAGTATCTCATCAATATTGGGAAAACATAATTAAGCGAACAAGAGGAGCATTCCTGTAACTCGTAAAACGCGCCAATTGAAAAAAGACGAACCTCGCGATAAGATTGAGGTGCATCTGGCCGGATGTAACAACCCAATCAAACCGGAGGTTCACCATGAATTATACACAGAACAGCAAGATTGCGCAAGTCACAGAGAGAACTTTAGTTGTGGGTGTGGACATCGGCAGCGAGACAAACTTCGCCCGAGCGTTCAACTGGCGTGGGCAGGAACTGTCCAAGAAGGTATATCGGTTCAGCAATATTCTGGAGGGCTCCCAGGGCTTTCTGGAGTATCTGGGACGTTATCAGGACATGGCATCCGCCGAGCAGATTATTGTGGCTGTGAGCCCACCGGGCACTACTGGTTCAACCTGGCCCGGTATCTGAATGCACAACACATCAACCTGGTTCTTGTGAATCCGTATCATTATCATGTAAAGCAAATCAAGGAATTGGATGACAACAGCCCAAAGAAGACAGATCTGAAAGATCCGAAAACCATCGCAAAACTGGCAGTAGATGGCCGGTATAGCTATCCGTATCTCCCGGAGGGGATCTACGCAGAATTGCGGGAAGCGGTCTCAAGCCGGAATCGGATCGTGATGGAGTTGAATGCCGCCACGAACCGGATGAAACGCTGGCTTAAGATATATTTTCCAGAGTACCTTACAGTCTATAAGAACTTCTCCGCAGAAAGCGGACTGACCGTGCTGGAAACAGCACCATTGCCTAAGAATGTGGTGAAGCTGGGAGCAGAGGGAGTGAACCGACTCTGGCGGGACAAAAAGCTGCGTGCAGTGGGAATGAAGAGGGCGCAGACCCTGGTAGAAGCTGCACACAACAGTATCGGTCTCGACGGCGGCGCATGCGCCCGCATGGAAATGCAGATGCTCCTGGAGGATTATAGGGCGAAACAGGTACAACCGGCGAAGGTCACGGCGGTGCTGGAGGCGGAAACGTTGGAGGTGCCATATGCTGAGAAGCTGCCCTCCATTCAGGGAGTAGGTCTCATCACGGTAGCCGGATTTCTGTCCGAGGTGGGCGACATACGACGCTTCGACTCACCGAAGCAGATTCAGAAGCTGGCCGGGCTGGAGTTGAAGGAAAACAGTTCCGGCAAGCATCACGGCAGAAGCTTCATCAGCAAGCGCGCAGAAAAAAAGCTGAGGAAGATTCTGTTTAAGGTCATGCTGCCCATGATTCAGAGCAACGCCGAGTTCCGTGATGTGTATGAATACTTCACGACCAGGCGGAAGAATTCGCTTAAGGGCAATCAGGCCATCATCGCAGCGGGCTGCAAGCTGATTCGGGTGTTCTATGCCATCCTCAAGCGTGGCGTGGATTATGACCCACAGAAGCTGAGGACAGATATCATTCATCCGATGTTAGCGACAGCCTGACACAAGAAGACCCTGTAACCGGGAAGCGTCCGCCAGTTCAATGGTGCCGGGGAGCAGGAATGCAAGGTCAACAAATACAGAGCCGGTAGCCGCCAAGAGTTACACCAGGGGACAACAATCCCGCGAAGGAGCATCAGCGGCACCCAACTGTGGACAGGCAGAACGAAGGAATTGAGGATGCCGCCGGGAGCGGATGATCCTGTTAGACATGGGAGGTTTGCTGCCGCAGGAGGACTGGGTTTTGCACAAGGCCGTCATAGCGAAAGCAAGACGTTCTATTTGCTGTACCCATTTTTGCCTGTAAGCCGCACGAATCGATGAGGTTTGATGTAGGTTGATGTCCACTGGCTTTGGATGATGTTGATAAAACCCGTTGAATAGTTGCCAAAATTGCTCGGATTGAGTGAGTTTTGGCACTATCGCACAAAAATATTTAGGGAGGTGTATTCTTGCGTATGCTATCGTGCATATTGCAAGAATACACCTCCTCTTATTTGTGCATATACAATCTATCCGCAATTATTATTTTTTGATATATTTTAAGCAAGCATTTTTAGTTAATAAAATATTTCTTAGGAGGTTAGTGTTATGATAGAAGAAATGCATACTCAAGTCAGAGAAATACTGGGTGCGGAGATAGATCCTATTTTCTTTGAGGTCGCTGCTCTTATTGATAATAAAGCAGTGGGTGGATCTAAATTTCTTCCTTGGCTACTTGCATATAAATATAGCGCTCAGGAAGTTAAGACTCTTTGCGCACTGCCAGACGAAAACTGGAAACCCGAACTCGGAGAGCTCTGCGTCTCCCAGGAATTTGCTGATAAGGTTGGTCTCGATCTCTATGATATTAAGGACTTTCTGGTGAGGGCTTACCTTGGAGGTGAAGTAAAGCCTGATCCCGTATATGGTCCTTCACTACAGAAAGACCGTATTGAGTGGGTTGACTTACAACCAAATCCTTATTGGGCAGAGCGTCTCCCCAGAGCATATTATGAGTGTCTCAACCTATATCTGGCAACAGAGATGCAGCCCTATATGGATAAAACCATCGAGGCTGCAAAGGCAGCCGGCAAACCAACTGCAACCGCACGAGTAATCCCCCGTTACGACTCTGTAAAAGATTTCCCCAATCTTCAGCCCACTGAAAACTACAAAACCGTCCTCATGACACGTCAGAAACTTACCGTGCAGAATTGTCCTTGCCGTTTCAGAGTTGAAGAAGCTCACTGTGACATGCATGTATGCGTTGAGGCAAATAAAGCTGCTACCCAGCTTATCAACATGGGTGCTTCCAGACCATATTCTTGGAAGGAAACATTCGATCTGGTGCAGGCAGCAGGCAAGAGGCACCCCGTCCTTCAAACCGGCAGAGTCGGTGACACGATAGAAAATTTCTCCAATATTCTTTGTAACTGTGACGTGCGCTACTGTGGCATTTTTAAAAACTACATGCGCCTGGAAACACCTCTTGCCGCGTCTGATTATGTGCAGAAATCAAGATTCCGCGCTAACGTAAACCCGGATATTTGTATCCGATGCGGTAAGTGCATCAGCGAACGATGCATGTTTAAGGCAATAAAGAATATATATGACCCTGTCCTTGGCAAGGAAGCATATAAGGTTGAAGAGAGCTTATGTATGGGTTGCGGCAACTGTGTTGAAACTTGCCCCTCCGGTGCGCTTAAAATGATTGAAGTCGATCCTCCTGAAGTTCTGGCTACCACTCTTGAGAACAAGCTTTATTAATTATTTTCTGTTTCTAAACTTTCTTTCGTTTTTAAATCCCTCTGCAGTTTTTTCTGCAGAGGGGATTCTATATTCACTGTTTTTGGGGACTTTTTATGTCATTTTCTATCTATTCCAATGATGAATTATTAGAAAATAGTTTTAATCATCATAATAACGAAGAAGTCTTGATGAAACTTTCTTGTTCTATAGAAAAAATGAATGTTTTGAAAGCAAAGGCTACAAACGGTGAAACATGCTCTGATATGTTATCATTTCTTGCGGATATAGTTTCTGAAATCAACTCTACTGCTTCATTAATTGCAAAAAATCATTTTATATACTGCATTACGGACACGTCCGTCTCTTATAATAAAAGACTTGACCTTTTCCATAATACATTTGATAGTATTGCCGTTTTTCTAAATTAAAATGATAGAAAAATAAAGTAAACCTTGTCCGGTACGGATGTAATAGTTATCCGTCATCCACTTTTGGTTAAGCATTTCAGCAACGAAATATCTAGCAGAGATTCTCCGTACTTTAATATACCGTTTTCTGCCTACAGCTGGCAGCAAATTGTATTTATTCATAACTCTAAGTACAGTTTTGGCGATACCGCACTTCAAATCTCTCAAAGATCAGCAGGCAGCCGCAGGGCTTAAGACTGACAAGGTGTGCTGTCACGCAGACGGGCGTGACGTAAGCCCTGAATATGTTTCACGAATAGCACCAAAGCTGTCAAAGTCTTGCGGCTTGCCCAGAGTGGGCGCACATGATATGAGGCGCACGGCGGCAAGCTTGCTCATAGCAAAAGGTGCGACGGCTCAGCAGGCACAGGAGTTTCTGGGGCACGAGGATATAACAACTACCATGAACATATATACTCGATGCTTTAATGAGACAAAAAGGCACACATCGGAGATAATGAACAGCATTTATGCAGACTGAAGTCTTTGCGCTTTGGACGCACTTTTGGGTGCATTTCATAATCTTTGACAAATTGTCCAAAAAGCAAATCGTTCGAAAAGTCCACGAAAACGCAAAGAAGACCCGAAAACTGATGTTTTCGAGTCTTATTTTATGGTGCGCGAGGCGGGACTTGAACCCGCACGCCCGGAGTGAGCACTAGAACCTGAATCTAGCGAGTCTGCCAATTCCACCACTCGCGCATTTAATGCCTGATAATAATAGCATTCCTTGCTCATGTTGTCAAGATAATTCTTTCTCCGGGCTTTTAATATTTTTTCGCGGCAGCTATGTTATTTTGAGCGCAAAGATGCTATAATTGCAGCATAATTATCAGGAGGTCTGGCATATGGACAGAAAACAACTTAAGGCGCAGTCAAAAACCCTTATAAGGACTGCCCGACCCAAGCCTGTTGTCACCGCGATCATCTATCTTCTGATTCTTGCGGTGCTCAGCTTCCTTTCGTATAAGCTCGTCGGCAGCTCGTCTATAGAGCTTCAGTCGGTGTACGATCAGTTCGGCATAAACTTTGGCTTCAGCGACGGGAGCTACGAATATAACAGCTATATAGATCCCGATCAGTTTGCCTACGCCATACAGGAGGCTATGCCCACCCCCGGCGCGGCGATCCTTGATCTTGCCATACAAATAGTAACGCTGATCCTCGGCGCGGGCTTTACGATCTTCTGCCTGCGCACGGTACGCGGCATGGAGGCAAGCTGCTGGAACCTCTTCGACGCGTTTGCTATGTTCTTTCGCGTCATCTGGCTGTACATCCTTGAGGGTATTTTCATCTTCCTGTGGTCGCTGCTGTTTATAATCCCGGGCTTTATCGCGTTCTACCGCTACCGCCAGGCGCTGTATCTGCTGCTTGAGCATCCGGAGATGAGTGCACTGCAATGCATATCGGAAAGCAAGCGCATCATGGCCGGACATAAGGGTGAGCTGTTCGTGATGGATCTGAGCTTTATCGGCTGGGCGCTGCTCATCGGCCTTGCAGACTATCTCGGCGCGGAGCTTGCCTCGCTCATCGGCCCGTCCGTGCTCGCGCAGATACTCGACATTATAGGCCTCGGCCTTTTCGTTCAGTTCTTTGTTCTGCCGTACATGGATCTGACCTATGCCGGCTACTACGTCGGGCTCACGCGTCCCGTGCAGGATACGGGCTTTGCCGACGGCTGGACGCCGGATCTGTAAGGAGAGCACCATGAAAGTCACATTCCTGGGCGCTGCCCACGAGGTCACGGGAAGCTGCACGCTTCTTGAGGTTGGCGACAAAAAGGGTGTTATCGACTGCGGCATGGAGCAGGGCACGGATCTGTTTGAAAATCAGGAACTGCCGGTCGCGGCGGGCGTTCTTGATTTTGTGCTGGTCACCCACGCGCACATCGACCACTCGGGGCTTCTGCCGCTGCTTTATAAAAACGGCTTCCGCGGCGCGGTATACGCCACCGCGGCTACCTGCTCGCTTCTGGATATCATGCTGCGCGACTGTGCACACATTCAAATGTCAGAGGCCGAGTGGAAATCGCGCAAGGCCATGCGACGGGGCGAAGGTCCCGTCGAGCCGCTTTACGATCTTAACGACGTAACGGGGCTCATGACGCTGCTGCGCCCCTGCGAATATGAAAGCAAGATACAGGTGAATGAATCGGTGACCATACGCTTCACCGACGTCGGGCACCTTTTGGGCTCGGCGGCCATCGAGATATGGCTCAGTGAAAACGGCTGCGAGAAAAAGATCGTCTTTTCAGGTGATATCGGAAACCTCGATCAGCCCATACTCTGCGACCCGAAGCATATCGATAAAACCGATTATCTCGTCATTGAATCCACCTACGGCGACCGCAACCACTCCGACGAGCGGCCGGACTACATCGCCGCGCTTTCCGCCTGCATCCAGCGCACGCTCGACCGCGGCGGCAATGTCGTTATCCCTGCGTTTGCCGTCGGCAGGACGCAGGAGATGCTGTATTTTATCCGCGAGATAAAAAATCGCGGCCTCATAAAAGGTCACGACGGCTTCCCCGTCTACGTTGACAGCCCTCTCGCCATAGAGGCGACGAGCGTGTTTTTGCAGTGCGATTCGAGCTACGTCGATGAGGATATGCGCAGGATCATCCGCTCGGGCGAAAATCCGCTGTGCTTTGACGGCCTGCATCTGGCCGTAAGCCAGGAGGAATCCAAGGCAATAAACGAGGACAAAACGCCGAAGGTCATCATCTCCGCGTCCGGCATGTGCGACGCGGGCCGCATACGCCATCACTTAAAGCACAATCTGTGGCGGCCGGAGTGCCTTGTGCTGTTCGTCGGGTATCAGGCTGTCGGAACGCTCGGCCGCGCACTGCACGACGGTGCGAAGGAGGTAAAGCTGTTTAATGAGGAGATCGAGGCTGAGGCCGAGATCGCCGCTCTCCCCGGCGTCAGCGGACATGCCGACAAGCGCGGGCTCATCGCTTGGCTGGAGGGCTTCTCCGAAAAGCCTGAGCTCATATTCGTAAACCACGGCGACCCCGAAAGCGCCGACAGCTTCACCGCCTGCCTCAATAACGAGCTCGGCTATCGCGCCTTCGCGCCGTACAGCGGCACGGAGTTCGACATCGCCGCCGGGCGCTTTACCGTCATAACCGAGGGCAAGCCCATAGTGCACGAGCACAAGGCTCCGACGGCGGAGCGGAAGGTCAATCCGCTGTTTACAGAGCTTGTGCGCGCTGCCGAGGCGCTTATGCAGGCCGTGCGCGGCTGTGAGGGACGCTCGAACCGCGATCTGCGCAGCTTCGCCGACTCCGTTCGCAAGCTGACAGATAAAATCAAACGATAAATCGGAAGAATAACGATAACCGTAATGCGCAAGCAAAAAATATATGAAAAAACTCAGGTCGATCGACCTGAGTTTTTTATTATTTATCAGCCTATGCCGCCGAGGGCCGCTCCGGCGACGAGAGCCAGGAGCGCACAGGCACAGTAGACATATTTGCCGAGGGGATAGAACCATTTGCCGATGGGCTTGCGCGCACCGAGGTTGACCGCCTCGAGCGCGAATTTTTTGCCGCCGACCCAGAAGAACATGATCGCCGCGAGCAATGCTCCGAGCGGGCAGATGTAGATCGAAACTACATCCATCCACTGCGAGACGATGGCCTGGATGCACAGAGCGATGCCGCAGCCGATGACGTGTATGACCGCCGTCGCGGGCACGCGCTTTAATTTAAACTTCTCCTGCAAGAACGCGACCGGCGCTTCATAGAGATTTATTATCGAGGTTATTCCGGCGAAGGTGACGCACACGAAGAACACGATTCCCACAATGCGCCCGCCGACCATGCCGTTAATTACGTTTACGAGGAAGATGAACATAAGGCCGGGGCCGCCCTCGTTGAGCTGCGCACCTCCCGTCGCCATGGCCGGGATGATAACGAATGCAGCCAGCAGCGCCGCGAGCGTGTCGAATATCGCGACGTTGCGCGCCGAGGACGGGATGCACTCGTCCTTACTTAAATACGAGCCGTAGATAACGCTGCCGTTTCCGGCAACGGACAGCGAGAAGAACGCCTGACCGAAGGCGTATATCCATAGCTTGGGGTCTGCAAGGCCCTGGGGATTTACGGTGAGGATGTACTTATATCCGTCGGACGAGCCGTCGAGCGTGAAGATATACACGCCCAGCGCCAGAAACAGCACGAACAGCACCGGCATCATGACCTTGTTTGCTCTTTCGATGCCTCCGGCTATGCCGAAGGACATGATGGCAAAGCTCACGACGACGGCAATGATGATCCAGACGTTTGCGCCCCAGGAGCTTGCCGTCGAATTGAAGGTTCCGACGATCTTGTCCATATCCTGACCCATGGCGAGCATATCTCCGGAAAAGGCCATGAAGGTGTACTTGAATATCCAGCCCATTACGCAGGTGTAGCCTATGGCCAACGCAAGCGAGCCGAGGATGGGTATATAGCCTATGCGTTCGCCTATCCTGCGTCTGCCGTATCTGAGCTCGGTGCACTTGCCGAACGAGCCCATGGGGCCCGCGCCGCCCGCTCTGCCGAGAGCAAACTCCTCGATAACGCCCGTGGATGCGATGAGGATAACAAATATAAAGTACGGCAGCAGGAAGGTCAGCCCTCCCCAGGTTGAGGCCAGCATCGGGAAGCGCCATATGTTTCCCATTCCGACAGCCGAGCCTATGCAGGCGATTATAAATCCGCTGCGGCTGCGAAAGCCGTCGCGCTTGTGTTCATTCTTCTCCATTATTCATAACCTTTCGCTCTCTCTGTTTTGACATGCTTCTCTAACTATACATTGCCTATGCCTTAAAGTCAAGCTGACGATGACAAAGCGGCAGGCTCTCGCCTGCCGCTTCGTAGCTGAAAATTAATTTAAAAGGAGATAAAGTTAGCTGTGTATTACTCGCACTGTGCGGGGTTCTCCCAAAGCAGGAGCTTTGTGCCGATGCCCTTTTCGAGCGCGGTCTGGTACAGATCGTAGCCGAGGCCGAGGTCGAAAACGCTCATACCGCAGGCTATGAAGCAGATGATATCGTCATCGCTGGTGCGCCCCTGCTGCTGACCCATGATGATCTTGCCGATGGCCAGAGAATCGTCGAGCGGCTCCTTCATGCCGAGGTCGATGAGGTGGTAAACCGGGCCGCCGATGACGCCCGCGTAGTACTCCTCCTTATCGCCGGTGGCGATAGCGTCCTCAACATATGCGTGGTGCAGACCGATGTGGTCGTAAACGACCTTCATCTTGGTCCACAGGCCGCCGTTTTTCTCGTATTCGCCGCCCTCCTCCTGGTCGAAGTGCACGGGGCCGGAGGCGAGGATGGTGCAGCCGGGCTTTACCCACTCGCCCTTGATGTTCAGGAACGCGGTGCGGGATGCGGCGACGGAGATGACGTCCGCCTGACGGACTGCCTTTTCGAGATCCTGCTCGACGACGGCCTCAACGCCGTACGCCTCGCGGACATGTGCCGCCAGCTTCTCTGCCGGAGCCAGGGAATGGTTATTGCAGATGACCTTCCTGACCTTGGGCATCTGGGTGATGATGTTGTCAAGGCAGGAGGTGCCGATAGCGCCGCAGCCGATGCACAGCAGGACCTCGGCATCCTTGCGGGCAAGGTAGCGCGTCGCAACGCCGGGAACGGCGCCGGTACGGGCCGCGCTCAGGAGGTTTGCGCTCATGTAAGCGATGGGTTCGCCGGTGTCCTTATTGTTAAGGGTAACCATCAGGACGCTGCGGGGCAGACCCTTCTTCTTGTTTGCGGCGTTCGAGCCGTACCACTTCTGACCGCAGATATCGAATCTGCCGCCGAGGTAAGCGGGCATTGCGACGAAGCGGCGGTCGGGGCCGGCGACGGGCATATTGGGGAACTCGCTCTCCTTGGGGAATACGATATACATACCGTGGTTATTGTGGTTGTTGCCGCCCATGAGATAGTCGCCCTTCGCGAGAAGGGTGAACACCTCTTCTGCGTTGTCAATACACTTTTTTGCATCCAGCACGCCTGCTGCAATGGTGTCGGGCTCAGACAGGTAGAGGAAATCAGTTCTATGAGCCATGATGATTCTCCTTTCGGTCGATCGGGACATTCCCGTAGTTATTCGATTCGGGCAATACTGCGATATATTGCCCTGCGATATATCAAAATTTACAATGTATAAGCGAAATAGTCAATGCCCCCGGCGTTGAAATAGCACTATATTCGCAAAAGATGAGAAGATTATTTCTTTTTCTATGAAAATCACAAATACCCATTGACCGGCAGCATGGTTTGTGTTAAAATTTTTGTACTAAACAATACAGAAAAAATCGATTTTTGCTTAAAAATGGGGTGTGAATTGCATGAGCGAGCAAACGGCAAAGCTTAGAGTGCTTAATCAGTGCATCAGTCCGGCATCAAAGACCGTTGGGCATCACCGCCATCGTGAGCCGGAGCTGCTGCTTGTCACGAGCGGCGAGCTGCGCGCACTGCTGCCGAATCGGGAGCTCGTCCTGCGTGAGGGCGAGGGACTTTTCATAAACAGCGGCACGGCGCACGGAGTCGTCGCAAATTCGAGGGAGGGTGCAAATTTCATCTGCGTGAGCTTCAGCACCGACTGCATCGCCGGCGCCGACGATGCACGGCTTATCGCGCGCTATGTAGACCCTATACTCAAGGCGCGCAATTTTGAGCATATCCCCCTGCGCGGCAGCGGCTGGGCAAATGACATATGCGATGCCCTGCGCAGTATGCAGTCAGCGTATTCTGCAAAAATGCCGGGGTACGAGCTGCGGCTGAAGATACTGGTGTCGGAGATATGGCTCACGCTGTACGAAAACTGCGTGCCCGATCTCGGCGATAACCGCAGCGTTTCGCACACGGAAAAGGTTCGCATAGATATTCTGCGCAGATTCATACAGGAAAACTACGCCGAGAAGATAACTCTTGAGGATATCGCGGCCTCGGCGCACATAAGCCGCGGCGAGTGCTGCCGCATATTCAAGCGTTTGTACGGCACGACGCCGTTTCAGTACCTCGTTCACTACCGCCTGACGCGCAGCGTGTACTATCTGTCCGAAACGGATAAGAGCATCTCACAGATAGCGCAGAGCGTCGGCTTTTGCAGCAGCAGCTACTACACCAAGTGCTTCCGCTCGGAATATAAATGCACGCCGCTGAAATTCCGCCAGGCGCAGCATCGTCTGGCCGAGATATAGCCGGACCCCATCAAACACAGCCCACAATATACACTATTTAAAGAGCAGCCTCCGAGGGTCGTTGACCCTCGGGGGCTGCTTGACTGTTAAAAAACCTATGCTGCTGAGTAAATACAACCGCGCAGCGGGGGAGTTTGAGGGGGCAAGGCCCCGCTCGAAATCAGATTATAGCCATCAAAAATGTCCGTCACGGACTTTTTGACGAGCGCAGCGAGATTTTTCGTGAAGCGTAAGCTTCACAAAAAATGCGGCGCTTTTTCGGCGCGCAAAAAAGTCTGTGACTTTTTTGATACGCCGAAGCAGCCTCCAAGGGTCGTTGACCCTTGGGGGCTGCTTGAGTTTGTTATAGATGACGGGAATCGAACATCTGCTGACCGTCAGTTATACTATTTTTATCTCATCGCCGGTCTTTACCGCGCCGGATTCAAGCACTCTTACGAAGATGCCCTCGCGCGGCATGACGCAGTCACCGGCGGCCTTGCGTATGGCGCAGTCGTTGTGGCACTCCTTGCCTATCTGCGTGACCTCGCACAGAGCCTCGCCTATGCGCAGGCGCGTTCCCACCGGCAGCGTGTGCACCGACATGCCCTTGACAAGTATATTCTCGGCAAACGCGCCGTGCGCAAGCTCAAAGCTCAGCTTCTCCTGAAGCTTTTTAACGCTTTCTGCCGACAGCAGGCTCACCTGCCTGTGCCAGTTGCCCGCGTGGGCGTCGCCCTCGATGCCCCAGTCCTTTTTCAAAAACGCCTCGGGGATCTCGTGCTTTTGTATCCCGCGGACGTCGCTTATGCAAATTACAGCTATCTCAGCCATATTTCAGCCTCCTATACGATACATGCTTCGTTTTGCCTCGCTGCGCTCGGTCGCCGAAAGCGCGACGTGCTTTTCCGGCTTGTGCGACACAGCGGTAAGTATTGCATCCCTGAGCTCTTTGCCGTGCAGACCTCGCACGGGTATCTCCTCGGCGGAATGCAGGCAGGGCTTTAAGCAGCCGTCGGCCGTCAGGCGCAGACGGTTGCACTCGGCGCAGAAATGATTGCTCAGGGGGCTTATCAGCCCGATCTTGCCCTCGGCATCCGGCAGCTTATACAGCCGCGCAACGGCATGCCTTTCACCCGGCGCCGGCTCAAGCTGCGGAAGTCTGTCCAGAACCGTGCCGACCGGCAGATACGCGTCGGCCGAAAATTCACCCTTAGTATCTCCTATGGGCATGAGCTCTATAAATCTAAGCTGCACGGGGCAGCTCATTGTCAGCGCCGCAAGAGCTTCGATCTCATCGTCGTTAAAGCCGCCTATGAGCACGGTGTTGAGCTTCACGGGGCTCATCCCGGCTTCAAGAGCCGCACGAATGCCGTCGAGCGCGGCGGCAAGACGGCCGCCCCGCGTTATTTTTTCGTACTTTTCGGCATTGAGCGTATCGAGACTTATGTTTATCCTGTGTATCCCGGCCTCATACAGCTCCCGTGCCATCGGCGCAAGGAGCGTGGCGTTGGTTGTAAGGCTCATATCCTCGATGCCGGGTATTTCCCCGAGCCTGCGCACAAGGGGCACAATATCGTCTCTGACCAGCGGCTCGCCGCCCGTTATGCGCAGCTTTTTCATACCGAGCCCGGCCGCCGCACGCGCGATCTCGACAAACTCGTCCGCGCTCATCGCCTGACGGCAGGGACATTCCTTCATCCCGTCCGGCGGCATGCAGTAGACGCATTTGAGGTTGCAGGCGTCAGTCACCGATATGCGCAGATATTCGATTTTTCTGCCGTATCCGTCAGTCATTTTTACTCACAAAAAACTCCGTGGGCTTTTCGGAACTGTGCTATGCGCTCGTCAAGAATGTGCCCGTTCTTGATGACGGTCGCCTTTTTGAGCGATTCGGGGTATTCGTCAAAGTCCTTTTCAATGATAATGTCGATGTAATTTGAAATTCCCTCGCTGAGCACCTTCGTCACGGTTATGGGGTACATGGCGGGGGTGTTGTCCACAGCGTAGTGCACAACGCCGTCGACGACGTACACGGGATCGTCTATCGTCGTCGGGTGCGAGGTCTCGATCTCAAGATGCGGATCGCAGCTTACGTCGATTATGAGCGTGCCCGGCTTCATTTTCTTGAGGTCTTCCTTATAGATTATCCTGTCGGTGCGCGTCGTATCCCACATGACGCAGTTTATAAGCACGTCATAGTCGAACATGTTCTGCCGGAACAGCTTTTCGAGCCTGTGGCTGTAAACATCGACCCTTGCGCCGAGACCGTGCAGGATGCGCATCGCGCCCTTGGCGGTCTGCCCGTTGCCGAGTATGGCGACACGCGTGTCATAGGGCATCTTGCCGCAGTAGCGGAACGCCTGCATGACGGCAGCCTCACCGGCGACCTCGCGGTTGCGGTAGAATATATAGCGGCCGTGCTCGAATATCTCCTCCCATGCGACGACGGTATGCTTTTTGCGGAGCATGTCGCTCGTGAAGTCGATATTCTGCACCGTGTGCGCCCAGCCGAACATTATCTTGCTGCTCTTTATCTCGTCGAGGTAGTCCGCATCGCCGAGCTTGACGTCGGTTATGATATCGCAGCTTAACGCCTCCTCGCGTGAGACGATGTGGCAGCCGCAGGCGGCGTACTCATCGTCCGTAACGCCGACGGCAAGGCCGTAGCCTGTCTCAAAATACATTTTATCCGTGTTTTTTATCCTGCCTATGTGCTCGGGCAGAAGGGCGCGGCGGCCTTCGCCGTTTTTGTGGCTTATAAGGAAACCGATAGTTTTCATATTGTCTCTCCTGTCTCAGTATTTTTTAAGCTCGTATTGCTTTGCCTTGAGCGCGAGCTTTGCGCGGAAAAAGGCCTTGAACTCCTCCGAGTGCTCGGCGACCTTGTGCAGATCCTGATGTATGTTTATCTCGATTATCTTAAAGCCGTCGTCGGTGATGGCGATGTCAAAGCCGAGATACTCAAGCTCCGGCATGAAGCGGCAGATATCCGTTATGCCCTTTTTCATCAGCTCCCAGTTGGGAACGATGCCCTCTATCCGAACACCGGTGTCCGGATGCACGGGGCAGGGCGTGAACTTATGATCGATGATCTTCTCGGCGCAGTAGTAGCGCCCCGTCGGGATGTCTATCTTCGCGCAGATGCCGCCGTAGCCGACGTTGTCGGTAAAGCCCGTCGAGGAGGAGCCTATGCGCATATACGTCTGCATGATCTTCGGCTCGTAGGCCGACCGGTTGACGACCGCTACACGGATGGTGTTTACAGAGTACGGATATATCTTTTTAAGGTCCTTGTGCATGAAAAGATACTCTGTTATGACGTAAATGGACTTAAAGCCCTCTATCATCTGCCGTATCCCGTCCTCTGTCATCTCTGTGCCGTTTATGAGGTACTTGCCGTCCGCGTACTCCATGCGGTAAAAGCCGTCGCCGTGAGTGCCGGAGGAGGGCTTGAGCGCAAGGAGCTTTTCCTGCCGCAGCAGAGCGAAGATTCCGTCAAATGATGCGTCAAAGCCCTCGGGGATATCCTGAAGCGCCTTTATGCAGGTCTGCCCCTCCATTTTTATTATGTCGTAGTAGTATTTCGCAAGATACTGCTTGTACGGCTCAAAGACATAGCGCGTCGTGGTCTTGTCGTTTATCCATATCTGATAGCTGTTGTTTATGCGGTTGAGCCAGTGGTACTGATAGTCGGACAGAAAGTCCTTGTAGTTATCCTTCGTAAGCCCGTACTGCTTTATCCGAAACGACAAAAAGCCGCGCTTATAGCACCATAGCTTTTGAGACAGCGTCGTACCCTTATTGTGTCGCAGATCATCCCACACCGAGCTCATCCAGAGCTTCTGCATATAGGGTCTTATGCCCGGACGGCAAAAGTGCTTGACAAAGCGCTTAAAGCGCTTGTATTTAAACGCCGTCCACCATTTTTCACGCGTGACGACGACGGTCTCGCGCTTTTCGCGAAGCCTCGTCATGAGGTAGTCGTTGAGCTCGTCGCTGTGCGCGACAGGCGGCAGATCGGGATTCGTGTCGATGGAATCTATGACAAAGCCGTCGTCGGTGAATATGATGCTCGCGGTGAAATATTCGATCTCACTTATATAGCCCGCGATATCCGTGACGGTATTTATAAGCTCGTCCCAGCAGCCTATCCTTTCGCCGTCGAGCTCTCCCGAGGGTGTCACCGCTCGGCAGCGCACCGCGCCGCCGTCAAGGTCGGTGTAGTAATAATCGAGAAGCCTTGTCTCTTTAAGCTTTTCGTTTGCGATGTATATCCTCAGCATGCCGGGCTTGGCATCGCTCATTTTATACGGCTCTGCTATGACATAGCCGTATTTGAACGTCGAAATAAGCTCAAAAAGGCTCTTTTTATCGTAATGATCGCGCTTGCAGGGATTTTTCTCAAAGCCCTCGGGCAGCTCGTCGGGGTACTCTCTCAGAAGATACGCCTGATCGTAGTCGTTGCCGTAGATGCTCATGCGCGCCTTGCAGACCTTGTCCTCGCACAGCTCGTAGCGATCCTCGCCGGTGCGCCTGATAAGATACGCACAGCGGTGAGCCGAGGCGCGGTCGGGGCGGATGACGAGCTCGCCGCGCTCGTTCAAAAGCCTTATGAAGTCG
>ULXJ01067645.1_pt1 | contig 44626 bp, 72 predicted proteins | sample 1960981 | NCBI WGS metagenome assembly ULXJ01 (sample SAMEA4835830, study PRJEB28245) | human gut metagenome | biome: gut microbiome; material: fecal sample | place: Denmark | collected 2008 | reverse complement strand
ACAGAAGAAGATAAACAATGGCTTCAAGAACATCATCAAGACGAGGCGAGCAATATACAAAGGGACAAGTGGCATTTTTTCGATATACCTCGAGTTATGATGACAGGAAGCAACGAATTTGCAAGAGAAATTTATGATAGATTTAGTAAATATTCGTTCAAAGGACAATTTGGTATAGCGTGGTAAAAAATGAGGTTACACGAGTTAAAAATTAAAGCAGAGTATGCAAATGCGAAACTAAAAGGTATCAAGCCATTTGAAATACGCCTCAATGACAGGAACTATCAAGTAGGCGACATTATCAGATACACTTGCATTGATAGCCCTTATGTAAACGATAAACTCAAAGATAAGTTGTATCACATAGTTTATATCACAGATTATATGCAACTAAAAGATTATGTTGTGTTCTGTGATTTAGAAGTAGAAAGTGAAAATAAAATATTTGATAATTCATACGAGGAGAAAGAAAAATGAAATTTCCGACATTTGAAGAAATTGATAAAGGTTATTGCGTTTATACCGACTATGTATATCTCGGCAAGGACGATTGTGGCGAGCCTAAATATGGCGAGAAAAAAGACCTTGAAGTTATAATTGCACATAATAATTATAAGGAAATTCTAAACGGAGTTTATATTACTCGTAATAGGAAACACGAAAACACGGGTTTCAAATTCACTATCGCAGGCAATAAATATGGTTATCACTATAATTATTCTGAAAAAGGTTGGGCTGATTGTATAGCCAAAATCAAATCCATTTTATCGTTTTATCGTAGGTGCATTGACACCATTTTGGAAGAAGAATGAAAACACGAGAAATCACGGACGAAATTAAAAAGCAAGTAGTCGAGTGTTATAACCGTCATTATTCGACAGAAAAAACACTTAACATAATTCCTATAAGCATATACCAGTATTATGGGATATTACACGAGGCAAGGGAAAAGGGCGAGTATGTGATACCGCCCCACTCCCCAAAACCAAAGCCGCCGAAACCGCAGAAAGTGCAGAAACAGCACGAGTACGATGTGCGCCGATATAATAACCCTAAAACCGCAGCAAACATAGAAAAGACCATTGCAATGCGGGCGGACGGAGTAACGCTCCGAGAAGTCGCAGAAAGGCTTGGCGTGTCGCTTGGAATGGCAAAATACTATTGGAGTATAGCAATATATAGGGGCGAGCAAAAGACGGGCAGACCGAACAAGTTTGAGCCGAGCGGCGTTGAGATTGCCAGAATGAGGCAACTATATGCGGGCGGAGCGTCGGTTGCCCAGATAGCCGCAGAAATGGGCGTAAGCGGGACGACAATATACAAGTACATAAAAGATAATAAATGGCACAGGGCGGCGGTTAGGGATATTCACCGCGAGCGCGTGATATACTTATACCGTTGCGGGTTCTCTTATAGTGAGATTGCCCGCACAATAGACCATAGTATAAACTATGTAGGTAAATTATTAGACGGGGAAAAGAACAGGAGAGGCAGACCGTGGACGGGCGACGACGAAAGGGCTTTGATTGCAGCCGTCAAGGACGGGAAAACGCCCGCCGAGATAGCCCTGCAAATGGGACGGAGCGCAAACACAATATCACAATACATTTACTTATTGCGGAAAGGCGGCAAGATACCGCCGAGCCAAAGGGCGATAAACCGCCTTAAAAACGGCGAAAGCACAGCGGACGAACAAGTTATCACCCGAATATAAAAAACCGCCCACGGGGCAATCACGGGGCGGAAAAGGGCAAAAAGATACCCACGGCACAAAACCGTGGGCTTTTCTTTACTTTGTTTCTAAACAATTTTTTAATTCAAATACTATTGCAGGGGGGCAACTTCCGTCGCCTTTGTCAAAATAACCGTCCTTTAATATGTTATCAAACTTTTTGACCGTTCGCTCTATCCATTTTTGGTAAATGTTTCGTTTGCCGTTCCATTGTAAGATGATTTCATTTTTGCAATATGCAATAGGGCTAACAAGCGTATTACTTCCGCTTAACCAAACAAATGGATATATGTTTTTTTTGGCGATTTTGTCAGTGTCCAAATATTGCCTAAAACAATTAAGTTCTTTAATGTCCATTTTCAAAACTCCTTTGATGTTATTATTTTTTAAGCACTTCTTCAAGTGTGTAGATGTATTTTTCACGGGTAAATACCACCGCTCCGAAAAGGCGGGCTACCGCATAGGCGCGTCGCTTGTCGGTGTAGTCCCTTTGTTTTCCGTTTATAAAAAGCGTATAGATTGTCATTTTTCTATTCTCCTAAAATGTATTGTATGTCGCTTGTTGGTAAGTCGCAGATTTGTACGCGTTGCAGGTCGGGCGAGTTCGGGAGCGATACGAGCGCGTCGCCCTTGCCGAGCAGGTCAACCGCTTTGGCGCAATCAATTATATTTATGCTATGTCTTTGATTATTGACCGAAAGACAGATTTTTGTTTGGCAGCCGTATTTTACGGTCGAATTGATAACTTGTAGCACGGGATTTTGTGTCGCTATAATCGCGAACACATTGCAGGCGCGCCCCAGATTGACAACTTTATTCATAAGTGTATCAAGCATATCACGCGCTTCCTTTGTGCCTTGTCGCAGTTGCGCGTATTCGTCGATGACAAGCATGAAAAGCGGAAAGTCGGAAAGGTCGGCTTTTCTCTTGCCTTTTTCTTGTAAAATCTTGTAGCGGTTGTCGATTTCGTCGGCGGTCTTGCGGATAAGGCGCAATGCCTCGTCGAATGTATAGGCGACGGGTTCAATAAGTTGTGGCAGTCGCCCGTCATATATTGAAAACTCCGTGCGCTTTAAGTCAATCATTAAAAAGACGATTTCCGACGGCTTCGCGCCGATTGCAAGCGAAAGCACAAGATTATTTACAGCAACGCTTTTACCGCTCCCCGTTGCGCCCGCTACAAGCACCGAAAGGGTGTCCATAATATTAGCAGTAATAGGCTTATTGTCCGTATCAATGCCGATGAGCATTTCGCCCGCGCACTTGTTATATGCGTTGCGCCCGAAAGCGAAAAAGTTAGGGAAAGCGCGTTCAGGGTTCGGGATTGTTATTTTAAGCGTATTGCCGACGCCCGTATTTGCGTTGTAAGTGATTTTTTGCCCCGTGGCGATTTCCAGTGCGCCGACAGCCTTTTTGACCGTTTGCGGCGTGTTTCCGCCGTCAAGGTGTGCCGTGTATGTCGTGCAGGTGTAGCCCAGAACGGCAGGCGCAACCGTGCAAGGCGCGCCGTGTGCAGTTAAGGTCGATTGTATAAGGGTTTCAGTATAGTATTTCATTTTTCCGCCCTCGTTATCTCGTACACGTCAAACGCCTTGCCGCTTGCAACTTTTCGGAAGGTGTAGCCGCACGCTTCAAAAATTGAATAAAAGCACGATACACCGCATCCGCCATCAAATGACGGTAAGCCCGCCCACACGTGCACGCCATACGGGAAGGCTTCGCCCGCTTCCGCGTGGTCGTATAAAATTTTAAGTATTTCGGGGTTCTGGTTCATCGCGCTTGCTATTGCCGCGCTTTGCTTATCATACCCGCACCCGCTCGCGCTTCCGTACGTCGCGACGCGCTCCGCCGCCACTCTTGCGCGGGGGTTCATTCCCCACGTTCTATTTTTGTGCCACTCGACGACGACAGACACCGCCGCGGGGGCTTCGACTTCCTCAACCTCGTGGACACGCTCAAAGCGTTTTGCGATTTCTCGGTCGATTTCGCGCTTGCGTTTATTCGTGATTTTCTCAATGATTTTTTCGGGCAATTTGTCGCCCGTCGGCAATTCCCTAACCGCCGCCAGCGTCGAAGGCGTCAAAAAATGATTTGCGCGCCAGTCCCTCAAAAAGTCGCCAACGGTCGCCTCCCCAACTTCGTCAATCGTGTTGTTTAATTCATTGTTGTAATGTGCCGTGATTTTTTCTCTTAATTCGTTGTAATACATATTATACACTTTTTTAAAACTCCTTTATTTTTATAATTTTCTGGTCTATGAGTTTTTGCAAAAACTCCCGCTTATTTTTGCTATCGTCAAAACCGCCGTGGAAAATTTTACTATATTGAAAATATCCGATTTCGTTCCTGTAGTCGTTCAAAAACAAATATAAATGTTTTCGCGTTGTATTTGAAAAGTCCCAGTCGTTACCAAAAACGATTTTACCGCTTTTTTTGTCGATAACGGCGATTATGCTATCATAACTCTGGAAAACGATTTTCTTTTCGTCGTTCATAATAAATTGATTTTTATTATAAAATTGTCTGATATACATTGTAAACTCCTTTCCCCGCGATAACGCCCGCGGGGTGGCGGTATTTTTTTTATTCCTTTATCTACTAACTAAAGTATTGCAAATATAGCCGTTTATGTCCCTTGTTACAATTTCGTCGTTTTGTTGCCTTAATAATACCACGGCGGCGCGGTGTTGTCAATAGTTTTTGCCATACCAATTCTGATATAATGCCATATCACTATTGATATATATATCACTTGTATATTTATACATACTATTGTATATTTATACATAAGGGTATAAAAGGGGCTACAAGGCACGGAACGCGGGCGGCGCACTCTTTCCCCGTCTATATCGCTAACGCCTTTATATATGCCTTTATACGCCTTTAATATATTATATATCTTTTCTTTTCTCTTAAAACAAGTTATAAGCACTCACTTATATATCATAGTTTATTTATATTATTATAGTTTATTGTTTTGTTGCCTAAAAAAGTAAGTTATATATACTTTACTTATCACACGCGCGCGAGTGGGTTTATAGTGATTTAGGGCGGTTTATGGGCGATTATGGGCTATTATGGCGGGATTTCTGGGCATTTTGGGCGGTCGTATCCGTCAAACGGTCGTTTTCTGGACGCTGGAACGGCTTGCGGGCGCGTTCGGGCGTGTTTTTCCGTGCGTGCGGGCGCGGGGTGTACCCCTGCCATTTTTCGCGCGCGCCCAATCCCTGCGGGTTTACCCCCTCATAGTGTGCGGCGGTTATATAGGGGAGAACGAGTGGTGTGTGGAGCAAAGTGAGTGCGAGTGAGTGTGCTTATTGCATAATAATTAGAGCATAAATATATATAATATAGGGGGTGGTGGGGCGAAAGGTTGATTTTGTGGCAAAAGAAAAAGAGCGGTGAAATGTTGCTTCCGATAACAAATCATCACTCTTTCTCAAAATGGGGGAAATGAAATACTACATTTTCATTTATACAATTATAGTATAAGCGATTTGGTGCGGAAAGTCAAGGGAAAGTGCGAAATTGAAATATTTGAGCGAAAGATGTTCAGTGTGGTGATAATGTTTTTGGTGGAAAGTGTCAAAATGTATAAATATTCAAAAAGTGCGGGTGGCGGTGCTAACTATAATTAGCAAATTTGTGGAAAAAAGTGGTTGACAGTTTAGTATTTTCAGATATATAATAAAGATAGACATTGGTTGTATTTTGTCCTCCTGTTGTATTTTAATTCGGGAAAGGCGGGTTGTGTGAGAGCAACCCGTTTTTTCTATTTATTTTAATAAGGATTATCTTTGTAGATATTAAAAAAGGAGAAAGGTATATATTATGGAAGAATATAAAGCGGTCGTCGTAACCGACGAAAAAAAGATAAAGGAAATCAAAAGTGCGTTGTTATCAAGGGAAAGTTCGATTGCGGATATTAAGCCTGCCGCGCCTGACAAGTTGCCTGAAAATGCACAAAAAATGTGGTTTGGTAAGGTTGACAAATAATAGCACATAATGATATTATATTTATAGACAAAAGAATAAACGGTTAAGAGCCGAAATCGCCCGACAATCACGGGAATGTGAGTACGCTCTTGACTTTTGGTAAGTTTCGACACGGATTTTCGCTACCGTAGTTCGGACAAAAAAGCCCTTGTAAATTGCTGAAAGGCAGTAAGTTTAAGCAGGGGCTTTAATTTTTTTGAAATTTTTTCTATTTTTTTAAGAAAATCTCTTGACAGCAGTGGTCGAAAGTGGTATTATTTGCTTATCAACAGTAGGAGGTCATCAAAAATGACTAATAAAGAAAGGCAAAAGAGCCTTGATAAACAAAAGTGGGTAAACAGCGAAGATTTTGGCTATGATTTAAGCGGGAAACTTTTTTATTGCGACCATTGCAAGTTTCAAACGGAGCGCAATATGATAAAAAGTTGTATGGCAAGTCAAAAACAGCGCGAAGAAAAGAGCCTTTGCGCCACGGCTTATAACAAAATGGTTAGAGGAGGAAATAAATAATGGATAAACTTTTACAATATTCGGGAATGTTGGAACGCTTTGCTTTCTTGTCGCTGCTCCGTTCGGGCGACAAAATTCTCGGGGAAACGGTTGATTTTACCGATGAGCAAAAAGAAAGGCTTAAAAATTATTCGGAAAATTTATAAAACCCGTTGACAAAAGTGGGCGTTGGTGGTAATATCAAAGAGTAATCAACGTTTACTCCTGACATAAAAACACATTGGTTACTAATTGCGTAGCGAGGTTCAACCTTGCCGCGACCGCGATTGCCGACTTATATGGGTTGGTTATGATAAGGTTATCTCGAAAGTTTCCTTGTTGTGTAAAACATACTGTCATATAAGCGGTTAGGGCGATGAACCAACCTAATTGCCCAACTCCTTTGCTTTGTATCAAATAGTGTTGCTTCGGCATTGTTGTTTGTACATTTATAACTCCTTTATGCGGTTTGGGCGACACCGTACAAAAAGTCGCCCACTCCTTTGTTTTTTTGCATTATGAGCGTAGATAATTATGCAAATACAATAAACATTTGTAATAAAGAACTTAATAAGCGACTTAATAAAAAAGCGTTGTGGGACGATGATGAAACCGTTTCACAACTTTTTGATATTCTTTACACTGCCTATTGGCAACAAATTCATAAAGTTTTAGTGCCACAAGAGAATAAAACGGCGGAAGCGGAAATTTGCTCCCATATTAGGTGCATTATTTCTAATCACCTATTGCCTTTATATGCCAAAGTGGAAAAATTGAGCAAGATTGCGAAAAAATCGCCCGAAAACACAAAGTTGTTGAATAAGTATATGGAACTTTACGATAACTTTTATGCGCTCGCGGCGTTTCGCTCGCTTAAACACTTTGCTCTTTATATGGAATTTGATACCGACCCGAAAGATAGGGTGTGGGAAAATGTAATGCCTTGCTTTGAGGGGCTTTACTTCTATATAAACAAAATGGTGCTTGACGGCTCTATAAAACATATATGTAAACAATATCCAACGGGGTTTGGCAAGTGCATACTTGAAACTGAAAAGGCATATACTCCGAACGGATATATTCCGCTTAAAGACCTTAATGTTGGCGATATAGTATATTCTCTTAAAGATAATAAACTTGTTGAGCGCAAAATAACCAACAAATGGAATAGTAGGAAATCTCAAATCAAAATAACGGCAAGGAACGGTCAAACGATAATTTCAAGCCCCGAACATCATCACCTTACACAAAGGGGATATGTGCGTGCCGACGAAATAACGGCAAGCGACTATATCTATGAATTTTGTGCAAAAACCGACGGCGGGCAAGAGATTGATTACGATGAGTTGTTTTTCATCTCTTGTATGCTTTTTGAGGGGCATTGCAAAAAGAATTTATATAAGTTTGCACAACAAGACAATGAAGTTGCCGCCGCATTTGAGAAATGCCTTGGAAACTTGAATTTTGATTATGCAAAAAAGTATCATAATAATTGTTTAGAATATAGGATTAAGTCAAATAACGGAAGAGTTGCCGAACTGTTGAAAAAGTATGGAATTTTTGGGGAATTAGCCACCGAAAAAAGACTTCCGCAACAATTTTTTAACTTATCTTTGAAGCAAAAATATGAGTTTTTGGGGATAATGTTCGGCACGGACGGATATATTTGCAAATTAAGGGACGGCGGAAGCCTAACGGGGATAACCCTTGCCAACAAACCGCTTATTGGCGACATTCAAAGACTGTTGTCATCTTGTGGTATTTATAGTCTTGTAGGCTATAAGCCCGTTCACCTTAATGGAAAACTTTTTGATAGTTGGGTTTTGCAAATCCCCGACGAGTTCATAGAGGAAATATATAACAACATATATTGTTTCCATAAACAACAAGTCTTAACCGACCGATATAACGACATTTGTGCAAAATCTATGAAACCATACTCTAATTGCATAAACTATCCGAAAGAACTCTTTATAGGCAAAAAAGGGTTTAAGCGTAGAGTAAATAAAATATGGAATAGGAATAGCACATTTAAGCGTAGTTTTGTTGAAAAATACAACAACGAAACAAACGAATTAAACGATATTGTTTCAAAAGATTTTGTATGGCAAAAGGTAAAGTCAATAGAAGCAATTTCGGAAGAAGCAAATATGGTTGATATTGAAGTTGAAGAAACTCACAACTTTATTTGCAACGGCATTGTAACACATAATAGTTATAGCGACGTAGAAGCCATATCTTTTATATTTGGTATAAACCCTATAAACAATGATATAATGAAAGTGGTGGGCAACCCCACGCTTGTGTCGGACGTTATGACAGGCATAGTCAATACAATGAGTAGTGCAAGATATGCCAAAGTGTTCCCATATTACGCGCAATTTAACGGCAAGGAAGAGATTTTTTCCATTTGTAGAATAAGTCAGGGCAATCAGGGCATTTTGGTAATAAACGGCTCTAAACGCCCCAAATCATTCCTTTGTTGCGGAAAAGAAACCGCTATTGACGGCGGTCGCTTTAAGTATAGATTTTATGATGATATTTGTAGGTCGAAAGACAAGGAAAATATCAATGAACACGACAAGGACTGGGCGAGATATAACGATTGTTGGAAAAAGCGTGAGTACGACCAGTATAACTCATTTGAGATAGCGGGTGGCACTGCCTATTCAATTTATGACTTTTTGTCAAGATACAAGGAAAAGTTTGGCGCAAAAAAAGCCGTTCCCGATACTCGCTTTAAGTACACCTATGTGAACGAAAGCACTCGATTTGTTTCGGTGTCCTGCCCTAAACTTGACTTTGACACCGATGAAAGCACTTATCCCGCAAAATACTCAACAGCGGAAGCAAGGGAAGAACGCAATAGAGATATGCGTACCTTTATGGCAATGGAACAACAATCGCCATTACCGCCAGAGGGAACACCCTATTATTGGGATAATTTAAGATTATATACGGATTTGCCCGCAAAAGAGTGCAACGGTGGCACAAGAAGTGATTTTTCGTGGGCAGCACTTGACTTGCCGAGAAAAGGAAACAACTATGCCGCGCTTGGCATTTTCTATCGGGATAACAAGAGCAAGGATTTTTTCTTCACCGATTGCGTTTATGAAAAGAAACCGCTTGACGGGAAAATCGCCGATAAAGAGTTGTTGGACTATATTTGTGAAAAAATGGTTTTCCACAAGACAACTAACCTTGTCGTAGAAACAAACACGAACTCAATGATTGTAAGCGAGATAAGGAAAAGGCTTGCGGCACTTGGGTGGTCGTGCAACATTATACCGCAATACTCTTATGAAAATAAAGAAGTAAGGATATTTAATACTCAAAGCGCAATTTTGGAGCGTATTCGTTTCCCTGACCGAAAAATGTTCCCCGAAAGTTCAAATATGGGACAACTTATGCGCCACGTTGTTTGCTATGCTTATGACGGCAAAAACGACGACGGAATTGATATGATTTCGATGTTTGCAAAGGCATTTGTAAGCAATGGTGTGAAAATGGGAGCGATTGAGGTGCTTGAAACTCGCCGATAAATATTACTTTTTTTATTAAAAATATGTTGACAAACATAAAAAATGTTTGATAATATAAAAATAAGGACACTGCGATTATGGAGAAGTATGTAATTTGCCCTTGCTGCAAACGGGCTGATAAGCCGCTTGATATTGAAGTTCCCGACGGATTTGAGGTGGACTTTGATATGCGACACTACACACATAAAACTTTTTGTGATAATTGCCGTAGAGTAATTAAATATAGTTTTAAGCAAAAACAAAATAACTGATTTCTATTGCGCAGACAGTGGTTTGCGCTCTTTCTATTGAGGTATAACGTGATATTCGATTACGGCGGTATTAAAAAAATCAAAATCCCCTTTACCAAAGAGGAATTTTCTGCGTTTACAATAAACGAACTCATCTCGGTATATACGAAATATATGCCGTTTTGTTTGCAAGTTCATAATCTTAACGTTATCAAAGAAGATTACTTGTATAACTATTTTGTTGGCAAGCAGGATATTCGTACCAAAACAAGGGCGTTTCTTGGTGATGACGCAACAAATACCGACGCAAATCAGCGCGTCGTTGAAAACCACGCAAATGCACAAGTAACCTTTAAGGTTGACTTTTTAATGGGCGATGAAATGCAATTAACGCACAAATCGGACGTTGAGAGCGACGACCTTACCTATCTTGACAATTTCCTTGAAGATAGCGGATTTTTCACTGCTTTCCGCGAAACCAAAAAAATGATGTATGCGGTGGGCATTGGCACGACTTATTGTGTTCCCCGCACCGATATTATCGAATATGACGAAAACAATAGAGCGAGATATAGTAAAGAGTACGATAAAGACACTATGTCGCCGTTCATTTGTGAAGATGTTGACCCCCGCTATAACTTTGTTGTATATTCTAACTATTATGGCGAAGAACCGCTGTTTTGCGTGAGCATTATTGTTGACGACGCAAACGATAAGTGTGTATTTCTCATTAACAACGGTAAATTTACACTCAAATGCGAGGGGTCTTATCTTGGCGCAACTTCCGTGCCTTTTAGCGGTGATTATGCCATTTCGGAAATCACTAAAAACGCATTTACTAAACTTCCTATCATTGAACACGCTCGTAATAAAGAGCGTATGGGTATTATTGAAACCAACAAGGACTTGCTTGATGTAATCAACCTTATCGTTTCAAATAGTGCCGACGCAATCATTGACACCGTGAACAATATCCTTGTCTTTGAGAATGTGGAAGTTGACGAAGAAACCGTAAAGGCAATGCGTCGTGGTGGCACGATTAAAGTAAAATCTTCGGGCGACCCGAATATGCCGAGCAAGGTTTACACTCTTGAAGTGAAAATGAACCACTCGGACGTCAATGTATTTTATGAACAAAGAGTAACCAAAGCATACGATATAGCGGGCGTGCCTATTGCAAGCGGTGTTACAACCACGGGCGGTCAAACGGGCAAGGCAAGACTTCTCGGCGGCGGCTGGGAAAATGCTTATACAAAAATCAAGGGCGATATTATCGGTATGAAAAAAAGCGACTATGCTTTGCTGAAACTTATCCTTGATATTTGCCGTACTGTCCCCGACACCAAAGTTGATGAACTTTCGGCAAGCCAAATTGAAATCAAATACAACATCAACCCGAATGACGATATTTTGTCCAAAGCGCAAGCGGCGAACAACTTGTACAACATTGGTATGCCGCCCGAGATGATTTTGACCGATACAGGCTTGTCAATGGACGCGCACACCGACGGCTTTAAGTGGCAACAATATATCGACCAAAAAGAACAAAAGGAAGCGGAAAAGGCGGAACAAGCCCTTGCCGCAACCCAAAAAATCGTTGGAAACGGCGATAATAACGACGGACAAAACGATTACAACAAAAATAAGGCGGTTGCAAAGCCGAAAGGCTAACACATATATAAATTTCTCGACCTTGCAGAGATATAAATACAAGGCGGTCTATGCGGAGAGCCACTTCGCGTTTACAAACCAAGGCTGACCGACGGAGCATTATGGAACTCAAAGATTTACTCGGCGAAAATTACAAAGACGGTATGACGATTGAAGAAATCAATACCGCACTCGCAAACAAAAAGTTTGTTGACCTTTCAGGCGGCGGATATGTTTCCATTGATAAGTTCAAGGCAACGGAAAAAGTCGCTACCGACGCAAAAGCGGAACTCGAAAAAATAAGGCAAGCGTCTATGTCGGAAGAAGAAAAACGACAAGAAGAATGGAACGCTTTGCAAGCGCAGTTGGATATTCTTACCAAAGAAAACCAAAAGAACGCGTTTGAGAAGAAACTTTTGGCAAACGGCTATGACGCCGAGGAAACACAACAAATTATGGCGAACCCTGACGACCCTGCGATATATGCACAAATTATGAAAACCCGCATAGAAAAAATAGTCGCACAAAATAATGCGGAAAACTTGAAAAATAGTGTAAAATTACCGCAAGCAAGTCCCGACGGGAAACCTAAAAAACTTACCGATTACTCTATGAGAGAACTTAACGAACTTCGTGATAGTAATCCCGCACTGTATCGGCAAATCTTAAACCAAAAATAATTATTAGGAGAAAACTAAAATGGCAGTTTTTGATAGCAAAATTTTTAACGGCGAAGTATTTGAAAGATATACGCAGACCGTATCCGACCTGCGCAGGAATGAACTTCTTAAAGCAGGTGTTTTCGTAAACGTTTCGGGCGATATGAGAGCAAGGTTTTCCGAACAAGTTGGCTCGCACATCGTTACCGAACCCATTAAAGGCGCACTTGGCGGCAACCCTGTAAACTATGACGGCGCAACCGACATCGACGCAAGTTCTCGCTCGACCATTTCGCAAAAGAAAGTCATCATCGGTCGTGCAAAGGCTTGGAGCGAACTCGACTTTTCGTCCGATATTACGGGCGGCGAAAACTTTTTGCCCCTTGCAAACGAAGTTGCCCACTATTGGGATAACGTTGACCAAAACACGCTCCTTGCTGAACTCGCGGGCATTTTCGCTATGAGCGACGCGGACGGCAAGAAATTCGTTGCGGCACACTCGTATGATATTTCGGGCGCAACCGACAACAAAGTTGGCGTAACCACGCTCAACACGGCAATTCAGCGTGCGGGCGGCGACAACAAAAACGCTTTCACCGTTGCAATTATGCACAGCGCGGTCGCCACGAGCCTTGAAAACCAAAACCTTTTGGAATACCTGAAATACACCGACGCAAACGGCGTACAGCGCGACCTTTCTCTTGCAACTTGGAACGGCAGGGTTGTCCTTGTTGACGACAATATGCCCGTTGTTCCTATTTACACCGCTTCTGCCGACGCGACCGTTCAGGCGGGCAAAGTGTACTTCACCAAAGACAGCAGCGACAACTACACCGTTGTTTCTGCACCCACGGGCAATCCGTCCACCTCGAACTATTACGAGCTTACGGGCGCAACTTACACCACTTACATTCTCGGTCGCGGCGCGTTCGAGTATGCTGACGTTGGCGTTGAAGTTCCCTATGAAATGGCAAGAGACCCCAAAACCAAAGGCGGCAAAACTTTCCTTTACAGCAGACAACGCAAAATGTTTGCACCGCGTGGCATTTCGTTCACGAAAGACGGCGGCACTTCCCCGACGGACGCGGATTTGCAAGGTGGCGCGAACTGGGCTATCGCAAAATCGGCTGACGGCACGGTTACTTACCCCCACAGAGCAATTCCTATCGCTCGTATCATTAGCCGCGGCTAATTACTAACAATGAGATTTTAGGAGATAAGATATGGCAGATATAAATTCACTGGTTGACAATATGAAAGACGAGTTCAAAAACGAACACGATTATTTGTCGGAAGATGAAGTCGATAGGCTTTACAATAAAGCACTTGGCATTTATCTTGACATATCTTTCCCCTATGCTCACGAAATCGTGGCAATCCCTGAAAATCGTCCCCGTGCGGTCGGCTGGGTGAGAGATTGTATGCAAGAAATCCTTGAAAGGAATGGCGTAAATGCTCGCTCTTACAGTGAAAACGGGCTTTCCATTGTTTATGACGCAACTATGATAAGCAATGGTTTAAGGGCAAGACTTGTTCCATTGGCAGGTGAAGTCAAATGAGATTAGGTAGTTATGTTTGGTGGTGTCGATATAATGGCGTGAACGAATACGGCTCGCCGTCATATCTTCCACCTATTAAAATAAAAACTTCTTTTAATTACTTTACTTGTCAGCCTATTACCGAGTATAATGATATTAAAGTATTTGGTGAAGATAGTTCTTCCACTTGGAAAGTGATGATACCCGTGGGGATTTATGAAAGTAAATTTCCGATTGGCGAAAAAGACCTTTTTTATGTGGACGGGGCAATGCCGAATACTAAATCAAAAGACTATGTAAGTGGCGACGGAGCAAACGCCTTTGTTAGCCGCCCACCTACCGTCGTCAATAAATTTACAAGAGTTTATTTGTCGGCAAGAACGGAAGAAAAATGATAGACAAACGCGGGCTTCAAAGATTTACAAAAGCGGTAAACTATTTGGCAGATGACAATGAAGAATATCGCCGAGTGATTGGCGGGGCGTTAGCGGACGCGGGACGAAACGTCGCCGATGACGAGTTCCATAAATATCATTTTGAAAACGGTCAAAAGGTATGGGACACCCCGTATGCGGGGGACTTTACAATTATAGTTGGCTCGCACGAAAGATATACGGGGCGCAACGAAATTACCGCGACAGGCAAGGGCGTTTATTATGCCGAATTTGGCACGGGCATACTTGGCGAGTTAGGCGATTACAAAGGGAAACTTCCCACCGAAAACCGCACTTTTATCAGCCACGGACAAATCCTTTCAACCGACGGCTGGGTATATAACTATTATCAAAAGTTATATGATAGAGAAGCCGAGCCGTGGAATGGTTTTGCTCCGATTGCAGGGCTTTATAAGGCTGGCGACTATTTGCGGAAAAATTGTGTTAAAATAGCAAAAGACGCTCTTCGTGGTGTCGGCAAAAGACGCTTTATGCGTTAAGGAGAACTTATGGACGAATTTCTTAAAGACTTAATTGAGTATATAAATAAAGGACTTCAAGCGGACGGCGGTTTCCCCGCCAAAATTAAAGTCGTTAGAGCATACTCAAAAGAAACAAAGATTGAAAGCCCGCAAGTATCTCTTTATGTTATAAGCGATGACGATACGACACGCGCCTCGACCTTTAATGCGGAACACGCAACCGATTATCCCGTACAATTCTATTGCTATTGGAAAGACGGGATTAAGTATAAGGGAGTGCCTTACGGCGCACAACAAGGCGCGGAATTGCTTGGGAAAAAGGTTTCTAAACTCTTTGAAGATAAGGAAGCCACGATTGCATATAACAAAAATATAAGACTTGTAAACAAGGTTGGCGGTGCGCCTTTTGGTATGCCCGTGTCAAATGGCTCGGCGAACTATCAAACCGTGCCACGCTTTGTTTTTACTGTTATCAAGCCATACTCGGCTATCAATGAGTAAATAACTTTAAGGAGAATAAAAAACTATGGGAATTGCTTTGACCTCTATCGGTATTAAGATTTCCTATGCGACGGAAGCCACCAAAGGCACTCGTCCTACTACGGGATATACGGTTTTGCCCGACTTAAAATCTATCCCCGACTTTAACCCCCAACCTAACACGGCTGACGCAACGACTTTTGACAATCTCGAATATACGAGTTATGTTAAGTTGCTTAAAGATATTGGCGGGGCTTTGGAGTTCAACGCGAACCTTACGCAAGATTTGTACGACGCGTGGTCGGTTATGATTACGGCTAACAACAATCTCACGGACGGCAGACAAATGTGGTATTGCGTGGATATTCCGAAATTCGATAAGTCGATTTTCTTTACGGGCGACCCGTCGGAAATGGGTATTCCGTCGGCGGAAGCCAACTCGCTTTTGGAAACTTCGGTTTATATCGTTCCTACGAGCGAACCCGTTTTTGCAGAAGACCCCACTTACGCCGCATAATCACTTGAAATGGAGAAATGTAAATGAGTAAAACTTCCATTAAAATCACTATCAACAACAAAGAGTATTCCTATGACTTTGCAAAGTTCGGTTTTTATGCCCTTTGCACAGCGGAAAAGGAATACGGGCTTAACCCCCTTGAACTTGAAAACAATCCTATGTCAACCATTCTTTCCTTGTTTGCCTTTGTAGCGGATATGGACGTTGACAAAGCGGGTGCGGAAATCGACGCTCACCTTGCAAATGGTGGCTCGTTTGAAGATTTATTCCCCTTGCTTACGGGCTTTCAAGAGTGCAGTTTTTTTCAGTCAATGGGCAAGAACAAGAAATAATCGGGGATAACCCCACACAAACAAAAAACAAATCCGTGCGAGAGTATGGTAGTTTTTCATCTTGGATAGAGAATGAATTTTTACTGCCATACCTCAAAATCGGAGGCACTCGGCGAGAATTTTGGGAACTCACCCCACACGATATACAATTTGATTTTAAGGCATATCAAGAGCGTATGGAAGATGAGAGTAATAGAATGGTGCAAAGTGCGTGGGCAATCGGTCTTTATGTTAGAGCCGCACTTGCTTCCACCCCCGTAATTATGGGATATTCAAAGCACTCACCACCGAAATACCCCGACTTGCCCCAAATTAAGAAAAACGACGAAAATTATACCGAAAAAGCAAAAGACGAAGCGTGGGTTGAAAAAGAACGCCAAAGAGCGTGGGACTTTTTTGCGAATTTAGGTAAAAAATAAATGAGGTGCTAAATGGCGGATAACAACGAAATTGATAGCCTGAAATTAGGGATAGAAGTTGGCGACCTATCAAGTTCCGATATTAAAAACATAAAGGACTTATCAAGTAGTTTAGCCGCCCTTGATAAAGTGTTATCTTCCGAGTTTATGAAAAACTTGGAAACTTTGTCGCACTTAAAAATCAATGTAAATGTTTCCGAACTTAAACAAGCGGCGAAACAAGTGCAAAAAGCGGTTGCCCCTGAACTCAAAGACGGGGCTATTCTTGGTGGCGACATTGATATTGCAGAAGAAAAGAAGAAACTGCAAAAGGTGATGAAACAACGCCAACAGGCGATTGACGAAAACCTTGAATATTCTCAAAAAATCTTTGACGGCGCGAGTGGAAATCCGTTTCAATTAAGAGCGGAAGAGTTGCAAAAAGAACAAGACGCTGCACAGGCGACCTTGCAATCTTACAAAGAAATGGCAAAGGAAGCGCGTAAAACAAAACAGGCACTTGAAAGCACTGTTTTCGGCGCAAATGCCAAAACTTCCTATCAATATATCGGCAAGGACTTAACGGCGGTCAAACAAACAATAACGGGAACACTTGATAAAATCACTATTACCACAAAAGGTAAGTCGAATGAAGTCAAGAAAGCCATTGATAGCATATTTGAAGAGAGTGGCAAGTCCGCAAAAGATAGTGCCGCTGTATTTATCGAAAAAGGTGTTATCGAACCCGAAATCAAAGCCAACGAGCAACAAAAAAAGCATATAATCCTTTGGGAAAGGTTTAAGCAAAAAGTTAAGAGCGTTGGCGAGGTTATAAAGACACTCGGCGACCGTGAAGATAAAGAAGAAAAGAAAAGCAAGGCTTCGGGTTTTGGTGGGAAACTTGGCAAGGCAATCGTCCGTGTCGCTATTTATCGTGCAATTCGTGCGGCAATTAAGGGCATTGTTCAAACAATAAGGCAGGGCTTACAAGCATTTGCGGAGTTTAGCCCGAAATTTGAACAGACAATGACGGCGTTGACTTCGGCGGGACGAAACTTTAAGATGAGTTTCACTGCCGCTTTTGCGCCGATTTTGGAAAGCATTGCCCCCGCACTTATCCAGATTGTAAATTCATTTACACAATTAAATAATAAACTTGCGGAAACAATCGCCTACTTAAAAGGCGCGGGCGAGTACACCAAAGTAAACACCGAATATCAAGAGCAATACAACAAGGCGGTAAACCTTTTGCCCTTTGATAAATTCAATGTTTTACAGCAAAGCAGTTACGGCGGGTTTGAAAAGGCTGCGGTAGATACCGAGAAAATGGCGAAAAACGCGCCTAAATTGGAAAAAATAAAGGCGGTCATAACTTCGTTCAAAGAAGCACTTAAAGCCGCTGTAGGCGCGCGTGGAAAGGCTTGGGAATTTATTAAGTCTATCTTTGGGGAGTACGGCGATGTAATTCTCACCGTTATGAAAGCAAGTATCAATTTCGGCAAACAATTATGGGAAACGCTTGGCGCATTGATAAACGCAATAAAAGTTATCCTTAACCTTGACTTTTCAAAGAGTATAATATATTCGTCGCTTGCCGTTTTTGCGGGCATACTTACGACGATTGTCGGCATTGCTAAAACCTTTTTGGATATACTCAAATCTATCCTTACGCTTGATTTTTCGGGCTTTGGCGAAAGAGTAAAGGGTTACTTCAATTATGGGTTTACCAAAAACTTATGGAATAGAGGCGGTCGCGGTAAAGGCATTAAGAACTTCTTTAAGGGCTTATTCAATATCGGCACTTATGCGACGGGCGGGCTTCCCGACACTGGCTCATTGTTCCTTGCGGGCGAGCGTGGTGCGGAACTTGTAACAAATGTTGGAAGCGGTCAATCGGCGGTTATGAATATGCAACAACTGCAACAAGCGATTTATGGCGGTATGGTTTCGGCACTTTCGACAATGCAACAAGTTGGCGGACACGAAACAGCGCAACCTATCACGGTGAAAATCGGCGAAGATACGCTTTTTGAAATCACAAGGAAATCGGCAACCCGTAGAGGACTTGACTTTGCAAAGGTATGAGGTAGATTATGGCATTAACGGCTGAACAACTTGCGAGATTGCCGCAAGCGTTGCAAGACAACTATAATAGAACAAGGCTTGATTTAGTGGAAATAGACGGGGAGAAGTTCTCGTCCTATTCCACTTTTACTTATTATGAGGCAAAAACCTATGTAAAAAGCCCCACAAGGTCGCAAACGGGCGCAATGGGCAACCTTAATTCCTATGCAACCTTTGTTACTCCCCGCCTTAAAATATCTTTTAACTATATGGATATTGATGTTTATAGGCGACTTATCCAACTTATCAATAGCAAGAATGAGTTTACGGTTACTTGTTATGATGTTGAGAGCGATACAAGGGTAACAAACAAGATGTATTTTTCGCCTAACGATTATCCCGAAATCTATCAACAAAAACTCAAAGTGCTTGGGTTGCTCAATTATGAGATTGAACTTGTCGGCACAAACAACGACCTTGACTATGTTTCGTTGACTTACAATGCAAACACCACTGATACGGTCGCACAAATGCCCACAAGCCGCGAAATTCCGAAAAACACGAATGTTGTTATAGGCAATGGCTTAACGCCCACAAGGAACGGATATGAGTTCGTTAAGTGGGGAACTTCGGCGGACGGCTCGACCTTTAACTATCTTAACGGCGAAGAATATCTTATTTATAAGAATACTACTCTTTATGCTATTTGGAGAGCAAGTGTATGATTGAGTATTCGGCAATAATAAAGTCCATAAGCGCGGCAACAAACGAGATTTCGGCAGCGACCTATGAACGCGACGGCACTTATCTTGTGCCAAACACGGCGGATATTTTTAGCGTGTGTAATACACAGGCAAATGTCGGCGCAACCCCGTTTTTGTTAAGTCATAGCAAGTTGGGCGGGGGGCATACTTTTGCGCCTAATAAGGTCGGTTATTCGATAGTAAGCATATATAGCATTTCGGGGACGGGTGTTTATGATGTATATATCATTTGTGCCGCTCCCGCACAAGGACTTACCATTGCGTTTGACACCTATAATAATCGCTATCCCGCAAAGACAAGTTTTGGGAACACAGCCGCGAGCATATACATTAACGGAAAGTATTTTGATATAGATAGTGCAATAACATATTTCCCCGTTGAAACAAAGACGGGAAGCGTTGGGGAATATAAGGACGTGCAGTTGTATGATATAAGCGTAAGTGGTGGTATGGACGACGCAGGCTCAAAAAACGGCAAATACCCCACTATTATCAGCGGCATTAACATAGGTGTAAGATATGCGGTTGATAAAATAAATATGGTTGATATGGATATATCTCAAAGCGATAGACCGACAAACAATAAACCTATTTTCGGCGTTATGTCGGGAACTGCGTCGCTTAAAGTGAAAGACGACGGTGGCGAGTTGCTTGGATATGTGCAAAATAAGACCATAGGGCGCAATAGCCCAGTTGAGTTTATAATTAAGAACTCCACGGCAAACAAACAACAAAGTGTCGCTAAAATGCTTATTTCGGACTTAAAATACGATGTAAATAACTTTAATATAGACATTGAATTGTCCGACGGGCTTTTGGAATTACAAGAAACCGAAAGCAACGAGATTAAAATGAGTACAACGCCGATGACCGCAAAGGCTGTTTTTGAAAGGTTAAAGGCTTATGTAACGAAATATGAGTTTGCTGTTACGGCAAATGCGGAAACGATAATGTCGTCAACCACAATAAAATATCCGTTTTTGGAACAATCAAAAGTGTGGGCGGCATTTGATAAACTTTGCAATCTATGTGGATTGTATATGTATATGGGTGCGGACGGCAAAATCGTCATCGACACGCAACTTCTTTCGTGATTATGGCAATAGTAATTAAAGCAAAAAACATATACGGCGATATTGATAATAATAAAATTGTCAATAACGAGATAAAGACCGTAAACTTTTCGGAAAACAACATTGCGGTCGCTTCCAACACGTCGGTTGGCAATACGAGTTTTAGCGGATATACAAGTGAAGAATGTACTTATTCGCGTGCGCCATTGACGGCAGAACAACTCACGGCACGAAACACAGGGCTTACGCTTAAAGAAAGGGTGTTTTCCAACACAAAATACTTTGGGCAAGGAGATGACTATTATATTGCATATTTTCAAGTAAATGTGCCTATTTCGTCGCCCATTGATTTATCGCAAGCGTTGTCGTTTGATTACAATTACACAACGGGCAGAGGTCGTAAAGGCGGTGGCGGAGATACCAAAACGGGAACAATTACGGGCAATGTCGCTCAATATTATAACAACTATGCCGCGTTTAGGAATGTTAGTGTTGAGTTAAAAGACGGAGAACAAGGATATGCGCCGAAATTTGAGTTAGGTGTGCTGTTAGACGGCACAACTTCTAACAACTTGTCTTTGGCGTTTGGGATTGTTTATGACTATAACCATACATATCCTTACTCGTCGGAATATACGGGATTTACATACATTTATGATAGATATTTGGTACAATCCGTTTCGGCAAGCATTGCTGGGCAACAATTTCAAGTATCAAGCGCACCCGTTTCAATCGGTACGGGAACTTTTGCACAAAGTTTATCATATAATGAACTTTATCAAACGGAAACTAAAATAACAATCGGGGAAACCACTGAAAAAATCGGCACTTTTCTCGCAAATAAAATTATAAATAAGTGGACAAATGGTAAAGAAACTGCTAAACTATTAGTAGAATATGGCGAATATTATGACACCGACGGCAATTTAGTCAAGAGCGTTGAAAGCAACGACAAGTCAATGATATTCAAAATCGGTGAAGTTGTGCGCCCTTATGTCAACTCGGTTAGTGGCGACACGCCTATGTCGAAAAACATTGACGGGACACCAAAAGACTTTTTGATTATTGGGGTAGAGCCTTTCTATGACGGTGCTTGTTGGCAAAGGCTCACTCTTTTAGAATATTGAGGTATTTATGGCAAATTTTACACCTAAAAAAATAGACACCAGCACAATCAATTCGGGACAGGAATATGCGGTTGGCGATATGGTTGCACCGAGCGCAATTAACTCACCGATTGAAAGTGGCTTGTACACCGAGATTATTGCGGACGGACTTACGCAAGCCCCCGATATAAGTCAAATCGCAGGGGTTGGCACGCCCACAATCGAGTTCGTGGACGGCGCGACTGTCAACGGCGTGAAAACAAAGAAGTTCGCTTTCAAAAATCTTGTTGGCGGGGGCGGGTATGCTTCTTTTATTGGATATAGTGGAAACGAAAAAATTGTTGTTTCAAGTATATCTATATCGACATTCTTTGAAGTTCCGCTTACAACAGGCGGAGCAAATTCATTTGTTATAACGCCAAAAATAAATGATACCACTATCTTGCCTTTGGTAGTTTCGGCAAATGATACTCCCCACTATTATCCGTGCGTGGTTCGTACGCTTTCGCCTGCGCTCGGAAAGGTAGGTTTACGAATACTCTCTACAATTCATATATAATAGACGGAGATAAACGATGAACGATATACAAATTGAAACCAAAAACTCACCGTGGTATGAAGATGAAAAGTGGCATTGGTATGTCAAAAACACTGTATCATTAAGATATAAGTTTGATAATTTAGAAGTTGCCACGGGCGACCGCATTGAAGTGCATTTCTATGACCGCAAGGGCGCGGAAGTGCTTTCTTACACTTATAACAACTTGGAGCAACAAACAGACCCCGTTTCTGGCACAAAGTCCGTACAAATCATTATTGATATTGACGAAGTGGATAGTGAGAAACTTACAAGGGGCGATTATGTGTTCTGTATCACCTATTATGGCAAAGGCGAGAACGACGAAGAGAACATTAAAACCATTTGTGCAAATCAAAATGTTGAGGTATTAAGTTGCCACTAATCAATGACGCTAACGATTTCGGCGTAGATGTCTATGTTGATGTCGTTGGGAAAGACAATATAAATGTTGAGATAGGCGCGGACGGCTCAAAAAAGGACGTAAATGTCAAAATTGAAGAGCCGCAGGGTGCAAGTGTTACCGCCGATGTTTTAGGGCGTAAAAACGCAAATGTGAGCCTTGCCGCAGACGATACCACCTTATCCGCTTATACGAATTTGAGTGGGGCAGAGCCGCAATATTTCCGCGACCACGTTCTCAATATGAATAACCCGCACCAAACGATGGCGGAGCAAGTGAAAGCCGTGCCGTTGGAGTTGGACGGTTTTGCACGCATTGACCCAACCGCAAACACCAAAGGTTTTAGGCAGCAAGCGTTTGTCTATGTCAACAAGGGAAATCAAGGTTTCCGAATGTCCTTGCAAGAGATTAAGGACTTAAACACTAAAATAGTTGACGCAAAGAGCCACAAGAGCGTAAACTCGGCGGATTTGAGTGTCGGCGATTATATTTATAGCGAAGATTAAGGAGATATTTTATGGCTGAAAAAAGGAAAATCCATAGAGTAGTTGACGCACAAGGAACACTTGTGCAAGTTTTGCCCGAAACGAGTGCGGAACAAGTTACAGTTGCCGATACCGCTAATAACTTTACTTCAACGAATGTTGAGGGTGTCCTTGCTGAACTTGCGACAATGGCGCAAACGGGCGGCGTAACGGGTGTTAAGGGCGACGCGGAAACTGCCTATCGCAAAGGCAATGTCAATATTACAAAGGCTAATATAGGGCTTGGTAATGTAGATAATACGGCGGACGCAAATAAGAGTGTTGCAAGTGCGGTTAAAGCAACGCAAGACGGCGACGGAAATGTCATTAAAAGCACTTATGCAACGAAAACCGAAGTTACAAACGGACTTAATGGCAAGTTAGATAAGACGGGAGGTTCAATAACTGGCAACTTGACTATCGGCGGAAATCTTGCTGTCAACGGTACGACTACCACGATTGATAGCACCACACTTCAAGTCAAGGACAAGTTAATTGAAGTTGCTCACGGGAACACCACAAAACTTACAAGCCCTGCTGGTTTGGTTGTGCCTAAATACGACGGTACTAATTCAGGTGCGCTTGTCTTTGACGGCGACGGAATGGCGCAAGTCGGCAAGGTTGTGCTTGACGCGGCTGGAAACATTGATACCACAAAGAGCGGACTTCAAACGCTTGCAACCCGCACTAATCTTGTCGGGGGCAATTTGGTGCAATATGACAGCACTAATAAGACACTTGTGGATAGTGGCAAGAAAGTCGGTGATTTGGTAACGACAAATACACCGCAAACGATTACGGGTAAAAAAACATTTTCAGATGACCTTATTGTTGATAGTATTTCCACCTCGAACAATCTTAACGTTTTTTCCAAATCCACAATAAATAACGAACTTGTTTTTGGTTCACCCTCTGGCACGACATCTCTTACGGGAAGTGAAGACCGTCCCACATACAAATTGAGCGACGGCACGCGCAAAGATATTGCTCTTTTGTCAGATGTTCAAGGGACAAAGGTTGACAACGCAAAGTACGCTGATAGTGCAGGATATGTAAAGAATAGTATGGTGTATCAGGGTGTTGGAATGAACGCTGACGCTAACTATTCAAATTTTGTAACATATAACGGTTCAGCGGCTCGCTCAATAAAGTTTTACAAATATGACTTTCAAATGCTGGACGCATTGGGTTCTGGCGACGCTGAACTGTCTTTACGTTCTACTGGCGTAACGGCTGGCGCATATTCCGCAGTAACCGTTGACGCAAAAGGTCGAGTAACGGCAGGCGGCAAGTCGATTGAGTGGGGTACTACGGGGCAGACCGCACCGAGTGATGACCTTATGGTCGGCGGACTTTTCTTTGAATTACAATAAACAATTAGGGGGTATGCAGTATGGCAACCTATAAACCTATAAGGAAAACGGCGAGCGGCACGGAAGAAATCAAAATTCCGTATGCCGTTCTTGCCGACGCTCCTACTATACCGACAGTCAACAACGGAACTCTTACCATACAAAAGAACGGAGAGAAAGTTCAGACTTTCAGTGCAAACCAAAGTTCGTCCGTGACAGCAAACATAACAGTTCCTACAAAAGCAAGTGATGTCAATGCTTTGTCACTTGACGGCGGAACTATAAATAAGAGTAAGACTATTAAAATGGACGCCTCTGCTAATTCTGATGGGGCGAACTTAAAATGGGGAACAGTTAATCACAAAAATCCTTACATCGGTTATGCTTCCGACCAAGTAGATGGGACATTTGTTGTAGGTAGTTTGCTTGGTACTAACTATGCTTCTGGTCTTGCAATTGGTGGAGGTTCTGGTAATTTATTGTGGAAAGGAACAAAGGTGGCTACAACAAGCGATATACCGACTGATTATGTGAAATATACGGCACAAACTCTTACCGATGCTCAAAAGTCACAAGCACGCACAAATATAGGCGTTCCTACCAAGACATCTGAACTCACAAACGACAGCGAGTTCATAACTGCTAACGACGCAGTTAAGCGCGTAATAGACTATAACGACACAAGCAAAAACATAACAATAGGCTATTCTGGCGCGGGTATTGCTGGTGGCGACATAAAATATATCGCTGGTTATACTACTGGCGACGGCACTACTGGCAATGTTGCGAGAATAAAGGACATTTCCAAAGACGCACTGAAATCGTGGTTGGGATATGCAACGGTCGCAACAAGTGGAAGTTATAATGATTTGAGCAATAAACCGACATTTACCTTGTCAGGAACAACATTAACGATAACTGTATAAGATTATGGCACTTTATTTTAACGAGGCAAGTAATAGTGTAATGCCCACGGCAATAAAATACAACGGCACTGATTTGACGGTGTTAAAATACGGCACAACGGCGGTATGGGGAAAGCCTTTTTCGCTTACCTTTCAAATAAGTTATGGCTCGGAAGTTGGTATTCACCGAGACAGTTCACCAAACCAACACGAAAGGATAGGCAATTTAGGTAGTGGTGCAACTGTCTATTATGGCGATGTTCTTACAATTACGGCAACTCCTGCAAGCGGATATAAACTTGTTAGTTTTACTATCAATGGCACTGAATATGCAAGTGGGCAAACAAGCGCAGTTTCGCAAACGATTACAGTTACAAGTGCGGTTTCTATTGTAATTAACACGGAAAGTGCTGTTTCGTGGAAAACCGTTTGGACGGGAAGTGAAACCGTGTCTGCAATTAATGCAACAACAGGTTCTTTTCAGGACGGTTCAGGTATGTACAGTGGTTCGAGGACAATACAACACGAAATAGTTTCTAATGCGTATCCAACACGTATAACCTTTACCTTGGCACAAGAAAGCCCACAAATAACCGATATAACGCAATCGGTTAGGTATTTAACAATAGGGAGCAATAGTAGTGTGCGTGCTTCAATTAACAGTTCGTCTAATAATATAGATTTTATCACTGTTATAAAGGGAAACAAACCAAATTCAAAAGTATTTTATCTTGGAAAAATTGTTACTCTTACCAAAGTAGAACAATACTATTAAGGAGCAAATCAAATATGGATATAGATTTCACTAAATTTGCAGAGCAAAATATGCTCACTTATAATGACAGTAAAACACGAGTTTTCGTAAAACCCACGGGCAGACATAGTTTTACGGCATATCCACTTGAAGATTTGTCTGGTGTAGTCGCACTAACGCTTGAAGAATATCTTGGACTTCGCACTAATTATTATCAATTCAATGAGCAACTCAATGGAATTGAAGAATATGTGGCGGAAGAAGAAAGCACCGACGAAACCGCACTTGACGGCGATACCGAAAAATAAATTAAAAAAATCATTACTTTTTGGCACAAAGGTGTTGACATAACCACTTTTGTGTGCTATTCTTTATTTAATGAGTGCGCAGACACCTATGTGTTTGTGCGCTTTTTAATTGAGGGTAAAAATGGATTGGCAAGATAGGGCTGACGAATTTGAAAGCAAAATGAAAGACCAAATGGCTGACGAAAACACTACTGAAATCGACGAAAACCTTTCGGACGATGAAGTTGTCGAAGAAACGGAGAAAGTGCCACAGAACGCAAATCTCGCCGTTCCTGACGTGCCGAAAGAAGTTTCCACGTTCACCAACATTGCAACTGCTCGTATGCAAGAAGATTTTGTTTCGGGCAAGCGCGATGTAAATGAAACGGGTAAGGAAATCGTCCACGCACTTACTCTTGAAAAGTCCGTTGAAGAAACGCGTGAAAACCGCGACTTTTTGGCGGATATTAAAAAGACAAAGCAAGACGAATTAAAACTTAACTTTGAAAACAAGGTACTTGAAGAAGAACGCAAGAAGTTAGAGGCAAAACAAAACAAAGCGGAAGCCTTTTATAAGAGTTTCCGTCCTATTTTGGAATTTGACTTTTCTAACTTGCGTAAAGTACAAAAGAAGAGAGTTATTAAAGACGGCGAAAAGGCTGATGATATGCGCCGTTTCCGTCGCAAGGACGGCACGGAATATGTTTATGAGAGAGAACAGCCTAAAACCTATGCGGATAGGTCGTACGGCATACCGCTTATGGTGCTTATGTTGTGTATCTTAACATTGCCCTATTGCCTTGTTACAATAATTCTGTCGATATTTAACGCTGTAAACGAAGTCTTTATGCAAATAGCAAACTTCGGCAAACCCGCACTTGTGATTTGTTCATCGCTTGCAATTATGGCGATTATAGGCGTGATTGTCTATGTGATTTTGTTGCTTGTGCAAAACTCTTTCGGCGTAACAATATTCCCCGACAAAGCGGCTCTTGAACTTTTGAGCCTTTTATAATATTAAAAACGGAGTGTAAACTATGTTAAAAGTAAACTCGGAAAAATTACTTGGTGAAATTGCAAGACTGCAAGGCGAAATTGCGGATAACGACTTACACGCTTTCAACGAAGCAAAGGCTATCGGCGAACAGCGCGGTTGGAGCGATGTGCTTATCAGCGCATTTGCGGATATTCTCTTAAAGGAAGAAGCGGCATTTGATATTTCGGCAAAAAATAAAACGCTTGATTATCTTATGCTTTTCGTGGAAGAAGTTGCGGACGAACCCGTGGAAGAAGAAGTTGTACCCGCCCCCGCTCCCGTAGAAGAAGTTGCCCCCGAAGTCGTTGAGCAGCCCGTTGTTACGGAAGCCCCCGTGCAAGAACCCGCAGAAGCCCCCTATATTCCCGTATTTTAACTATGTCAGACGAAGAGGTGCTGAAACAAAAGATTGTCCGAAAGGCTCTTGATAATCGAACATTGCTTATTTTGTCGGTTATTGACTTGCTTTTCGGCATTGTTTCAATGTGCCTAACTTCAATAGATTGGCAAATTTGCTCGCTTATTGCAAGTTTGTTGTCTTTTGTGATGATACTTAAAATACTTGTAACGTATCGGAGCGACTTGAAATCAAATGTATCGACACTTGTTATAAGCATAGCCGATATATTTACAGGTGCGTTATCGGTTGCACTTGTCGTTTATGCACTTAAAGCGATTGTCGTTTTGGTTTCATCACTTAAAGTAACAAAGGTAGCGGTGCAAACAAGCAAGGCGGTTAAACTTGTGGAAGCGACCAAACCTTTTGCGGTCAAAACTCTTCCAAAAGTTGGGGCTATTTTTATAGCATTTTGTGCGACAAATATAAACAAAAAAAGAGGTAAAACTATGGCAAAGGAAAAAGTTGTCAAGGAAAAGAAAGCAAAAAAGCAAAGTGCTTTTGCAATTTACCTTAAAAACAATCCTAAAACGATATGTGGTATTGTTGCTTCGTTTATCGCAAGTGCAATGTCAGGCGCAGGTGCTTCGTGTGGGATTGTGTATGGGAATGTGCAAATCCCTTTGTGGGCAAGTATCATAATCGGTGTACTCGTGTTTGGCTTACTTATGGCAATTCTTTGTTTGGGTTGTGTGAGTGCGGGTTGGGAAAGCCCCATTATGGTGGCTCTTCGTAAAACCGCAAAGGCTCTCGGTTTCGGCAAGTCCGTTGACCTTGTAGAGCAGGCGTATGCGGAAGCGGAAGCACAAAAAGCAAACGAAGAAGCACAAGCAGTCGCAAAAGCGAAAGCCGACCACGATATGTATGAAGCGGAATATCGCAGAGAAGTGGCGGACGGCAACTGCCTTGTATCGCTTGATGAATTTATCGAGCAAAAGAAAGCGGAAGCCGAACAAAGACAGCAAGAACAGGCAAAACTCGAACTTCTTAACGAGTTCCGTGCGGCTGTTGCAAACGGTGCATTTATCGGAAGTTTTGACGATTTTTGCGCTAAAAGATAACAAAACACAAAGGGTATGAAAATGAAACTCTATAAGATTATGAGTGGATTATTCATACTCTTAATTTTATGCTTATTGATTGTATATTACGAATTGTAGGGGGATAGGAAATGAACAAGAACGTTATCCGTGCGATGATATACCTTGTGTGCGTGTATCTTTGCGCGTGGTATGTCTTAAAATTTTCCTTTCCCGAACAATTTGTGCTGAAAATAAACAATCCGAGCATTATAAAATTCGGTCAATATGTTGATAGTCATATCGCGCTTAAACGGTTTTTGAACACGATAACGGCGTTTATCACTTATTGGCTTTTTTTATGCGCCGTAACACATAAACCATATCTTTCCGCTCCGTGGTGTCTAATTTTAATTAGCAATATTCTTATAAGTTTTGCGGTTGATGTAATTGATACAAATATATCCGCATATTATGGTTTATTGAGTATGGTTGCGCTCGGCGCAATATGGAATTGCAAGGCAAGAGATGTCGGCGTTGTGATTATCGTCCACTCGGTATCTCAACTATTATCCTTGTCAATCCGTGGGCTTTCGCAATATATAGTAAGTACCGACTATGCAACGTTCCTTTTAATGACAAGTGAGTGTTATTTTTGGCTCTTACTATTATATTTATATTACAATTATGAGGAGGTAGTGGAAAATGGGAGTAGGTTGCCCGCCGTTTTACGGCAAAGACGAAAAGTTTTACATTGATGAGGCTCTTGACAAGATTGAAATCTTAAAAGAGCGTTTCCCTGACGCAATCGACGACTTGTTGTATGTTGCCGAGTGCATTAAGCACTTGTCCGATGACACCGAAGAATAAGTTACAAATCAAACTATTCTTTAAGCGAAAACTCTGGCAATATCTTCTTGTCGTTGGCTCGGTGGCACTTTGTTGCTATTTTACGGGGAAATGGTTTGAGGGTATTGCCTTTTGCTTTGCTCATTGTGTGCTTCGGTATCAATTTACCTATCAATATCATAGTAAGTCGTTTTGTATGCAGTTGACGAACTTTATAATATGGACGGCAATACCAACTTCGCAAACAATCTTTGTCAGCCTTTTGTTTTCTATCCCCCTTGCTTTTTTAGTGTGTTGGATAGGGAATGAAGAACAAGCAAAGATAGAGGCACTTGCAAGGTATCGGAAACTCAATAAAGAGTATCAAGGGCTTTTGGACGACCTATCAAAGCCAAAGCCTTTTAGCATTGAAAATTGTACCCGCGATGAAATGATTGACCGTTGCCGCGAAATCGGTCTAAACGCCGAAAACACGGAACTTGCATTAAAGTTTTTCGTTGAGCGTATCTCACTTTGGGAAATCGCAAAAGACTTAAACATTGAATATGATAGTGCAAATATGAGAAAAAAGCGGCTTAAAAAGAAGTTGCTATGACAATTTAATAGGTTTTGTACCCCGTTTGTACCCAACAAGCGGGGCTTTTTTATGGCAAAATTCGGATAGGGGGAAGTGCAATATGGCAATCGAACTTTACAACGAACTTAATGGATTGCAAGTCGAGTTTACGGCAAAACCCGACACTTCCGACCATTTCGATTTTTCAACGCTTTATCCAAACGACAAGGAAGAATTAGGTGTGCCTATTGTGGTGCAAAAGGGGAAAAACAATGAGCGAAATAAAAAATGATTTAGCAAATATAAACTTATCCACCTATAAAAAAATGCTTGAAAAGATTATTGACGGGCAGCCACTAACTAACGCCGATTTAGTCGTATTATCAATTATAAGAAAAGATATAAGCCGAGCGACCGCTATCCCGCCGATAAATAAACTTATAAACGGTATAAAACAAGTGCAACAAGCACTTAAAGATTTTGATTTAAGTAAAGATGAGGAGGAAATTGACAATGGCAATGGGTATGGGATATAATCCTAACTTTTACGCAAGAAATTACAATCAAGAGATAAACGCTCTTCAAAACCAAATCGACCAACTTCGTGGGCTTAACAATCAAATACAATCACCTATTGCAAACCAACCGCAACCACCCGCAAATGGCATTACGCAAATCGGCACTTATGTTGTTGTGAAAACGATACAAGATATGGAAAACTATCCTGTGCCTGTTGACGGAACTCCCGTAAATGTTTTTGTTGATAATATGGGTGTGTTTTATAGTAAGAAAATGTCTAATGGCGTTGTGAGTTGCCAACCGTTTTCTTTCGCGCCGCTAAACGGGGCTAAAAACGACGAAAAGCCGTCGGACGAGATAACTACCGAGAATGTGCCTATTTGGGCGGAAAATGTGCTTTCTCGCCTTTCTTCGCTGGAAGAAAAGATAATTGCTCGCTCGCAAAAACAATCGGAGAAGAAAAATCAAGATGAGGTGGATATAAATGGCATTTAATTTTAACCAAATCACAAAAGCGGTAAAGATTGCAAATGGCGTTGCAAATCCAAAACAAGCGGTAAATATGCTTTTAGAGCAACTTGAAAAGAAAAACCCCGAAATGGCAAGGAATGTAAGGACGGCTATTTCGTCAGGCAAAAACCCTGCACAATATATTTGTGAACAAGCGCAAAATGGCACTATTACTATGGAAAACTTTAATGAAGTAAAGCGTTACTATAAAATGGCGCAAAAGTTTGGGCTTACTCATAAAATAAGCAATCAATCGTGGAATGAAATCGAACAAGCGATTAAAGACAAGGGTGGCGACGGCGGTTTCAAATTTAATGGTTTTTAGCATACTCTCTCATAAGTAGGGCGCAATGCTTATTTGAGTGTAAATATATATAGGAGGAACAACAAAATGGCAGATTATTCTCTCGGCGATATTGCCGCCCTTATGGACAGGGACGATAAAGGTGGTTGGGGGGACGGCTTTGTAGGCTGGATTATTCTTCTCTTTATCTTCTTGCTTGCAATAAGTGGCAATGGTTTCTTTGGTAACGGCTCTGCAACGCAATCGAGTTTGACGACCGCTGAACTTTACTCGGCTCTCGGAAGTCAGGATATTAAAAACGATATTCGCGACGGTTTCCAAAGCGTGGCAAGTGGCATTTGTAGCATTGATAAAGAAGTTCTTAACAATCGTTACAGCACGCAACTCGGCTTCCAAAATCTCGGACAGCAACTGCAAGAATGTTGCTGCGACCTGCGTACGACAATCATTGAACAAAACCAAGCAACCCGCGACTTAATTCAAGAAAATTATATCGACGGCTTACGCACGGCTTTGTCCGACGCAAAAGCGGAAATCAGCAATCGTAGCCAAAGCACTTACATTTTAAGTCAGTTGGGACAGTATTATACTCACCCGTCCGTAAACCCTTATACTTGCTATAATAACTGCGGTTGTGGTTGCGGTTGCGGCAACAATTTGGTTTAATACTTTAACCAACTAAATCACTTTACGCTTGATAGCGTTCCTTGACAACGGGGGAGCGACTATGCTCCCCTTTAACTTACAACAGGAGATTTTTATTATGGCTAATAATCAATATTGTAAAAGCACTTTAAGTGCATACAACAACACAAGCACGGCTCTTGCCAACGGCGCACTTATGCCTATCAACAACAATTCACTCATTACGGGCTGCTCGATTTCTCACGTCAGTGGCAGCAATGCAATTAGGCTCTTGAAGAAAGGCTTGTATTTGGTGGCGTTCAGTGCCTCTGGTTCTTTCACGACAACGGCGGGCGAAGTCAGCCTGCAACTTTATCGCAATGGCGTGGCTGTCCCCACTGGTATAGTAACTCAAACCCCTACGGCAACAACGGACATTGAAAGTTTTTCAACGGCGACCATAGTGGAAGTTAAAGAAGTGTGTCCTTGCGCGGGTACAGGCACTCAATCAATCGACCTTACCTTTGCCAACACGGGCGTTGCGGCGACTTACACTTACTTTAATGTGTCGGTGGTGAAACTCGCGTAATGAATGCTCTTTTCGGCGAATTTGGCATTGTTGATATTCTTGTAGTGCTTAACTATCTTGAAACAAGGAAAACAAATAAGAACTTAAAGCGATTACAACGATTGCAAATATACGCCCAAGTTTTCGGAGATGACGAATTACACGAAATCTTAAAGGAAATACAAGAATGGAAGAAAAACTCTATGAAGTAAAAGTAGCAATTATTGATAGGATAACCAAAGCGGTTAGCGACACATCGGCGAAGATTTTACCCGCCGACTTAAAAACTCTTGCAATCATTGTCTTGCTTTTGTCCATTCAAAAAGGCGATGAAAAGTACGCCGATTTGATTGCTAAATTCATTACTCAAATACACACGGATATATAATTATGGAAGAACTCGAAAAAATTTATGATTATGTGGAAGAAGAACTTGCCGACGCTGAAAAATATGCGAAGTGCGCGGCAAAGTCAAAACTTGTAGGGGACACCGATAAACTATCTATCGCAACTAAACTTTCCGAAGCCGAACTTGAACACGCAAGTATTTGGTACGACTTTATGAGAAACAAGGCGAAAGCAATGCGGTCAATGTACGAAAGCAAATCAGAGCCTATGCCCGAATACATTGAAATGCGTATTACCGATATGACCGATTACTATATGGAAAAGTCGGCGAAAGTTAGGTATATGCTTGATAGCAACAGGAGATAAAGGACAAAAGAAAGGGGATAAGCACTTTGCCTATCCCTTTTCTCTTTATTCTTGTGTCAAGTCGTCCACCTTGTCAAAAAGTTCGTCAATGTACTTTTTAACTTTTCGTACAACTTCTTCTTTTGCGAGCCGTATCGCTTTTTCCCGTTCCGTTTCCCTTACTTCGCATACGGCAAACATAGTATTGTCGGGCAGTTCGGCTCTGGTGTAGTGCGTTTCAAGCCCACAAATCATCGGAGGATATTCCGTATTGCCTACCAATGTTGCGGGGACGCTCACAAAGTTTTCGTTGATAATTATTGCGTTCGCCCTAATGTGTTGTTTATAAGCCAACGCTTGTGCTTTGTATATTCTGTCCATAAGTTCATTGATTGTCATAGTTTTTTCTTCCATTTTTCTATCTCCTTAATATATTCCCGCCCAAACGGTGCATTGCTATAACATTTGTCCGAAAATTTCCATTAGCACGTCAACGACTATACTATCGCCAGCAAGGTGATAAAGGCTTGATGAAGTTTGATTTTTAGCAATTTTATCAAAATCTTCATCTCTTACTCCCATACCACGGAAGCACTCTTTTTCAGTAATTATCCTAAACATTTCCTGCTCCCCCCTGTTTTCTATGATTGCTTCTTTCGGTCTTGTTACAATCGTGTCGAGATATTCTTTTTTGTATGTTATTCGGTCTTTGCCCTGCATAAAGTTATCACTTTTTGAGATTTGCACCATTCCGATATATTCAACACAATTAGTTGTATCTTCAAGTTCTTCGTTAATTATTATCATTCCACTGTGCATTTCTCCCCCGCCCCTTGCGGTTATCGTAGGAAAAGTGCTTTTCCTACCAACCACTCGTTCAAGTGGCTGTTGTTGAGATTTCCACTCTTTAATTTTAGAAAGCATTTTATCACTTAAATAATATTTTTTATTGACTTGTTTTTCAGTAATGTTCTCGACAAATTTTTCAAGTTTAACTCTTTTCGGGAAGTCATAAAAGTAATTCCCAAGCCACGACACCATAAAACACCTTGCGCGAGTTTGCGGGACACCGTATTCTTTTGCGTTCAAGATTTCCCACTTGCTTTTATAGCCTAAACTATCCAATTTCGCCACCCATTGAGAAAAATGTTCGCTGTTGTTAGTCCCGATAACTTCTGGCACATTTTCCATAAGCAAGATTTGCGGGAGATTGCCATTGCACTCGTCAAGTATTCGCTCAACTTCCCAAAGCAGCCCCGACCGTGTTCCGCTTCCTTTTCCCATTCCTAACCCTTTGCCCGCAGAGGAAAGGTCTTGACAAGGAAAACTATAAGTCATAATGTAAGTATATTTATCGGTGTCTGATATTTCAAGGTCGCTTGCGTGGCAGTTGCATACCGATACAAGATTGTGCGTAGCAATAAGATTGTTATATATAACTCTTTGCTTTTCTTCGCCAAGTCGCTTGATTTGGTCGATTGTCATCGGCTCATTGTAATTTGCGCTTATCCCCTTACTATAAAGATAATCTATTACTTCATCTTGTGTCTTTGTTGCCGAATAGTCGGTGTTGTCATCGCCAAAGTGCAAGTCCTTATATGCCTGTATCGATTTGACCGCCCATTCGCATATTTTCCAATGCTCAAAATTTGCACCTAAATATTTTAACGCCAACGCTTGACTTCCATAGCCCGCAAACAACTCAATAAGTCTTATCGGCTTATCTATTGTCAATTTGTGGTCGCCGTCAAATAGCGAGATTTGGTATTCTGCTTGTTTCATTCTTTCACTCCTCATAATCTTTTAATTGTTGTTCATAGTCGGTTCGAGAATAATCAATTATAATTCCTTTTTCGTTGCACATTTCTTCTATACTGTCAACACACGCTTTCGCAAAATCTGCCCCGTCGCAATAGTTGCAAAAGTTCATATAGCCACACGCACACCACCCGTCCTTATCTGCCCTTCCATTTTGTTGTTGTCTATCACAATATGATTGCATTCCTTTTCGCCATTTTGTGCGGTTTTTTCTTTGTGTATTTACTATTTTATCCATTTCGCATAATGATAATTGTTCGTACATTTTTTCACTCCTTATAAATCGTCAAAACTGATTTGATTTTCATCGGTTTCTTTTTTTCCAAAAATCCACCAGTCCATAACTTCTTGCCCGTTTTTCCAAGTTACCGCTTTTTTTTCGGGCATATTGTCCAACATTTTGTCAAATGCTTTAACATAACACTCCGCAATCTTTGGGTTTTCTTTAATGTCGTTCAACTTTTCTTCCAATCTCGCCATAGGACACAAAATGCAACCGAGCCTTTTTTTGTTTCCGCCGCATTGTATATATAACGGGTTTTGTTTGATATTTTCGACTTTTGAAAATTCCCAAATATCGTCGTCCGTCCAATCTATAATAGGGTTAATGATTGTCGCTTTCGTTCTATAACACTGCTCAATCATTCGACGGCTTTCGTCGTTGTCCATATTGTGGATAATGATACCACTACCTTTATTGTCGAGAATTTTAGCCGTTCCCGCTTGTTTCGCTCTACGCACGCTTTCAGCCGCTCGCACACCCGTTACTTTAATGCGCCCTTGTCCGCCTTGTTCTTTAAGTTCAGCGCAACAATATCGACAAATTCTTGTCGGTGGCATATGTTTTTTGACAATCAAATTCCACATAGTTTTTTGAGTTCCGTCCGCATAACGAGCCTTGTCAACGATAACTTCTTTGTCGTCCATTATCTCCCTGACAACCGACGGAATATCTACCGTGGTTAAGTTATAATGCAGTTCGTGCGGTACTCCGCTCATTCCCATAAGGTGTCGGATAACTTTGCTGTCTTTGCCGCCACTGTAACATACATACAGCGGTTCTTCCGACAAGTTTGCTAATTGTATTCTTTTAATCGCTGTTTCGACTTTGTTGACCGTTCCGTCAAGCCTATATTCTATAAGTGCCATAATTCACTCCTTATAAACCGTGTATTTTACGCTTTTCTTGTTTTGCGTGTCAAATATAATTATACGCTCACTCATTTTTGTAAAACTCCATACACAATCTTTGTATTCCGACGAAACACATTGTCTAACACATTCAAGTGCCGTTGCTTCGTCAACGTCGATTATATGTATTATGATTTTCTTTTCCATTTTTATCCCCTTATAAATCGTAATCTTCAATGCTCGGCACGCGCCCTATTATATCCAACTGCTCTGGGGTGTACTGCCGCTCGGTGAAGTTCGCCTTGCCTTGCTTTGTTCGTTGCTCTTTAAGTGCGTTGAATGCCCACTTTCTTATAGCTAAGTAATCACTCTTTGCCGTATAACCCTTATAAGCCCGATATTCGCTATAAAAGTCTATTGCTTCCTTTCCGTCGGTCATTCCGATAAGAGTGTTATATTCCTTTTCAGTCAATAAAACATTCTTATATTGCCCATACTTGTGTTTTGGAGCGGGCGACGACGGCTTGTCCGTCGGGCTTTCTTTTTCCACATTTATGTCTTTTTCTTCTATACTATTCTTATCTAACCTATCCTTACCTAACCTATACTGGGTATCCATTTGGTATCCATTTGGTATACCAAGCGGTAACTTCTCGGTATAAGCACCGTTTTCCTTGACCTGTAATTGCGCCATTTCTTCGGTGTAATTCGTCGGTTTATAGCGGTCGTTCCGTATGTAATTATTTATTCGCCAATGCTTAATTACCACAACTCCGCTCTCGAACGGAATAACGAAAGCCTTTGCGACAAGCAATCTCATATCATCATCGGCGCACCCAATCAGTCGTTGCAGTTTTTTCGGGTTATTGATAAAACCGTCATCGTCCGCTCGCATTGATAAGTGAAAATATAATGCTTGTGCCGACAAGGGCATATCAAGAAACGCATCGCTGTCTATTATTGTTTTTGCAAACATTCTTCTTTCTGCCATAAGCAATCTCCTTTTATCCATAAAAAAACCACTTAAACTTCCCTTATTGTGATAGGCGGGGTTGTTTAAGCGGTTTAGGATAACCGATATTCAGTTGCCGATACTCAATGCTATCACTCACCGAATACCGATTACAAGCCTATTATATGCTTGCTTTATGCGTTTGTCAAGCGGTTTTTGCGAAAAAGTTAAGAAAAATTAAACTTCCCAGCGATGACCGCAATTTTGGCAAATAGCATATTGTTTGGTTTTACTACCTTTCTTTATAAGTAAAGGAAATAGAAGTGCAACACCGCAAGTAAAGAAACCGAGAATAAGCCAAAGGCAAACACCGAGAACGCCACGCTTTTTCTGTTCGGCAATAACTTGAACTTTTACATCATCACTTTTGCAATTCGGGCAAATCATAACAAATCTCCTAATTTGGTTTTATTTATAAGAAAATACTACCATAGACCACCTATAAAGTCAAGAAAAAAAGTATAAAAAACATTGTCAAAGTGGTCGTAAGTGGTTGACAATCGGACAAGCAAGTGGTATAATGATAAATAGTTGGAGGTTAGAAATGGAAAACTCGAAAGAAAAACAAGAAACGAAAAGAAGTATCAAAATCAGCGAAAGCACCCATAAAAAAATGAGTGATATTAAGGCATACTATGGAATACCATTTACAAAACAAGTAGATGTTGCTATTAAAGACTATTACGACAAAGCAAAAAAAGGACAACTGCAATGAAACGGTTTTATGCTTTTGAAAAAGACAAGCCGCAGAGTTGTAAAGAATGTAATTGTCATAAGTATGTACACGAATTAAAGCCTTGTGATGTATGCTGTTCGGTAGTAACGAAATATGCGTGCCTTTTGGACGGTCATTATGATTTTGTGAGTTTTGAAAACACTTATGAAAAGTGTCCGATAAAATCACTTGACAAGGTAATAAAAAAACTTATAAAGGAGAAGAAAAATGTTACTTGATTGGTTGTTTGGCAGCAAAGATAGTGAAGTCGATAGAGCGGACGACGAAGTTTCAATTTTTGAAGATGACGATGACGACTAACTTTGACGAAGAAACCCACAAATATACAATAGACGGCATAGAATATCCGAGTGTAACCGAAATTTGTGAGCCGATTTCTTTCAAGCGATTAGACGCGTTGTCCAAAAGTTTGCTTGACAGGGCAAAGCAACGTGGCACGGAAGTCCACGAACTTTGCGAAACTTATGCGCTTACAGGTGAAGTTGATGACGAAATGAAAGAAAGCCCATATTTGCCCTATATTGCAAGTTTTGTCGAATGGTATAAAACTTATCGACCAAAAGTGATTTACACGGAAAAGGCACTGTTTTCGGCGAAATTAGGGTATTGCGGGAAGTGCGACCTTGTTTGCGAAATCGACGGAAAGATTTTTTTGATTGATTACAAGGCAACAAGCGTAATTGACAAGAAGTCGTTGTCGGTGCAGTTGGTCGGGTACAAGAACTTACTTGCCGAGTATGGCATAAACACCGAGTGCGAATATGTATTGCACTTAAAAAAAGACGGATATGTTTTCAAGCCGATAAAACTCGATTATGAGTGGTTTGATATTTTACTTAAACACAATAAAAAATTAAAGGAGAAATATAATGGAAAATGACATTATTGTTTATGAAGCACCAAAGGCGGAACTTTCTACCAGAAGAAACAACTATGAGTTGAGGATAGGAGATTTTTCGACAACGCTTAAAAGGGGTGTTGATTTTGGTAAAGTGCCGAAAGCGAAAACACCGTCATTATGGAAAAGCGGAGCGGAAAAAGTCCTTATGGGATATAATCTCGCCTATGATACCGAAATCACCGATAGTTATAAAGACTATAATAAAGGGTTTTTCTATTATGAGATTAAGGCAACCGCATACTATGACGGCAAAGTCGTAAGAACGGGTGTCGGGTGCGCTAACACAAATGAGCGTTCTTTCGGTGTAGCGGGAGCGTTTGATAGTGCCAACAGTGCTTTGAAGAAGGCAAAAAAACGGGCTGTGGTTGATTTGGCACTCACAATAGCGGGACTTTCCGACGCATTTACGCAAGACATTGAAGATGAAAGCAACGAAGAAAGGGCAAAGGAAATTTTGTCCGACAATGACCCGATAACCCCGAAACAAATCAAGAGAATTTTTGCGATTGCGGCGAACAATGAGATTACGGCTGAAAAAGCAAAGCAACTTCTTGTGAGCAAGGGCTATGCGTCCACAAAAGACATTAAGCAAAAAGACTATGACGAAGTGGTTGAATATTTTGAAAAATACAACGAAAACAAATAAGGAGAAACATATATGATTTATCTTGTAGAAAAAGGCGAAAACAAAAGTAAGTATGAAATCCGTAAAGTAAGGTACATTGAGAGTTGCAAGTGCAATAAACTCAATATACAATACAAAGACAAAGTAACAAACGCTTATGAAGAAGCAACAATCACGATTTGGGGCGAGCAGTTGGCGATTACCCCGCATAATTGGGAAAAGAAAACCAAAGGCGACGAAATCCAAATCAACAAGGTGTCGGCAATCGGGCTTAACCCCGAATACAAAGGCAAGAGAACTCTTAACATTACAGTTCCGTCCGACGGCTTTTCGCTTATAAGAGCGAATTGGGGCAACGACGGCGACACTGAAACAACCACTACCGCACCGCAATCTTTTAGCGGAATGGACGACTTTTTACCTTTTTAAGTGAATAATGGATAAGTTTGTTATTATATCGGACACAAGACAGCAAGAGGGCAAGCACGAAGCAAAACTTGCATATTTTAAGGCACAAGGTTATAAAGTAGTAAGGACGAAACTTTTTGTCGGTGACTATGCCCGACTTGATAACCAAACGATAGCCATTGACACGAAGAAAGATTTTCTGGAACTCTGCGGAAACGTCTGCGGAAACCAACACGAAAGGTTTAGGGACGAGTGCAAGCGGGCGAAAGAGTGCGGAATACAACTTATAATTCTTATAGAAGAAATACCGCCGCACGGAAATTTGGCTGAATGGCACTCTCCCCGAACGAAAGTCAAAGGGGAAACCCTTGCAAAGTGTTTGCGAACAATGCAAGAGCGATATGGCGTTAAGTTTGGCTTTTGCGATAAGGCAAGCACGGGGAAAATCATTATAAACATACTTAAAGGAGTAGATAAATGAAAGTACGACAAGTGGCGGAACTCGTTAAAGAGATTTTGGAACAGAAACCGAGAGCAAGGGACTGCGATTTTGTCCTATATGGGTTTGTCCTGAACAAGTACGGGTATTCAATCAATATCCCGTTTGGTGAACTTGCGGAAAGAGTAAAGGCGAAAGAAATTCCGTCAATGGAAACGGTAGGGCGCACAAGGCGCAAATGTATGGAACTTTACCCGTCGTTGCGCGGTAAGTCTTATGAGCCGAGAGAAGAAAGGCAACTTGAATTTGTCGATTTTGCAAAGGACGGAAGTATATGAAACCCGAAGATTTTATTAAAGAGCAGGAAAAGCAAACAAAAGCGGCGTTAGATTTAGGCACATTATTCGCGCTTTTTGCGATTGTGGGGCTTGTACTTGACATTGCGCTTGCCACAAGACACGCCACAACGGGTGTGGAAATCGCAAGTTATGTAATTATAGGGATAATATTAGTGCTTGTTGTTTTTTCGTCATTAGCGGCGGTTAGGTCAGCAAAAGCCGATATGAGAACACTTAAAGCACTTAAAAAGGCGGTGGAAGAATATGACAAGCAAGCAGAATGAGAAATTACAAGACCTTGTATGTGCAATGATATATAATTGGTTTGGGCTAAACATAGGCGAACTTGCCAAAATAGCAAAACCCTCAAAGTGTACTTACATCAATTCCGACGAAATACAAAGGCTTTGCCGAGAAATAGGAGAAGAAAATGATTAGTTTATTCAATGAAGATATAATGGCGTTGCGGATTTATACAAGAGTGGTAAAACCCGCCGAGAACGAGTTTATCACCTATCCCGACACGATATGGAAGAAGATACTTGTATTATATGAAGAAAAGACACCGAACTTTAAGGACACCGTTTTTTCTATCATAGAGTATGAGTTTGAAAACGATAACCATACCGTTTATGAGAATAGGACAAAACTTGAAAACCTAACCGATTATAGGGATAAGTGTAACAACGCTCTTGACGACGGATTTAGGGAAATTGGAGTTCGCGCCTTGCAAGACGAACTCGCCGAATGGTATTACGGCAAAGAGCCAGAAGAATGGCGGTGCGGCAACGAGCCAAAGGAATAATATATGTTAGATATTATACAAGATATTGACGAAAATGGCGAACCCGTCCAAATGGACGAAATCGACTATAAGATAGACAAAATCAAAAAAGGCACAAGCGAAATGTTTTCGAGGCTTATCGATGAAAAAATTGCAAACGAAGCCCGCTCTAAACCGCTTACGGCAAAATACGGCTATCGCCTTGCAACGAAAATTACGGCGGTTATCCACCAACTCGGACTTAAAGACACCGACCATATTATTAGTCTAAATAATGACGATATAAGGGGCTATTTCAACGCCTATTCCGACCTTATCGCATTTTACAACGAATACTTTGACTTTCCTGCCAACAAGCAAGATTTTTGCGCCCTAATCGGCATAACGGTAAAAGTTTACAATTCGTGGGCAGAAGATGACGATGACGAGCGACGGCTGTTGGTGCAATCAATCGACGATTATTTCAACTCACTCGGCTTTCACGCAGGCGAAGTCGGAAACGTCAACGACAAGGCAACAATGGCGCGAATGAAAATTAAGGACGCGGGGCAAGGGCTTGTGGAAAACAACTTTTCGGCAACAATCTCGGTTGAAAACAAACTTAACCAAAGCCCGCTTGAACTCCAAAAGCAACTTGAAAGGCTACTCGGCGCAAGTATGACGGCGGAACAAAAAAAATTAAAATAATAAAATAAAAACACTTGACAACCGCATTTGGATATGATAATATTAAACCATACCAAAGGCGGTTTTTACATAAAGGAGTAAGAAAAATGAACTTTGCTTATATGAGAGTTAGTACAAAAGATAAACAAGAATTTATCCGTCAAGAGTTTGTGCTTAAAGACTATAAGATAGATAAAGTGTTTGAAGAAAAGATAAGCGGGACTAAAAAGGCTTGCGGTCGTCAAGAGTTTGAGAAAATGCTTAAAGAACTTAAAGCGGGCGACACGGTTTACTTTGAGAGTATGAGTAGAATGGCAAGGTCGGTGCAAGACCTTATCGAAACCACTGACTTGCTTGCTCACAAAATGAAAGTAAAGGTAGTATTTATTAAAGAAAATCTTTCTGTCGGCGGAAATGGGCTTGACGCAATGGGCGCACTGCTCTTTAATGTAATGTCGGCATTTGCACAATTTGAACGCGACATTATAGCAGATAGGACAAAACAAGCATTGCAAGCCCGAAAAGCGGCGGGAGTGGCACTTGGGCGCAAGAAAAGCGACAACTATGATGAGCAAGTCGCCGAGATTGAAAAGTGCCTTAAAAACGGATATACGGCGCGAGAGATATGGGAAAACCGAGAAGAACTCGGAATAACCTATGGTCGCTCCCGTGTCTATGAATTAGTAAAAAACATTGGAGGTAATAGATGAAAACAACAAGTGAACTTATGGCAACGATTGCCGAGTGCCACGCAAAAGTTTCGCCTATGATAGCGGACGAGCAATGGGTGGACAGCGACGGCAACATTTATCAAATTGACAGGTCGCCCACAAATTGGGCAGCGGTCGTTAAAGCAAACAAATTGAAGAAGAAAAGGAGAAAAAGAAAATGGTAAGGAGTACAATATTAACAGACGCGTTCAGTGAGTATAATGGCGACTGCGAAAAGGTGGAACGCCTTGAAGCGATTGAGAACGCAATCGGCGAGATTGAAGAATTGGGCTTTGAAACCTACGCAGGGCGCACCCTTGCTAAACTCAAAGAGATGAAAGAGTACTGCGAGGAAGAAATTAAAGAAGAAGCGGAATTTGAGGGTGTTTGCCCTTATTGCGGAGCGGACTTGGACTATGACGACAGAAGTGACGAATATGTGTGCAACGAATGTGGCTACAACGGCGGATATGTACCCGACGAAGATAAAATCGACGAACTTTTAAGGAGTTAAGAAAATGACAAAACAAGAACAGATTGAAGAAATGAGAAGAGAAATTGGGAACGGGTTTCGGAAAGCAGATTGTAGAAAGCCATACACGAACGAGCCGTATCCGTATTTTGAAACGCAAATAACAACAATCGCAGAAGCACTTTATGAGGCGGGTTACCGCAAAATAAAGGGAAAGAATGAAACACTTGAAGAACAAATCAAGCACCTTAACACGATTGTTGAACGACTTGACGAACTTCTCGGGAAAGGCATAAACGATTATATAATGGGCATAGACGGCGTTGAAGGCATAAAGGATATGTGGGAGCGTTCGGCGGTCAGGGCGTTTGCGGAAAAGGTTAAAACGAAGTCTTATGTGAACGACTATTGCCGTGAAGTTGTGGAAATCGACAAAATCGACGAACTGTTAAAGGAGTATAAAGAATGAAAATCAAAGACGTTAAAATTGGGCAAAAATTCAAATTTTGGAAGATAGAGTTTGTGAAACTCGACAACTCTTACGGTGGATGTTTGTGTCTTGCGACGAACATCTTATTTAAAAAACGCTTTGACGAGGACAGCGCAAACAACTGGGAAATATCAACGCTCCGCCAAAAACTTATGGAAGTTATTGGAGATTATATCGACATAAGCGCATTAGTGTCGTTTGACAGAGATTTGACGACCGACGACGGAATGACTGATTACGGACATTGCACGGACACCATATCGCTATTAACTTGCGACGAATACCGTAAATACAGGAAACTTATCCCGAACTGCGGGGAATGGCATTGGACGATTACAGCGGACAGTGTGATATACTCGGACAATGTTCGCTTTGTCTATTCAGACGGTTCACTGGGCAACCTCGATGCGTACTTCGGTCGCAGCGGGGTTCGTCCGCTTTGTGTTCTGAAACCTGATACTATTGTGGAGGTGTAAAATGCCGAAGATAAGAGTTGAAATCGAAGTGCCAAAGAATTGTGAGTTTTGCAAATACGCAATTTCTCATTATAGCCCTGTTTGTGTTAGTTATATATGCGACCTTTTTAATGAAGAAGTTGGTTTCTCTGCAATAACTTGCAATGGGGTGTCCAAAGACGAAACGATGTATTATAAATGTGAACAATGCAAACAATCGGAGGTAGAAGAATGAGCAACTATAAAAGATTAACAAATAACAACAGCGACGAGTATGA